>Ga0257107_1000347_pt1 | contig 17847 bp, 17 predicted proteins | sample LP_taG_2_FD_190178 | JGI IMG/M metagenome (GOLD analysis project Ga0257107, IMG submission 190178) | Marine microbial communities from Northeast Subartic Pacific Ocean, Canada - LP_J_2011_P26_500m | ecosystem: Environmental > Aquatic > Marine > Oceanic | place: Canada: Northeast Subartic Pacific...
TGGGAATAGATGTATTATGTATCTGGAGCCATGGATTAATATGTTCTGGATTTAGAATAACAGGCATGCGGTGATGAATATATTTAATTTCTGGCGCCGGTTTGGTGGTAATAACAGTATAGCTGTAAATACTTTCATCTGATGCATTTTTCCAAATGTCCCAGAGCCCGGCCATGGGCAAGAGTTTATTCTCAGGATGACGAATATAAAAGGGGATGGATTTACTGGATGTTTTCTGCCACTCAAAATAGCCATCCGTTATCACCACACAGCGTTTACTGGGCACAAGGTTTTGGAAGGATGGTTTTTCTAATAAGGTTTCTGAGCGAGCATTGATCAGTTTTGATCCCATGGAGGGATCTTTTGACCAATTGGGAATTAATCCCCATTTCATGGGCTTAACCCGGCGGCCCATGTGGTCAATCATAATGGGGGACGACTGACTGGGTGCAATATTAAAACTGGGTGAATAGAGCTCTGAATCCTGCCATTCTTCGATGGCCATTTCTTCAATGATGGACTGGATGTCTCGGGTGAGTGTTTTACGTCCGCACATAAGTTGAATTTACAATAAAAAGTGGGCCCACCGGGATTCGAACCTGGAACCTACGCATTATGAGTGCGGTGCTCTAACCGTTGAGCTATGGGCCCAAAATGGGCGAGGAATTTAAGGTTTTATTTTTTAGTCTTTAACTTTTTTCAATTCGGTTTTTTATTAATTAATGTAAATGGGTTTTAACCTCATCCAAAATGGACTCAAATTGGTCTGTGTCTCTAAAGATATTAAATTGATCTGTTTCAATTTTCAGGACTGGAATATCCTTTAACCCGCTGGTCCACTGATCATAAGCTACATTCAATTGGTGTAAATATTCCGGGTCGATTGAATTTTCATAATCCCTTCCCCGGGAATGAATTCGCGTTTGTAATGTGTCGGTGGACGCTCTTAAGTAAATAATTAAATCTGGTTTCCGTAAATAACCTGTTATTATGCCGAATAGATTACGATAATTTTCCCAATCACGATCATCCATTCGGCCCATTTCATGAAGATTTTGGGCAAAAATTTCTACATCTTCATAGATGGTACGATCCTGAACCACGCCCCCATTTAATTTATTCATTTCTTTTTGTGCTTTAAACCGGTGATGCAGAAAATAAATCTGTAGATTAAAACTCCATCGTTTCATATCTCCATAAAAATCACTCAGGTATGGATTATCAGCCACCGATTCATAAAAAGGAGACCAGCCAAAAACGTCCGCCATTTTTTTTGTAAATGTTGTTTTGCCTACACCGATATTACCGGCGAGCCCTATAAATGGATTGTCTTTCATTTATTTATAAACTTGCCAGGTCGTTTTGATCAGTGTGTTCAAATCGGAATGTTTTACTCTCCAGTTCAATTGATCAAAGGCCAATGTTGTTCCGGCATACAATTCAGCCGGATCACCTGGGCGCCGATCCACAATATTAAATGGAATATCTTTCCCGGATACCTCTTTTGTCTCTTGGATAATATCCAATACAGAATGGCTTTCTCCTGTTGCCAGATTCACAGTAATACTGTCATTTGCTTTCAAATATTCAATGGCCTTCACATGAGCTGATGCTAAATCTGTTACATGAATGTAATCCCGGACGCCGGTACCATCGGTCGTATCATAGTCATTCCCAAATACCTCCATTTTCTCCCGTCGTCCTGAAGCTACTTCCATCACAATGGGAATCAAATTCGCGGGATTGTTTTCCAGAAATCGAATCCTTCCTTCAGGGTCATATCCCGCAGCGTTAAAATATCGTAATGCTGCAAATTTTAATCCTTTCAATTCACCGTACCATTTTAAAATGCGTTCAATTTCCAGTTTAGTAAACCCATAGTAGTTAATGGGTTCCAAAGGATGGTTTTCATCCAAAGGTAAATATTTTGGATAACCATATACGGCGGCAGTAGAAGAAAAAATAAATTTATCCACCCCATTGGTCATCATGGCGTTGAGTAAAGAAATTGTCCCTGAAATATTGTTTTGGGAATACTTCCCCGGGTCTATCATGGATTCTCCCGCCGCCTTGAATGCAGCCAAATGAATCACCGCATCCACGCCATTTAATGCGGTTGCCACATTATCATTGTTGAGGGTTGATCCTTGAATAAACTCGGCGCGATTATCCACCGCTTCTCTATTTCCTGTTGAAAGGTCATCCAATACCACCACTTCATACCCACCTTCACAGAGGGCTAATACCACATGAGATCCAATATATCCTGCACCGCCTGTTACTAATATTTTCATTTAATAAATCCTTTAAAAAAACCTGACACACAAATTAAAAAGTCTAGAATTCCCCTGCTTTTCGTTGGAAACATTGTCCATAATACCATTATTAACTGCATTTTCCGCCTTAATCAGGAAAGTTGTATTCCTTTTTTCTTCATGTACAGGGTTTTGTAAAAAATTCTTATTCCTTTTTTGGAATAATCCGTCGCTCAATGATTTCTCCTTTACTGTTAATTTGGGAAATGATTTTTTCTGCATCAACTGGATATTCATATGCAATGGCATTTTTCATGATACCATTTTCATTGTAATAAGTGATGCGAACCGGTTTTTTATTCTCCCCAAATCGAATGGAATGACTGCCGACTAAAACTGAATCCGCCCGAAAATATTTAGACCTGAGGCCATTTTCCCCATAGTTGAACTGGTAAAAATAATACAAGTTTTCATATTGATCGAATACTTTCACGCCCCGAGTGACTCCTTGATTATTCATTTGATATCTTGCCACCCACCCAGGGCGGATGGTGCTTAAATCTGGCGCAAATAATTCTTGATTCAATTCTGACAAATTTCGATTCGAATAGAATTCAATATCATATTCCGATGATTTTCCCTCATCATCCCAGCGCATGTGATAGGTCCATAATATTTTCCCATGGCGATTAAAATAATCCACATCCTGGACTAAGCCCTTATTATCTAAAGTTGCCCGATAATGGGGTTTCCCCCTTGCGGTCTTTTTGGTAATGCCTTCCAGTAATTCTTGTTTTTTGGGATTCCACTTCCAGTAATATAATTTCAATTTTGCGGGTGATTTTGCCTTTTTGCGCCGCCCCTTATCCCAGTTGGCCGGAATAAATTCCACACTTTTTAATTCTCCCGAAGGGTAATACACCGCACGAAAATGGGCTTCATTTTTTTTCACAGACTCTTTGGGCTTGCCCGTAAGAATATTGGTTCGCATTAAATCAGTGGAGAAAATCTTGACGGTGGAATCAGTTTGGCCGAACCCGGCACCTGCCAACAGAATTGTTAATACATAAACTTTCAACTACATCAATCCCCAGGCAATGAGGCTAAACACAGTAAAAACCATCCCCAATCCAACCCAGCGGCTACTGGATAGTTTCCTCTCATATTCCATCGCTTCTGCTTCAATAGAACGATACCCAAGCACCACCCGAATTGTTCTTCCCTCTTCGACCAATACATCCTGCCGTGCCAGTTTTATCATATCCCGCATTTTTCTGTTTTGAGTGATGGAGCGCGTATTTATGGTTAATTCTGGCGGAAAATAACTCACTTGATGCCAGCCCGGCGCCACCTGAACGGGGTCTTTCACCGGTGAAGCACCGACTTGAATTCCATCCACATAAATGGGGATTCCTTCCGTATCGCAAAAAATATGAATCGCCGTTATCGGATTGGGTTTATCATTCCAATCGATTTCCTGAGAAAATAAAATTGAACTCAAAACAAAAAGCGATAAAAATCTAATCATTGATTCCCTTTTGCAATTGAACCACTTCCATCATTAGATCTATTGCGTCTTCATCTGCTGCTTCTTTTTCACGAATTTTGATTCTGAGACTACGGATCTTTTCCTTGATCGAAACTTTAGAAATTGTTTTTAAGCACTCTTCTGCCATTTGGAGTGGCTCGGTAGTATCGTCTTCTTCCATCAAAATTCGGCTGACCATTTCACGATCTTCTGCCGAATCAAAGACGGCAATAATTTCTGCCGGGTTCACATGTGCTTTGTCCATTAATAATGTAGCCAGTTTTTTAAGCTGCACATTTTCCAACCGGTTCATATCCAGCTTTTCTCGAATCAATTCTTTCGCTTCTCCATGATCTCCAGCCAATACTTTGATAATCCCCAATTCTGCTTTCGCATTGACGGTGGTAAATAATTGCGGTTTTTTCGTGGATTCTTTTGATGTTGGTTGCGATCGTTTTTTCCTCAGTTGCTGAGAAAACATATGCACCATTTGATTTTCTTCCACACCACTTACTTGAGCCAATGTTTTTATGAAGCCTTGCCGTATAATAGGATCGGGGATTCCGGCAGCTTCGGATAAAATTTCCTTAATTACATTGGATCGTTCTGAAGAAGATAAATCTTTAAATCCGGCAGTCTTTAAATGGAATCTTAACAATCCCGATGCTTTTTCTATTCCAATCGATTTGAATTCGGCTCCCCCGTCTTTTTGAATCCAATCATCGGGGTCCATTCCGTCCGGTATTTCAATAACATGGGGATCTACACCACCTTTCAAAAGAACATACCCTGCTCTGAGGGCCGCTTTGATTCCGGCAGAATCTCCGTCATAAGCCAAATATACTTTTGAAGAAAACCGACGGATCTGCTGGACATGTTTCTCTGTGAATGCCGTACCGGAAACGGCCACAACATTTTTGATTCCTGCCTGAAAAAGTTGAATTAAATCTGTATAACCTTCCACCATAATGGCGCACTCGTTTTTTCGAATCGCATCCCGCGTTAGGTTCAATCCATAAAATATTTCACTTTTTCTGTACAGCGGTGTTTCCGGGGAATTCATATATTTTGCCGGATCATCTGTCCCGAATACACGGCCGCCAAAAGCAATTATTTTCCCCGACGCATTCCATATGGGAAACATAATCCGGGAACGAAACCGATCGTAAATATCATTATTTGAAAAACCTAATAATCCGGATTTCTCTAATACTTCCTGACTATAATTCTTTACTTTTACCGCATTCCATAAATGAGACGAACCTGCGGGGGCTAAACCAACCTTAAACAATTTTAATGATTCTTCACTTAACCCACGATCCAATAAATATTTTTTTGCTTCCTCCCCACGATTTGAAAAAAGTGTTTCATGATATAAGTCCGCGGCCAATTGGTGAATCTCATATAAATGGGTAAAAAACTCTTTTGAATCATCGCTGCCTGTAAATTCAACGGGAACGCCAAATTGATCTCCCAGTTCCTGGATGGCTTCCACAAAACTTATTTTTTCAAACTCCATAATAAAATTAACCGCATTCCCACCATTCCCACACCCAAAACAATGATAAATACCTTTATCCGGTGCCACACTGAATGAGGGTGTTTTTTCGTTGTGAAAAGGACATAATCCGAAAAAATTTCGTCCACGTTTTTTTAAATCGACATGGCGGGAAACTACATCCAGGATATCGGCTGTATCATGAATGCGATCGATAGTTTCCTGGGGAATCCTAGCCACGATTATCTTCCATGTTATCCAAAAACTCCCTTATCGTTTTTTCACCTAATTCCACTGGATCACGCCAATTAAATGTGGTTATAATTGATTTACGAACATGAATTAACCGCTGGACCATTTTGGATTCGCTCATGATAATATTTGATGATTCACGATTAGGAAAAAGCTCCACCATCCAAAAGAAAATCATTACAACTAACAATCCTTTCATTGAACCAAAAACAGTACCCATCACTCTATTTACCCATTTTGTACTTTTAGATAGAAACAAAAAATGAAATAATTTTGTAATCATCCTGGCCATTAACAACACCCCAGAAAAAATGATGATATAGCTTAATACAAAGAGAAGCCATACATCAATGGGTACCCATTCCATGAGAAAAGAACCCAAGCCAACGTAGAGACGCAGGGCAAATATTGAAGCAAAAATGAGCCCAAGCAGGCGTCCCATTTCTTCCACTAATCCACGTCGGAACCCAATCAATCCCATGGCAATGGTAAAAAATATGGCTAATGCGTCTATCATCTTACCCTCATTAACTCACGAACCCACGAAATACACTAAAAACACGAAAGGATTTACCTTGCAGTAATATGAAGAAAAAAGGAAAGACGATACTGATTTAACCAAAAAGTTCTCTCACAAATTGCTGGGCTGTTTTTCCATCAATTAATCCTTTTCCCCGTTTCATGACTTCTGGCATAATTTTTCCCATATCTGCCATAGAGGTTGCGCCCACTTCTTCTACCACTGTTTTTACAATATTCCTGATTTCATCTTCCGGCATCATTTGAGGCAAATAGCTGTCTAAAATTTTGATTTCTGCTTTTTCAGCTGATGCCAATTCTTCACGACCGCCCTTTTCAAACATTTCAACCGATTCTTTTCTTTGTTTCACCAGGATCCGCAGGACCTGAATTTCTTCAGATTCAGAAAGATCTTCTCTTTTTTCAATTCGCTTGTCTTTCAGTTTTGCCAATGTGGTGCGAAGAGTCCCGGCTTTTTCTTTTTCTCCCGCTTTCATTGCAGCATACATATCTTTTTGAATTTGTTCCAAAACGCTCATTTTTCACTCTTTATCTATTCGTTTCATGGCCATTAATAATTGGTCCTGATCCGATTCAAAACCAATGAACCGACGACCCATTTTCTTTGCGATAACCCCGATACCACCACTCCGTGTAAAGGGATCTACCACCCAATTTAGCTTAAAACTGGACGCAGTTAAAATCCGCTGAATCAGTTGCTCCGGTTTATCCCCTTCCATTTTAACTGTGGACCCAACTTGAATATCCATGATATCACTCCATAAATTAGTCACACCCATTTCAATCCCACTCTCAGGATTCATTTGATTGCTACCTTCGGTTACTGCTTCCTGATTGAACATAAATTCATTCGATTTTGTTGCAAACCAAATATCTGAAGTCCGATTAATCCATGTAAGTGGTTTTGGTTGATCTTTTGGTGTTGAGTTTCGCCAGGTGATTCGAGTTTGAATATGAAAATCTGTATTCAAAAGCGAATGATACATGCCGGAAAAACGCCACCCGGATATCAGGTATATCGCCCCGGTTGGTTTTAATATCCGCGCACTTTCTTTTAACCAGTTTTCATTCCATTGAAAATATTCCTGAATCGTCATGGGGTTTCCACGTTGATTAATACTCCGCCATGGAGATTCGGGCGGATCTGCAATAATTAAATCAATCGAATTATCTGGAATCTTTTTGAGTCCATCAAGGCATAACCCTAAAAAAACACCATCCTTAATTTGATCTGCTGTCATTGAAATATCTTCCACTTTCTGGACTGCCGGAAGATATTTATTTAAATCATTAATGGTTAAACCGCGGACGGCTTCCAGGGGATTGGTGAATAACGGTTCGTTCTGCTCAATAGACATGGGGGAAAATTTAGGATATCATAACACTACAAAACAGGAATTCCATTCAATATTTTAAGAACCTAAATTTTCCCATGTTAAATAAGAAAAAAGTTCTTTTTATATGCACTGGAAATGCCTGCCGATCCCAAATCGCCCATGGGTTACTCCTGGATATGGCTCCTGATCAATTTGATGTATTCAGCGCCGGGTCACATCCCAGTCGGGTGCATCCCATGAGTATTGCCATTATGGAAGAAGTGGGGATCGATATATCACATCATACATCAGATTATGTGGATGATTATCTCCATGTGGGCATTGACACTGTTATTACGGTCTGTGACAACGCGAATCAAGTATGTCCCACTTTTCCCGGTGATGTTGAGCGCATCCATTGGAGTATCGACGACCCCTTTCGCGGATGGAATTTTAACGCTAATCAATTAGATAGTTTTCGGGAAACAAGGAGAGACATTCGTCGGCGGCTTGAATCTTTTTTAGATTCGCACTAATTTTTTCTATAGACAGGAATGTCTATACTACGGGTTTTGGGGTTTATTCCGTTTCTGCGATTTTCAATAAATACTGGCCATATTGGTTATTGGCCATTTCATTCCCCAGGGATACCAGTTGAACCTTGTCAATATAGCCCATTCTAAATGCTATTTCTTCAATACAGGATATTTTCATTCCCTGACGTTTTTCCAATGTTTGAACAAATTGAGAGGCCTCTAACAAAGAGTCATGGGTTCCTGTGTCGAGCCAGGCATATCCACGTCCCATTTGTTCTACTTTTAAGCGACCCTGGGCAAGATAGGTTTTATTTACATCTGTAATTTCTAATTCACCACGGGGGGACGGCTTTTGTTCTTTGGCAACTGTGACCACATCATTTGGGTAGAAGTACAAACCCGATACCGCATAATTACTTTTAGCTACTTTGGGTTTTTCTTCAATAGAAACAGCATTTCCATTTGAATCAAATTCCACCACACCATATCGTTCCGGGTCATTCACATAATATCCAAAAACCACTGCATTCTGTGTTGACTCTACTGTTTGAACGCTTCCTTGGAGGCGCGCTGGAAGCTGCCCACCGTAAAAAACATTATCTCCAAGAATGAGGGAGACATCATCATCACCGATAAATTCGTCTCCCAAAATAAATGCTTGTGCCAATCCATCCGGTGATGGCTGTACTTTATACGAAATGGACATTCCCAGTTGGGATCCATCGCCCAGTAGATATTCATATTTCGGTGTATCTTCTGGTGTAGAAATAACCAGAATCTCCTTTATGCCCGCCAGCATTAAAGTGGATAGTGGATAATAAACCATGGGTTTATCGTAGATGGGCATGAGCTGTTTGCTGGCCACTTTTGTAACAGGATATAGCCGTGTGCCGCTGCCGCCAGCCAATATAATTCCTTTCATATTGTCCTCAATTCATTATGGATAATTGTATAATTCTGAGTCATTTAAGTTTGAAGTTAAGCAGATGTTCCGTTTTTCTCAGAATTAAAATTTTTCTATTTTTATAGTGGATGCGCACTTCTGGAATGATTTAATCGAAACATTTTGGGTAAGCTCCCTAATTTTTCGATAGTAATAGAAATCACACCAAACGACTCTTCAACCTTTCCCCTGAGGATAAACAGGTTTTCCCACAGCAGTAGATCGCCATATTTTTGGAACGCTTCCGGAAAAAGGACACATTCATAAATATCTGTTTCATCTTCTAATGTCAAAAATTCCATGGCTTCTCTATTTTTTACTGTGGCCGTTTCCTTCCGCGTAATGTACACACCGGCTAAGTGAATGGTCCGACCAATGTATTTGTGTAAATCCTTCGCCTTACGCACGCGACTATTAATTATTGGAAAATAAGGTTCCAAGGGATGTCCCGAAATAGGAAACCCAAATGATTCAATTTCCAAATGGCATTGGTCTTTTTTACTTAGCCTGTCATTCTGGGTTAGTTTGCTCTGGGCGGATTCAAATCGAAACACACTACTGTTCTGCGTGGTATTGTTTTCTCCCAAACAAAACCAAGCTGCGCGATAAGCAATTTCCTGATGAGATAATTCCGGCGCCAATGCAGAAAAACATCCCGCATTTGTCAGGGCCATAACATCCGATAGATTGGGATCAACGCGCATGAAAAAATCATCAAGGGATGAAAAACAACCGGCTTTTCGTTCATCTAATATTTCTTTGATTGTTTTTTTCTGCAGGTTGCGAATGCTCATAAATCCCATGCGAATTTTATTTTTTTGCCCTCGATATTCTATCCAACTTTGGTTCACATCCGGTGGTAGAATTTGAACCCCAAACCGGCGCGCTTCACTGAGGTAAGCGAAGGGTGAATAGAATCCACCCTGATTGGAAATCACTGCCGCCAGAAACTCTGCCGGGAAATGGGATTTGAGATATGCACAGGTAAAAGAAAGCATGGCAAAAGATGCGGAATGGGGTTTGCAGAATGAGTAACCCACAAAAGAACGAATCATACTCCACACTTCAGTAATGAGCTCCTCTTCATAACCACGTTTTTTTGCACCTAAAAAAAACTTATTTTTCCAATTTTTTATCAAGTGCTGCATCGAATCTCGATTCATGGTTTTTCGCAAAGATTCTGCTTCGGCATACCCCATTCCCGCCATGACTTGCGCCACCATGGATACTTGTTCTTCATATACCATAATGCCATAACTCTCTTTTAAAAAATCTAAATCCGGATGTTTGATTTTCCATGGTTTTCCGTGGATTCGTTCCAGCATCATATCGGTAAAACGGTTTGCCGCCGGTCGAATAATAGATGAATAAATCACCACATGTTCAAAATCCACTACACCGGCTTTGGCTAAGAGCTGTCGCGTGGCAGGGCTTTCGATATAGAATACACCCATGGTCTTTCCACCCTTCATCAGTTCAGCTGTTTTTTCATCTCCAATCGGTTGGATTTTATGATAATCTAAATGTCGGTTTTTTGTTGCCGCTTCACCATAATTCAAATTGATTTGTTTAATCGTATCTCGCACCACCGCCAAGCTGCGATTGCCCAGAATATCAATTTTCAGAAGTCCCGAATCCTCCACCTGATCTTTTTCCCATTCCACAATCTGTACACCTTTAGGCGCTGTGAGTACCGGTACATATTTTCGGATTTCATCAGGAACAATCACCACGCCGCCGGGATGCACAGATGGGTGTCGAAAAGCACCCACTACTTTTTCACTTTCCCGCAGGATCATTTCTAACGTTTCGTCCAGTTCTATATTTTCAAACCGGGCGTCGGTTTTTACCCAGTTCAGTAAATCCCTCCGGGATGCAACCCAGCCAATCCGTTTGGTAATTGTATTGATTTCTTCATTGGACAACCCATACACTTTTGCCACTTCACGAATCGCAGATCGTGGCTTCATAAACACCTGACTACATACCATCCCCGTTCGTTTGTTGCCATATTTTTTAAAAACGTAATCCAAGATATTATCCCGTTCGTCCCAGGGAAAATCCACATCAATATCCGGCATATTACTCCGCTCGGGGTGGATAAAACGTTCAAACTGAAGGTTATATTTAATGGGATCCACCTGAGTGATCATTAAACAATAACTCACAATGGATGCGGCGCCAGAACCACGTCCGATGGTGGCGCGCGTTTGCTTCACAATATCTTCTACCACCAAAAAGTAGGGGGCAAACCCCTTGGCTGTAATCAGGGCCAATTCATAATCAATGCGACTCTGTATTTCAGTTGTAACTTTTTCGTAACGCTTCTGTACGCCTGCTTCCACTTTTTCTTTCAATATTCGGTTGGACCGACGTGTATCTTTTAAGGATAAATACGGAAAAATTGTATTTACAAATGACCAGTCCCGCTTGCAACGTTCCGCCAAATAGGTGCTGTTATTGATGGCTTCCAGACTGTTGGGAAATCGCCGCACCATATCTTTCTCTGAACAAAACCAGTGTTTTTCAGGCTTGCAGGCATCTTTCGGAAGTTGTGACAGGGTTGTGTTTAAATCGATGGCACGTAATATGCGGTGAGCAGACGCATCTTCTTTTTGGATAAAATACACATCCCCCGTGACCACCATTTCCAATTTGAACTTTTGAGATAATTTTTGTGCAAAATGTTCCGTTACACCAGGGCGTAATTCCACAAATAAATGGCTGTTTGGAATGATTTTACTCAGAGAAAATAGAGTCGCCCTATCATGGGATAATATAAACAGACCACCCGAACGGTTGGCTAAAATATCAGTGATAGATTGAGATGGGTTATCGTGAACAGCCGAAGTGGCGCGGCAGATGTTTTCATATCCACATTGATTTTCTGCCAGTAAAATAGCTTCGCCCTGATTGGTAATCAGGTTGACGCCGGCGATGGGTTCTATCTCAGCGGCGCGGGCGTGCTGGACAAAACGAATAAATCCCCACAAGCCATTGGTTTCTGTCAATGCCAGATGGTTCATCCCTTGGTTGCGTGCCGCAGTGAGTAGCGCTGGTTGGGAAGCGGTTCCGGACATTCGGGAATAATGGGAATGGACATTCAAATGCGTAAACATGGTTCATTGAGGACTTTCCATATTGTACTTCTTTCTAAGAATATCCATAGCAGATGAAATGCGATCTTGTTCTGTATTTTTCTCAAACAATTCCATTTGTTTGGCCACCTGCATAAAACCAGATAGGTCTATCAAAATAGTTCGGATACGGTTTCGGCGCGTATTGGCTTTTTGAAACAGTCGCCATGTTTCAGTCAAAATAGTAGCATCATTATTTTTAAAAAATTGTCCATGAACTTCATATTTAAACCCATCTGTATAATGGATTTCCACTCGGACTTTTTTTGCAATCTGGGACCGCTGCCTGAGCTTAAATGCCACCTGCTCTGATAATCGTTTTACTTCAGACCACAATATAGTTGTGTCATTGGTATCCTCTGTCAAAACGGTCTGTTCCACGATATGATCCTTCATAACAGAGGGACGCACCACGGATAAATCCTGTCCGTGTACTTCCCGGGAAAGAGGTAACGCATACCGCCCAAACAATCGCCGGGCATCGGTTGCTGAATTCACAAGTGATTGAATTTGTCTCACCTGATTCAGAATCAAAAACTTGATCAGTTTCCAAACCGTGGGTTCGTGAACAGTGGGAATGACCAGCGTATCCAAAGGGGATAAAAATTGGGTCTCATTCCCTGCCATGATACGATGGATTGTATCGGGAACAACAGATGTGGAAATACGGCTCACCAGTTTATTCTGACTGATACCCAAAACTGGATTAAGCCCAACGTGGTCTTGAACCAATTTTGATATGTTTGATCCCGCTTGTTCATGACTTTTATAGATGCGTTCCATGCCGGTCATATCCAAATAAAACTTCCCATAACCAGATGGTTCTACAATAGGCGTAAATCGTTGAACTGTGGAATAGATATATTGGTTTAGTCGTGCATAAAGCGATTGGTTATAAGGCAAAAGCTGGGCGCCATGGCTCATCCGCCGGGCCAACGAAACTTTCATTCCCCGGCACAAACCTTCATCTTCTGCTTCTTTAGACACAGACACCACCGTACCATTTTGATGATGGGAAGAAATAATGGCAATGGGGCGCGTGCGCAGGGATGCATCCAGCCGGCGCTCGGCCTGCAGTTCAAAATCTCTTAGACGAAGGTGAAATACAGTGGGGTACACACGTCAATATTCCCGGAAGGAATAGAGAAGCACGCCGTTGATTTTGAAATGATCTGTTTTATGGACCATAATCACAGGATAATCCGGATTACGGGGATGAAGTTCCACATGGCCATTGGTTGGTTGATAACGTTTGAGTGTGGCCTCGCCATTAATAAGGGCAACAACAATCTGCCCCGGATTTGCTTCCGCGGTTTTCCGCACAATAATATAATCGCCATCTTGAATATGATCTCCCACCATAGAATCGCCTTTGACCTGAAGTACAAAATTATCCGGATGAATAAAAGGCGTCGGCACAGAAATCGATTCTGCATTTTCCAATGCTTCGATGGGCTCCCCCGCAGCAATTAAACCCAACAATGGCAGGCGGGCCGGTCTGGCGGGCTCCTCATGAGTAAGGGCTAAAGCCCGCTTGCCGTTAGGTCCTTTGGAACGATCGAGATGGCCGTTGTGAGTCAGGGCATTGACATACCAGTGAACCGTCCCCAAGGATGCAAATCCCATTCCATCCATGATTTCTTCATAGGAAGGGGCTTGGCCATATTGAACGGTATAACGTTGAACAAAGCTCAAAAACTTTTGCTGTTTAAATGATAAATCCATTTGATTATTCAGCCGATAAGGACATGATTGAATTTTCTTTTTTCATGAATTTCTTTGCATCTCCCCGCCTGCTTCCTTAATGGAAGTTCGGACAGGTGCATCTTTACGTTAATCTTTAATTCTCGTAAGTTACTCGTAAGTATATTACATAATTTTATTTACTTAATACAAGTCTTTTACATTACTTTCTGATATGGTGGCTATTTTTCTTAGATATAGCACAATTTTTCTATGGATTGCTTGCATCAACGGGCAAGTGATTATAACTGAAGTCATGTATAATCTGGAGGGAAGTGATTCACCTAATGAGTATGTAGAGCTATATAATTCCACAGCGGATACAGTGGATCTCTCCGGGTGGCTTCTCCGAGATAAATTTTCTACAGATACCATCGAAGATTCCAGTAATGGTCGCAAAATTCCACCAGGTGGGTTTGGCCTCATTCTGGAAGGTGACTTTCCCATCGGTGTCGGTATTTATACCATCCCTGCGAATACCATTATAATGAAAGTGGATGATAAATCAATTGGTAATGGACTCTCCGGAAGTGACTCACTCTACCTTGTGGATCCTGCAGGCGTTGTGACCGATAGTCTGGGGTGGAACGATATCGTTACGCCGGGCTATTCTATCGAACGCGTGCGAAATCATTTACCCAATACACACTCTAATTGGAAAATGAGCCGTGATTCTTTAGGTACACCAGGAAAAATCAATAGTGTTTCCCCTTATAATATAGATGGTCATCTGCTGGCCAACTCCTTGCGTCTCTCCAAAAGCAACCTTTCAAAATCAGATTTTACGGTACTTTCCGCTAGTATTATGAATGATGGCATCCATACCATCACGGGAGAAATTGTGGTTTCGGAATTGGGGAATACATTAACGAATGCCGATGTTGGAAGTATATCTGAGCTAGATACGGCCATATTCAATTTAGATCTGGGGCCATTTTCCCAATCGGGATACCATACATTATCGGTTGAACTGTTAATAGCGGGCGATCAGGATACCAACAATAATCGCGGGCAGATTGAAATGGCGGTTCAATACGATTGGAATGCTGTACACATCAATGAATTCATGGCACGGCCCAACAACGATCAGTCTGAGTTTATTGAATTGGTCACAGACACTTCTCTATCTTTTATTGGCTGGTCGATTAGTGATAATAGTAAAGGGATGCGGCCACTCCCGGAGTTCACGGCTTCAGAAAAGGATTATATCGTTATTGCTACCGATTCCACCATTGCTTCTTTGGTAAATCCTGAAATGCATTTTATTGTGCCAATATCTTTCCCGGCGTTGAACAATAGCGGCGATGGTATTTTCATCTATGATATGACCGGCCATATTATTGACAGTCTTGTTTATAACAGTGATACCTGGCCTGTTTCGTCCGAAGTCTCCACAGAAAAACAACGCCCGGAGTTTCTTTCCAACACGGCCAACCATTGGACGCAAACGCCCGATTCTGCGGTAATGACACCGGGCTACCCTAACGCCACCATGTGGCACAATATTGATGGGGCTGTTTTACAGAATTCCATTTTTCATTCACCACTTTATCCTGCCTCTGACACGCCTTTTCAAATGGTAATTGAAATTGCAAATTCCGGGGTACTTCCATTTATCGGTAAAATTTCCATTTTAGAAAATAGCGTTGAACTAACATCCGGAAACTTCTCAACCATCCAATCGCGAGATACATCTTTGGTACAAATAGACATCCCGGGGATACCATCGGGGATTCACCCCTTGGAGATTCAACTGGATATCGATGGAGATGAAAACAGCCGTAATGATTGGGCCCATGATACAGTTAAGGTGAGCTATCCTTTCGGCACCGTATTGTTGAATGAGTTTTTATCCGAACCAAACATAGATCAAACTGAATTTATGGAAATTTATTTCCCCCAATCATTGGATCTGGGCAACTGGACAATTTCGGATCGATCAAAAGTGCAAAAGTCTATTCCTAATATTTTGGTCCATCAAGATCAATATCTGGTGTTGGCTCAGGATTCTACCGTATATCAGCATGCAAAAATGAACGATTTGGTAATTTCCATGAATGAAAACTGGCCGACCTTGAATAATTCATCCGATGGCATATTCATATACGATATGACCGGGGAGGTGATTGATTCCCTTATATACTCTGAAAACTGGCCTATTCTGGCGGGGAGATCTACTGAAAAATTTCGCACGGATTATATTTCAAATGATTCCTCTCACTGGGCCCTCACCGTAGATGCGAATGCCATGACACCGGGAAAACAGAACAGTATTTTTTATGAATCGCTGGCTGAATCCGGATGGGTTGATCTTGCCCCCAACCCATTTTCTCCTGATGGAGATGGCGTGGACGATATACTCAATATTCGCTACCAACTTCCTTTTGAACAAGCCGCCATTACAATTAATATTTTTGATGCAACTGGGCGGAAAATTACCACCCCGCATTGGAACAGAGCGTCTTCTCAAGAAGGTCTTTTATACTGGGATGGTACCCGTTCCAATGGGGACCCGGCCAGAATTGGGATTTATATTCTAAAATTTGAAGCCCGGGATGGTTCATCGGGACGAATCTGGGAAGATATTCAAACGGTGGTTTTAGCTAAACCATTATAAACAAAAAAGGCTTCGCAACAGCGAAGCCTTTTAAACAATAATTATCCCTTAATTATTATATTATTCTAAAAGGAGTAAGTCAAACTCAAATTCATATACTTGTACTTGCAATCCATGATACCACCCAAATCCATTTCACTGTCCTCAAATGTAAGATTATGTACGGTATAATTCGCTTCAGCCCCCAAAGGAAACAAGGGCGGTTTGATGCGAATACCAATACCGTAGGCTAATCCAGCTTCCATTCCATCTTCCATAGGTAGGGAATATCCTGCCCTGATGACGGCGCGGGCCATAGGAATACCAAAAGGAATTTTGGCCACACCATATCCAATTGTATAACCAATCCTTTCAGGCTTTTTCAGAAAGCGCATCCATCAATACCTATCTTTACAAGCGATAACAAGCCTTCTGCTGCTGTGGGTACTTACTTAGCAGCTTGTGTGTTTTTTAAAATGATTACAGGGGAATCCCCGTTAGGACTTTCAGGGCGATTTGAAAGAAAAGATGAGTTTGGTAAAAAAGTGTTTTTAGGGATGATCGAAAAAGATGCCGCTCTTAAATGCCAAACTATTGTTAATCAAATGGATATAAAATAAAAAAGCCCCATCCCTTCGTCAAACTCAGGGAGACGGGGCTTTTCATGTTTTTATTGCCTGATTTTTAGAAAGAGTAAGTCGCTGAAATATTCAAGTAGGTATAAGATGCTTCAACATCAAATCCTAAGGCATCGGCAATATCTGCATCTTCATCATCCATTTCCATATCCATGTCTAATATATGTTTAGTATACAGGGCTTCAATACCTATTGGGAAAACGGGCGGTTTAATTCGGAGTCCAATACCATAAGAAAGACCACCTTTTAAGCCTTCTTCATGGCCAAATGATGTTCCTACCCGGACAATGCCCCGAGCCATGGGTAGTCCAACGGGGAGTTTGGCTACCCCATAGACAAAACCCATATTTGAAGGACCTTCTTCTGAATCTCCTGAGAAATTATATTCTGCGCCGGCGCCGATCATCCCAAGTAAGAGCATTTTTTCATAGCCGATGGTGAAACCCATTCCTTCTGCATTCAAACTTTCTGACATGGATACACCCATCATTTTCATTTTCGTATTTAATGTTCGTTTTGCATCAATACCAAAACGGAGTTGGGCTGTGGCAATCGTAGTCAAAACAACGAGAAATACAGTTATTTTTTTCATATTTGATAATCCTCCTAAAAAATTATTGTGTAAAAGGTAAGGCTAATATTTCTTAAAAGGTTAATAAAAAATAACATCCTAAAAACTTGGTAAATCCTATTTTTAGTACGTACACGGCCCCGTCCCGAACGATCGGGACGGGGCTTTTTTTATTTTGCCCTGTTTTATACATTCAAAATATGGGATAAATTGAAAGCTTAATCCGTAATTTATCTCATGAGACTTGTACCTACTCTAACGCTTATCTTATCTGTCGTTTTGGCTCAGGACTAT
>Ga0257107_1000348_pt1 | contig 17836 bp, 15 predicted proteins | sample LP_taG_2_FD_190178 | JGI IMG/M metagenome (GOLD analysis project Ga0257107, IMG submission 190178) | Marine microbial communities from Northeast Subartic Pacific Ocean, Canada - LP_J_2011_P26_500m | ecosystem: Environmental > Aquatic > Marine > Oceanic | place: Canada: Northeast Subartic Pacific...
ATGGACCTGAATTCACAATAACATCCGGTTTATTTTTTTTGATCGCCTTAATTACTGCACCAGCAACTTTATTTGAAGAAATTGTACCCAGAATTAATGGTGCTTTTACTTTGCTATCGGAATACATGCCCACATCTTTTACTAAGCCGGGAAAAATCGCTGATACCCCAACTGGAGTGCCATGAACTTCTTGCCGTAATGCATCTGTAAATAAGGCCAGTCCACCCTTGGTCGCGGAATATGTTGCGTTGAAACTTTCTCCCTTTTTTGCAGCCAAAGAACATATATTGACAATATGACCGCTACTATCTAACATTTGAGGTAAGAATTGACGGGTCAGTTCCATACCTGCTATCAGATTCACCCTAATAATTTTTTCAATGTATTTTAGATCATAATCCTGGAAATAATTGTATTCCTCTATTCCAGCATTATTGATCAATATATCAACTTCTCCAATAGTATTAGTGATCTGATCTTTCAATTCATAAAGTTTTGATGTTTGCGATATATCAAATGGAATACCATGAAACTCACCACCATGGTTTTCAATAATACTTTTGGTATTGCTAAGACCTCTTTGAGAACGTGCAACACCAATAACAGTAACTCCCTCTTGGGCTAATAAATTTGCTAAAACTGCACCTATACCAGATGAGGCGCCAGTGAGTAGTGCAACCTTATTATTTAAATCTTTCATTTATATCTCCGATTCATTATTTCATCCAAGTTGAAAATACTAATAAAGACAATAATTTTTCACAACCCATTGAGATTCATTGCCTTCCGTTATAACCAGCAATAAATTCTGAGTAGCTTTTTGACATTCCTGCTTTCGAGTCGTTTATTTCAGGATCTTCAATAATTATCCTTGGAGGCTGTACTCCATGTATAAAAAACAGGCCTTTTCATTTAACGTGAATCAAGGAAGTTTGCTATATGTGGGAGGCCACCACCGTGTCTAGAGCGGTCCTGAAAAAACATTGATTGCAGGATAGTAAAAAGACCCCAGTTTTTCTGGGGTCTTTTTATTGATACTCTTTAATGATTTGATTAACTCTATTACGCCTGCCCTTTATTTTTAACCTTATTGAATCATTCTGATAATGCCGCTCAAGGACCTCTACATTTTCTTGCGCTTTTGCCAGTTCCTTGCCCTGCTCATATGAAAATGTAATTTCTACAGTTTCGTAATCAGCATTCATTGTTTTTATCAGTTTTGCAATTAAACGATCTAATCGCAGTTGATCTTTGGCCGAAATCATAATCGCATCTGGATATTTTCGTTTAAGAAAATTCATCGTTCCATTTTCTAATATTAAATCAATTTTATTCAATACAGTCAGAACCTTGTGTCGTTCGGCACCTAATTCCTTTAATACCTCTTCTATAGTATTCATATGCTCGCTTACTTGATCAGATGCTGCATCTAAAACAACCAAAATTAAATTCGATTCAAGCACTTCTAAAAGTGTGCTTCGGAAACTGGCTACGAGATCATGTGGTAATTTTCGAATGAAACCAACTGTATCACTCAACAATATGGAATGATACTTATCAAGTTGAACTTTCCTTATCGTAGTATCTAATGTAGCAAATAACTGATCCTGAATAAATACATCTTCTCCGGAAAGTGCTCGCATCAGCGTTGATTTACCAGCATTGGTGTACCCCACCAATGCAACCCGGTATTCATCCTTTCTTCGTTTACTTTGGGTTTGGCGCTCTTTTTCAATGTAGGTGAGTTCTTTCTTTAGTTTGGAAATCCGCTGACGGATTAAACGTCTATCTACTTCAATTTGAGCTTCTCCCATCCCCGCAAGTGTACCTATACCTCCCATTTGCCGTTCTAAGTGAGACCATTGCCTGGTAAGCCGTGGCAATATATATTCCAGCTGTGCCAATTCTACCTGAGTTTTCGCCTCTCTTGTCTGCGCGTGTTTTCGGAAAATATCCAGAATCAGACCATTGCGATCAATTATTTTGATATTTTTTGCTAACTGTAAGAAGTTTTTAACTTGACCTGGGTTTAATTCATCATCAAAAATAATTAATTCCACATTCAGAGTTTTTGCCTGTTCAATAATTTGCAGTGCTTTACCCTTTCCGATAAAATACTGAGGATTAATTTTGCGCAAGTTTTGGGTGATTTGTCCGACAACTGTTGCTCCAGCAGTTTCTGCTAACTGTTTTAGTTCACTAAGATGTTCTTTAACTACTTCAGCATTTTGTTTACCATGTAAAACACCAACAAGAAATGCCTTTTCACTTTTTCTTATCTCAGTTCGATCCAATTATCACTGTTCCTTTGTTTTTAATCTTTCTGTGTTTGGCCTACCAAGAATTGATTCAATTACCAAACAACTCAGTGCAATAAATAATAAAAGCCTCCAAATCGAGCGACCGTATCTAATTTCCTTCAGTTCTGAACCTAAATGTTGGGTGTGTTCAATTATTCTAGCTTGTTCTATTCCTAAACTTTCGGCTAATGTTTCGCCTTCAATTCTTATAGAAGGAAGTTCATATGGAGACAACTCTGTTGAGAATGAAGAAAAAAGGTGCCCATCTGCGAACACATGATATGATCCTAATTCACTAGTTTGTGTGATCAGTAATTTTTCATTTGTATAGTCAGGAATTAGTTTAATATCATTTTCATTCGGTGTCTTCAATACCCATTCTGCATTGATATTCTGGCCCTTGATATCAATTATCTTATCTTGCCCAACCAAAACAGGTTGAATATTGAATTCCTTGGTCCCTAGCAATATTAGCATGCGATGTAAAAGTGGTACGAGCAAGCCTTTCACGGGAAGATCATTCCAATGCAAGTTCAATGGAGATGTGAAAACAAACCCCGAGTTCCCAAATGCCTTAGATTCAACTAACAATGGGTGACCATTATTTAGTTTTATTAACGGGGTGTGATTCATTTGTAAGCGTACCTCGTTATAACCGAATACTTGTGGTAATTCCTCATTCATATTATTAATATTTAAATCGGTGAATAAAGAATGATTGTCATCAACAATCGACGTAGAAAAAAATGATTCACCCTCCAGACGACGTGTTTGAATTAACTCGGGTAATTTTAATAAAGATGGCCACGCTACTGGATCTGTTTGATTCAGATCATTGCCTACAAACCAAATAAGTCCACCGCCACGCATAAGGAATCGCTGCAAATCCTCAATTGCAGAATTCCTTAGGTTGGCTGGGTTATGCAATAACAGGATGTCAATATCACTTAAGAATAACCGTTCCACATCATTGGATAAATATCTGTCTATTACCAGTAATTCTGTTTCGCCTGTTATCGCGCTTAAAGCTAAATCAAGTAAAAATAATTCTTCCATGGATTGGCCAATAACTTTTACTGCAATTTGGTTTGGTATAACTAAAACAAAATTTCGAAAATTATCCATCGAGAAATCATCATCAGGGATAACTATTTTTCCATTAATAATACCCGTTTTACCAGGGTATACTTGAAACAAGAAATCCTTAAATTTACTAGGTTGAAATTGACTGACAACTTGGCCAACACGCTCATCATTTAAATACAATTCTACAGGAATATTTCTTTTATCAGTCACACCACTATTACCAACTCTCGTATTCAGTTTTACCAAATGATCGGGCAATTTTATCTGACTGAGCACACTTACTTCACTTATAGAAATATTATTTTCAATCTTTGGCTGTAAAATACAGTAAAATTTCCAATCTGAATTAGGATTAAGACTATCAATTTTAAAACTTGGTGCTGATTGGAAATCGCTGATGATAAAACACTCCTGGTTAGGCTCTGAGGCTTTAATCGTTTGCAGCACAGAATCAATCACAGTCCAGAGATTATCGGTCATATTTGTTTGTACAATACCTTTCGCTCTGGTTATAATTGATCTACTCTCTTCGTGTGATCCACTAAATAATTTTCTTGGTGGATTAGTTTGATATAATTCTACAGTAGTTCTTCCCTCCAGACCGTTTAAAATTACAGGCAAAGAAGACTTTGCGCGATCAAGTAGAGTACCATCATCGGTATGAACGGCCATACTTGCGGAATTATCTACAAATATTACTGCTCTGGATTCAACATTTCCTACCAGTTTACTGGTTAAAGTCCCAGTCATCAATGGTCTAGAAAACATTAATATTAAACATAAAATCGCAATCGTGCGCAAGATCACCAATAACCACTGCTTAATCCTCAAATGCCGTATCGTCTCATGCTTTAATGACTTGATAAATCGTAGGGTACTGAATTCAGTATCCCGAGTATGGCGTAGACTTATCAAATGAATAATTATTGGTATTGTAATTGCTAACAACCCCCATAGAATTGATGGTGATAAAAACGTCATATTACGACAGTACTTGTAATTACCATGATAGTTCCAGCAAATAGTGGTACTGAAAGATTATCATCGATTGGCATGGGCAATAATTCAATAAACATTGCTGCAAACGCTCCAGAAAAAACTACTACTAATGGTAAGGTTAGATTTACCAGATAACCAGATAATAGACAAACAATCAGTCCTGCTAGTGATCCTTCAATAGATTTATTATAGAACTTTGTTTTACCAAATTTTCTTCCCACAAGACCAGCTATGGTATCACCTAAACTCATGTATACTAAACTTATTATGGCGATTTCTTTTGGGAAAATTGCTATAGTTAATGTCGAACTAATAAATATCCAGGTTGCGCCTGTATATTTTCCGTCCATTTCATGTATACGAAGCATTGATTTGAGAAAATTATTAAATATTTTTTTTATTACAGCTGAACGAACTCTTAAATACTCGAGTACAATTGCAAATAATGTTAAGGGTACCAAAATTCGGAGAGCTTGGAAACGTGATTCAAGGAAAAATAAATAAGTAAATGGAATCACTAAATTAAAAATATGGATTATCTTACGGAAATATTCGCTTCGTTGAATCAATTAGGGCTCGTTATTTAAACTATTAAATATGTCTTGTATGTCAAGCACACTAACAACCAAGTTGATTGTCGTAGATTTATCAAGAACTGTTCCATCCTTAATAGATTGATCCAATACGGTATAGGGCACCAAATCTTGATCTTGATGATAGGAAATCTTTCCGATTATTAACCGCGATTTATAAAGGAGTTCTTTTGCCTGATTAATTGATAGGCCGATCAGGTTCGGTACTTGGAAAAAATTAGGCGGCATACCTTTGCTTACTGTAATCTGAACACCCATACCTTTCTTTCTACGATCACCAGCCTTTGGATATTGCCATGCAATCGTACCATTCGGGTATTCTGGGTTATACTCCGTATATACCGTATCAATTAATAACCCAGTCTGGGTTAACTCAAGTTCTGCGCTACGACGGGACTGCCCAATAAGATTTGGAACTTCCACAGATCTTTCAGGTTGCGCAATTTTTAACCTTACAGTCCTTCCCATTTTCACCCTAGTGTAAGGTTTTGGATATTGATCAACTATAGTGCCTACTTGAAATTTATTTGTATAAAGAGTATCAGATACTTCATATCTGTAATTCTCAGAATTGAGGATACGTACTACCTCATCCAACATTTTATATTGTACATCCATCATAATTCTATTCTGATTATGTCGTGTATATACGGGCATGACCAAAAATTCCGCAATCAGAGCAAAAACGACAATCATGCCGCTAATAGAAACTAAAGTCCTAATGAAATTCATTTTCCAATATGTCTTAGGCGTACAGCAAACATACCAATTACTTTATCGCGCGGTGGAAAAGTCTCCATAACGCCCGGTTTATTAAACCATTTTTTAGGTAAGCAATGATCTGAAGTATCTATTTTATATTGATTATTCAATTTAAGGAAAGCCTTGATTACATCCCAATTTTCTTCCTTTTCCAATGAGCATGTTGCATAGCATAGTATGCCACCCTCCTTTACGTAATTTGAAATGTTAATCAAAATTTCTAATTGCTGCTTTTGGAATTTTTGCAGTTGATTCAATTTTCTACGCCAACGGATTTCCGATTTTTGTCCAATTGTCCCAGTTCCAGAGCAAGGAGCATCAATTAAAACTCGGTCAGCCTTCGGAAATACATCCTTTGATGCGTCATTTATCTTCCACTTGATCCAATTTTGATTGTGACGTATACTGTCTTGTACACATAACTTCATGCGTCGCTCACTAATATCGGTGGCAATCAATGATCCTGTGCCCTGCATCATTTCAGCAATATAAAATGTTTTTGTACCTGGTGCAGAACAAACATCTAAAACAGTTTCTCCTGGTTTAGGATTTAATAATTCAACTACTGCCCCAGCGGCTCGATCCTGAACAGAAATAAATCCTTTCTGAAATAATTGATGTTTTAATAAAAGACCTGCTCCCTTTTCTACAATATAATAATGATTAGTTAGAGGAAATTGTTTAACATGAATTTTGTCATCCAATAGTTTCTGAACCAGCGCGTCGTGCTCAATTTTTAACCAATTTCTACGAACCATCATTTGACCCGGGCCATTGAAATATTCACAAAGCCTAACTGTATTATTCATTCCATAATAAGTACTCCATTTTTCTACCAACCAATCGGGATAAGATAATCCCACAGCAATATTCTCAGGAAATTTTCCATTGAAAACATATTTTCCGGAACCTGATATTTTTCGTAGAACAGCATTGGTAAATCCAGTTATATGTGGGCCAATATTTCTCCTGCTCAATTTTACATAGCTATCGACAACTGCATAATCAGGAGAAGCCTCATCTATTAAAAGCTCATACACTCCAAGTCGTAATAAATTCCGTACAGGAAATTTCAGTTTGACTGAAGGCTTATGTAAGTTAGCATTAATTATCGTATCCAGAAGTCTTTTCCATTTAACCACTTCATTGGTCAAAACCGTGGTACGTTCACATGCCAATCTGGGCGGTTTTTTTACACCAAAATAATCATTGCGAACATTTCTGAGCCAGCGCTTTGAATTTTCAAATTCTAATAGTACTTCAAATGATAATATGCGTGCGTCCATAATTAATTTCCGAATTTATCACCAATATTCAGGGTAAAGCCGTTCATGAAGGAACCTATATTCATTGTTTTTTTCCCTTCCAATTGTACACGGTGAATCAACAATAATCCTTTACCGGTCTGAACGGTCACAATACTCTTTTTAATGACTGTAATTTCACCAGGTAAATAGTTGGATCCATTGTTATCATTATCCACCCGAGTTTCTTGAATTTTTATCCGTTTACCTTTAATTATAGTGGCTGCACCGGGTGTCGGTGTAAGTCCACGTACAAGATTATGCAACTCTCTAGCAGGTTTGCTCCAATCTATTATTGTCATGTCTTTTGTAATTTTTGGAGCCAAGGTTACCTGGTTATCATTTTGTTTAATAGCACTAGTGCTACCACTTTTAATTAGATTAATTGTTTTTACTAATAATTCAGACCCAAGGCTACCCATTTTTTCGCTTAGCGCACCATAATTATCATCGGAGCGTATTGGTAACCTATACTGGCAAATTACCGCACCTGTATCCACTTTTGGTGTGATGAAGAATGTACTCAATCCAGTTTCCTTATCACCATTGATCAAGGCCCATTGAATTGGTGCTGCGCCACGGTATGCGGGCAATAGTGAGCCATGCAAATTGATGGATCCAAATTTCGGGATAGTGATCAATGATTTTGGTAAAATTCGAAAGGCTACCACTACAAATAAATCAGCATTTAACTCCTCTAACTCCCTTTTAAAATGACTACTCTTTAGATCTTGTTCCTGAATAACATGTAGACCCATACTTATAGCTTTAACTGCAATTGCCATTTCGCGAATCTTTTTCCCCCGGCCCATTTTCTGAGGTGGATTAGAGACAACAGCTACAATTTTGTTTTCTGATGCTGCTAATTTTTCTAGCGCAGGTACGGCGAAAGATGGGTTACCCATGAATACAAGGTTCATAATTTAATCTGTTCCATATTTATTGATTTTCTTATAGAAACAGTTAATGTTTCCTTCGCTGGCTATAGGTTAAAGGTTTTAGGTAAACAATATTGATTAAAGAACGAAACTTTCCTTCGTGGTACGGAATTTTCTCGATTTATTTGAGTTCATTTTAATCTCTTTTAACTTTTTCTTGTACTGTAAAGCCATTAAATGGGAAACGCGATCGATGATAAAAATACCCTTTAGGTGATCAACTTCATGTTGAATAGCACGGGCTAGTAATCCACCAAACTCTTCAACCTGATCCGATCCGTCTGGTAGTTGATATTTAAATCGTATACTTTCTGGACGCTTAATAGGCAATCTTATTTCTGGAATTGATAGACACCCCTCTTCTAATTCTGATTCTCCAAAACTGTCCAATATTTGCCCGTTAACAAAGATATGTGCTTCATCTACTTCATCAGTATGAGACACATCAATTATCATCAAATTCATATCTATTCCGACCTGGTTCGCAGCTAAACCTATCCCTTCTTCCTCATACATTGTATCAAACATATCCTCAATTATCTTTGGTAAAACAGAATAATCTGTGACTGGTTTGCATTCTTTTCGCAAAATCGGAGCACCGTATTGCACGACATTCAAAACAGCCATTAGTTCTGGGTCTCTATTTGTGTGTCCTGTTCAGTTACGCTGTCTGCTAATCCAGCAATCCCGGAACGGTTGATGTTGATGTTCAAATTCTTTTCTATTTTTAACACAAGAATCTTACCCTGATTTTTTATACCAGCAATTGTACCATGAATACCACCAATAGTAATTACTTTATCGCCTTTCTTTAAAGCACCTAACATGTTTTTCTTATCTTTCTGGCGTTTTGTTTGGGGCCGGATCATTAAGAAATAAATTATAACCATGATCAGAAAGAAAGGAAAGAAAGCAGCAATTCCTCCACTACCCTGAGGCGCGTCTGGATTGGCAGCAAAAGCGTAAAGAATTTCCACAAATATCTCCTAAATTATTGGAAAAAAATTACTTACGGTTATAAGTAATCACAAGTTTTGCTTTGAAGAGGATTAATTTGGCTGTGGTAAGGTAATCTCTATAGTTGTGCCGTTACCAATATTGGATTTAGCTACCCGAATTGAACCACCATGTATTTCTTTTATTATCCGCGATGTAAGTGACAGACCTAGTCCCCACCCTTGCACCTTACTGCTGAAACCAGGTCTAAAAATATTTCGCCAATCTTTCCTGGATATTCCTTTACCTGAATCCACTATCTGTATAACCACATTTTTGAAGTTCTTCCTCATTTTAACACAAATTTTTCCATTGTTGTCAACCGCATCTATCCCATTTTTAATTACGTTTTCAATGGCCCATGATATTAACACACCATTAGCATTTATATTTATTTCGGAATCAACCTCATTACTTAATTCTACAGTTTTCCCCATTGACGGCAGTCTTCGGTCCAAATAGGAAACAACTTTTTCTACTATTTCAGATAAATTTATTTCTTCCAGTTTCGTTTCGGATCCCATTTTGCTAAATCTGTCACTGACCTGTTGTAGTCTATTTAAATCGAGATCCATATCGCTCAGGATTTTTTCTCCATCTTCTGGTTTTGTTTTAAGCCACTCTATCCATCCCATTAATGCCGAAATTGGTGTACCCAATTGATGGGCTGTCTCACGCGCCATTCCTACCCATATATTTCGTTTTTCACTGTTCCGAATAATTGTAAAACCAGTAAATCCCAATAATATGAATAATGCTACTGCCCCAATTTCCAGATAGGGCAACCACATTAATCTTCGGATTTGTCTCGAATCACCATAATGCAAATGTCCAATAATTATTGATTCACGTGTGTTTGGATCAGTAAAATGCAACGCTATAGGTTCATTCTGGCGATCCATGGTTTTCTGTATATTAATTAGCTCTTTAATTACCGGTTCCTTAGCTATATTTTTTGAATAAATCGGTTTATTATCAACACTTGAATAAATAATTGGGAATTGTACTTTCTTAATAATTTCGTCAAAAACAAAATTCAAGTTAGCGTCACTTTCATCAGATACGGTTTTTGCAATGATCTCTGCATAAAGTTTTACTATCTCACGATTGTCTTCTCGTAACTCATTCACTATGTGTTGGGTATATCCCAACAACCCAGCTATAAGAACAAAACCGATAATAAATAGTCCTGCTTTTATATTCCCGGTATATTTAAAAGGATCCATTATATTTCCGGCGATTTAACCCAACCGAAGGCAATGATTCCTATGCATAAAAGAAATGCCACGGTAGATATGGCGATGCCTTTTCTGAAAGAGGACTTGTCATAAATAAATTTAACTTCGTGGTTCCCTGGGGGTACAATTAAACCTCTGATTACTCCATTTGTCTCGAAATATTTAACTTCTTTACCATCAATTTTTGCCTTCCAACGTAGAGGGTAAAATACTTCGCTGATTACTAAAAACCCTTCTGCTGTAGATTCGGTTTTTACTGTCAGTTCATGCAATGAATACTGTATATCAGTCACGCTTCCTACAGTAAAAGATCTGTTTGATTCAATATCAGTTTGGCTCACAAAAGCAGTTCGCCCAGGATCGAACGACTGGGAAGTAAAAGTTCCCCAAGGCAGGTTTTTTCCCACATGAACTTCTACATTTTTTACAAACCATGCCCTAGGTTGGTATTCATCCAATTCGTACAAAGTAACAGGCAAATTTCCTCGAGCTGTTTTCATCTTCCCCTGTCTAATTTGCATCAGTCCTGGAAAATTAATAGGTTGCGGACTTAGCAGATATTTGACGTTCAACATACGCATCAGCGGTAAGGTGCCGGCATTGTTTGTTCTCTGTAGAAAATCATTGTAGATCTTAAGTTTAGCAGGATGATAACCGCCAACTGATTCAATCCCAAAGGCAACAATACGTGATTCACTAAAGAGCACACCCGCGGGATAAACACGGAAATGTTTTTCATTATCATCTGTTAAAATCTTTGTGATTTGGTCATGTTGGAAATATCTATCAATGATCGAATTACTCATTAATTGAGAAGCCCGCCCAGACTGCTTATTGGGTTGAATAATTTTTCTATCTACTATAGCGATATCCGTTAATGCCAACAGTGTAACAGCAATAGTAAAACCATTTTTAGCAATCTTCTGATTGATGAATGCCCAGGTCAATCCAAAAAATGCAGCAAGGATTAACACCATTGTCCACGCATCTTTGAGCCACATATCCCATCGTAATGCGTTGATCGCTTGAATAGTGCGGGGATCTTGTGTCCGGGGTGGTGTGAATCCAGATGAAACCAATTGCTGAAGGAATGATTGCCCAAAGGTCAAAATCAATAAAAAGAATACTAGTAATCCTGTACAAGTCCAAAACCATCTTGGTATGACCTGTTTATGAAGTGTTAGTAAATAATTTAATCCTAGGGCAGCCATCACGGAGGAATTGAACTGTACTAGAATTAAAATCATCGCAGGAACACGAAACTTGTTAAAGTATGGGAAAAAACTATAAAATATATCATAAATGATATTCATATTTTTCCCAAAGGATATAAAGATAGCTAATATGGATGTGCCCAGAAGAAACCACATTAATGGGTCTCTACGATGTGCAAAACCAATCGCTGCCAACACCAGTATTACAATACCCATATAATTTGGGTAATCGGTAAATGGCATATTACCCCAATAAGTTTGACCCCCAAAACCAAAGGCAGATGGAATAATAAAGGTTAATAATTCTTTTGGTGAAAATGACCAACTGGTGGCATAGTTATAATCCGCACCACCGCTAGGCCCACCGCCGCGAATGGAGAAGGGCGTATATTCCAATGATGGAAGATATATGAGCATGGCCAGACCAATACCTAGAACCGCAGCGCCAACAAAACTACCGAAACCCATCAATGACCTGTTTCTTGCTTTAATATCTTTAATATGAATGATCAGGAAATACAATGCATATGCACCGGCTAGCATCCAGGTGTAATAAGCGATCTGGACATGGGCTCTTTGTAATTGAAACCCCATTAGAATAGCTAACAAACCAGTATTTATAAATGATGGTTTTTCCATAATCTTAATCGTCATCCACATGACCCAGGGGATATATGCCGCAGTCATTATTTGACTACCGTGTCCAAAAACAACCATAGTGGTCATAAAGGGCATCATCATGAATGCAGAACCACCAAGGAATGAGGAAATTGGTGAACACCTAATATAATTCAGAAGAAAATAGCCGCCCAGACCGGCAAATATAAGGTGTGCCAATTGAATTAACATTCCGGAGAAAAATAATATTATGAATAAATATTCGGGGAAATACAATTTAGAGATATTAGTGAAAGCTTCTGCGGTTGGCATCCCAAGGAAAACCCATGGTTGCCAAAGGGGGTATTCTCCAGTTTCTGCTTGAACTTTATTCAGAACTATTCCACCAGCGTGCGGGCCTAAACTATCAGGCGAGCCGAATGTCTTGTCACCGAAAATTACCGGATTAAATAAAACGCAGACAAAAATCAATAACATAAACCCTGTTATAATAGTTGGATTTTTCAATAGTGGCTTCATTTACCCTTCTTTTTAAGCGATCTCTTCAAAATACCCAAGCCAATTAAAAAATCTTTATCTTCTGGCTCAAATTTCATTATCCATAGACCAATTCCAAATATCAGTATTGAGAGAGTAGATACAAACAACAAAGTTGCCAAAGTATGGAAATCCATCACAAGGGGTCGAATCCACCATAAAAACCACCCGGTTACCACACCAGAAAGTACTGGTTTAATTATTTTACTGCTTATAAATGATAACTTAAGTATCCACCAGACTTGAATAACTCGAATTAAACTAATCGCAACTATAGATATGAGGGTTGCCCAAGCGGCGCCTAAAATCCCATATTTCGGTATCAGTACAATATTTAAAACAATATTCAGGATAAAAACTCCAAATGAATTCCAGAAAAGTAGGCGTGTGAATCCAGACATGCCTAAAGGTGGGCCAGCAGCGCCAAAGGCGGCCTGTACGAAAGTTGCCACTGTGAGTAAAACCAAAACAGAGCTACTAGCCATGAAATCAGGGCCGAACAATAACATCATTTTAGATGGGTAAATAATGAATACCAACGATACAGGAATTGCAAATGTAATCAACCAGCGACTTACTAATTTATAGAGACGAGACATTTCTGAATAGTCACCTTCATTGTGCAACTGGGACATTATAGGTGCGTAAATACTTATAAATGAAACGATCAAGGCCTGTAAAAGTCCGGCGGTTCTCATAGCGGGATGATAAAGCCCTACTGTAGCCACATCAGTGAAATAACCCAGCATGAGAATATCCATCCAGTGCATGAGTGTCTGTAGAATTACTACAAACATGAGTGGGAATGAAAACATCAAAAGTGGTTTATCGAATGGTGCGGATAAAACATTTATCAGGTTAATACCCGATAATTTCCGTAAATACTTATACATGAAAATACAGCTGATTATTCCGGCCAAAGCATGTGGCAGCATAAGAACTGATTCTTTTGATAAAAACCAATATGAAAGAACCATTCCTCCAAACAAAATTGTTGGTTTTACGAATTGGGTTGCAAATACTGTATATTTCATCAGTTTGAATCCCTGGGTGGCAAATGCCGAGATTAAGAGAAACACATTGAACGGCATGGTTAATGCAAATACAATAAGTACAGTTTTCAATAGGGGTGGTTCATTCAGAACTTCAGTTACCAACCATCCAGTACCAGCTATAATAAGTAGAGTAAGACCAATAGAAAAAACGAATGTCATTTTTAATGATGACAGGATAATGTTTTGAATTTTAGAGTAATCTTTTTTGGGGTCCAGCCTACTGACAAAACGCATAACACCTGTTTCCAACCCCATTTTCGCTAAAACTTCTGAAATCAGTATGATGGAATTCGCTAGGGAATATATACCCAAATATTCCACACCAACCCATCGGGCAAGTAGCGCTGTATACAGTAAACGATTTATGTTTCCATAAACTAAACCAGAAAATGTAATAGTTGATTCTTTAGCAATTTTTTGGGCAAGATTCATTTATTTAATTTTGTAATTAGTCCCTTATAAAACCCACTCCATGTCCAAATAAATGCAGACAACCCGTGCTTTTGTTTAACCCATTCTTTCAAAGCTACACCATTTAAGTAAACAAAAACAAAAAACAGGAATCGACGTCTTCCATACTTTCGGAAAAAATATACCGTATTATGAGCACGATAGAACATACCCTTAGCCGGGTTTTTTTGACGTAATCCACCCGTTGGTATTCGCAGGTGTTCAATAATAGGTTCTGGATAATAATAAACCTTACCTCCTATTTTTCTCACGGCATACCCAAAATCTCCATCTTCCATAACCGCTGTACCAATAAAATTAGGATCGAAACCTCCAGCTTCAATAAATAGATCTTTAGTTAAACTAAAATTTCCTCCAGGTACCCATTCACATTCACCAGATTTATCCGTATCAAAATTTTTCAGTGTTTTTCCATACCAAGTAATCCAACCACCTATAATTGAATCCTTCTCTCTAAAAATAGTTGTATTTTTTTCAAAAACACGCCCTCCAATACAACATTTATCTTTTTCAGAATCATTAAATAAATTCATATAAGATTGAATTAAATCCGAATCAGGAATGCTATCATCATCGATGAAAACCAGAATATCGCCTTTTGCATTTTCTACACCAACATTTCTGGCATTTGGAAGGCCTGTCTCAGTTATTTTTAAATACTTATACTTAAAAACATCATTTTTAAAATTTTTTAGATCATTATCATTTGACGCTGTTTGATCAACAAGAATTACTTCAAACCCGGAGATAGATTGCTTTAAAAGATATTGTAAAGTCTGTAAGGAAATTTCCTGCCTATTATAAGTGGGAATAATAAGTGAAACCTGATTGGGTAAAATCATGCCTTAAATTTACGGTTAATCGATTCAATGATATATTCTAAGTGGAACCGAATAGGAAAGTAAGACTCTAGAGTAACTTTTTTTGCAATTTCAATTAATTTCTTCGCAAAAGTATTTGCGGAATTCCCATCTCTAAACGCTATATGAGAAACCCAAACCTTTCTGAGCGACTTAGCCAATTTTCATAATTTCCTAAAACATCTTGCAAGGCATCTTTTAGTTGAGATTTGGTCGTTGATGTGGGGGGATCTAAAAACAAGGTCTTTATAATGGCTAAGCTGAATCTGAAAACAAAAACGGTCGAATAATATATCAAATCATATATGCCATTCTGGTATTAATTATATCCAAATGAGTTGTAATAACAACTCTAAGATTAATCAAATTTGTATCTTAAGCTTAACTTTTAAAGCTTTCCAAGTATTTACTACAACGTCTAAAATTGGTTCCGGTAAAATGGAAAAAATAAGATATAGTAAATTTATTATCTTGAACGGGTTAGATAAGATCGATTTTATAAAATAAACCCGACCCTGTTTCATCATCCTTCTTGCAAAGCAGGTTCTACCGCAATAAAAATAGTAATTGCTATCCGTTATTTTCTTCGAATTCATATTATTATTAATTTGAATGTTGTTTAATAAATTGAGTGGTTCATTTTTACCTTGCTGTCTGGCATCAAAACATTTTCTTGCAATTTCAGCGTAGGCCATCTGTATTTTTTTTGTCTCAATAGTAATACTATTCCTGCTGACTGTTCTTTTATAAAGGACTTCATCGATATTTGCCACTATAAATTTTTCAGAAATTCTTAACCATAGATCGTAGTCTTGGGCTTTTATAAACTGTTCTCTATAACCCCCAAGTATTTTAACAACTTTAGTATTTAACATGACTGAGCCATGACAAAAAACATTTTGAAAAGGAAGGTGTTTTTTTAATTCAATATCAGTTGATGGAAATTCAATATTACCTAAATGGTTTCCGAATTCAGAGTATTCACTAATCCAAGTTCCAACCAATCCCACTTCTGGATTATTATCGAAAAATTTGATTTGATTCTTTAAACGGTTTAAATCGGAAATATCGCCGCCATCCTGTCTTGCGATATAACTACCACTAGCTTGTTTTAATCCATGGTTCAATGCCTTCGTTAAACCCAATTTTGGAATATCGATCAACTTTATGCGTATATCCTTATATTTAGATACAGTTTCGATCACACCGTTGTCTGTCCCATCATTAATAATAAGAAACTCAAAGTCTTTATAAGTCTGTGATAAAATACTATTTATTGTTTCACTCAATAACCCATCATCGCGATTAATGGCCATCAGAACAGATAAAGAGTGATTATGAGACATTTTTTCGACCTAATGATGAAAGTGACCTGAAATTAAAATAAATATCATGGTTTATTAATTCAGAAAAAATATTTTCAATAGTTGCTGAAGATAAAAGACGAAACCAAGTAGACCATTTATCCCTCTCATCAATTTTATAATTCATCATGCCCCAACCGATAAATTTATATTTTTCTTATCCATTAATAATGGTAATTAAAAAAACCTACAACATTTCTTTTCAATATTCATTTAAAACACTGAAATGGGATGGATTAATTTTTTCATATTTAATACTTAACAGTTTTTTCCGATAAATCTTATTATTGGGTTATCTGGATTTTCTATTTCTTCAATTCTAATACAATAGAAATTCTCATTAAGAATTTTAAGCAATTCCTCTTCAGGATATTCATAGATATGGTGTGGGTTACCAGAATGTAATCCACCTTTTTTTATTATTGGGCATGTCATAATAAAAATTCCATTATCGCGTAAAACTCTTTTTGTTTCAATTAAAAATTCTTGACCTGTTTGCTGGCTCACATGTTCAAATCCTTCAAGGCAAATCAATACATCACAAATATTATCTGCTAGGTTTAATTTTTTCATATTCCCAACTTGAAATTTTAATTTATCAGATTTATACATATTTTTTGCAAAATCAATCGAATCTTGATCAATGTCTATACCAATAATATTTCTAGCATTTTTTAATAATGATGTACCCCATCCTGTGCCACAAGGTACATCAATGACTTCTTTTTGAATGATATATTCGTTACAATAACTATATCTTTCAAATAATGCTTTACGATATGGATTATTTATTAAACCAAAAAAAGTATTTTGAAATCCTTTATCATGCGGATGTGCTCTTTCAGCCATTATAATTTCCTCTATTTAATTCGCTTTATTAATCAATGTATTCAAAGATTTTCTATTTTTTCTATTGAAAATAGAATAATTTTCAAATTCCCAAAATAGACAATAAAATTATCGGTACAATCCCTAGGATTGGGTTCATATATTTTAATATGATTTTAGTTTTACCTAATTGCTTCTTTTTCCACTTTTCAATAGAAAACTGATATCCAAAAGAAGCTGAAATCTTATCAAAATCTTTTCTTCAATATAAATTATCTATTAATGGAACAAGAATCCCATTGATTAATGAATAATATATCCGAATCCCCAATACTTGTTACTAAATCTCACTGCTCAAGCAAAACCTGCAACGGTAAAATTATAGAATTAAATAAAATATATTGAAGTGCTGAACGATCCCATATAATTCATCCTCAGACCCTATCTTTTTGGCCATACCAAACTCCAGGGATATCATCTATAACTGTAACATCCCTTAGTGGATAGGATTGAAATTTTGTATTGCTGTCAGTCCGAAATTCACTCCTGTATTTGTTCTTCCAAACAATTTCAGGCTTTGTAATTTTTAATCCACGTTTCATTTCCTTGCGATCGGATGATGTCTCCTCCGGATGATTAATTATAAGACTCATGGCAACCACAACATTGTATT
>Ga0257107_1000349_pt1 | contig 17793 bp, 15 predicted proteins | sample LP_taG_2_FD_190178 | JGI IMG/M metagenome (GOLD analysis project Ga0257107, IMG submission 190178) | Marine microbial communities from Northeast Subartic Pacific Ocean, Canada - LP_J_2011_P26_500m | ecosystem: Environmental > Aquatic > Marine > Oceanic | place: Canada: Northeast Subartic Pacific...
TGGAACTTCTAGGGCAAGAAGTTATGAGTTGTTAGGAGTAAGTCCTTTAAACTCACGACAAGATATTGTTAACCTTGGGAAAGAAGTTGCAGATAAAGGATATACTTCACTAAAAACTAATATTATAGTTAGACCTGATTCCCCGCTAAGCCACCCTCCAAAAAATACATATGTATTTTTTGGAGGGTTTGGGGGAGGAAATGGATCTACCGATCAAGGTTTAGAATATACCACCGAAAATCAAACTTTTGTTAACCATGAACTTTTAGATGTTATAGAAGATCATATTAGTGCTTTACAAGAAGGGTCCAAAGGAAAAGTAACTATTGGTTTAGACTTAAATTTCAATTTTAAACCTCAAGCTGCAAAGAAAATCTGTTCAACACTTGAAAAATATAATATGATGTGGGTAGAAATTGACATGTATGAACCAGAAGGACTGAGAGAAATCAAAGATTCAACTTCTATTCCAATTACATCAGGAGAAAACTTACTTGGAATAACTGATTACAGACCTTATTTTAATCTTAGATCAATGGATGTTGCAATGGTAGATATCCCATGGCAAGGATTCGGAAATTCTAGAGATGTGGCAGCGTTAGCAGCAAGTCATCAAATTAATATCGCTCCACATAATTACTATTCTCATTTATCTACCATGATTTCATTAAATTTGTGTGCTAATGTGCCTAATGTAAGAATTATGGAAATTGATATTGATGACGTCCCATGGAAAGACGAAATGATAGGCGGACCTCTCAATATAAAAAAAGGTGTAGTCGATATTCCTACTGCTCCAGGTTGGGGAGTAAATATAGACACTGAAGTTTTAATCGAGCATGCTTGGCAAAAAGGAAAGGGACCCGGATATACTAATAAAATAAAATAAAATAAATATTAAAGGAGAATATTATGGAAATGCCTAGAAAAAATAGAGTAAAAGAAAAATTGAAAAATGGGGAAAGAGCTTATATTGCTAGTGGAAGTACACATGCAAATGATATCGATGCATTTGGGTATTCCGCTGTACAGGCAGGAATCGACGGAATTTGGCTTGAAGGAGAACATGGCCCTGTCGTACCTAATGAGATAGGAAATCTAACAAGAGCTTGTGATCTCTGGGGATTAACTTCAATAGTTAGAGTCAACTTAAACTCACAAGGTTTAATTTATAGAACTTTAGATTTAGGTGCTCAAGGGATAGTTGTTCCCCATGTAAACAACAAAGAAGAAGCAGAAAACGTAATTCAAGGAGGAAAATTTGCACCAATTGGACAAAGAGGGTTTACAGGCTCAAGACAAGGCTATGGAGTAAGTAATTTTTTTGAAATTGCTAATGACTTAAGTTTATTTGTTGTTTTAATTGAAGATATTGTAGCTGTAAATAATTTAGACGAAATTTTAAAAGTCGATAATATAGATGTTTTCTTTGTAGCTCCTGGCGATTTAGCTCAATCAATGGGATATATACTCGATGTTCAAAATAAAGAAGTTACCAATACGATTGACAATTCCTTAAATAAAATTATGGAAGCAGGAAAAGTGGCTGGCACTATGGTTAATTTGAACAATACAGCAAAATTCTCAAAAATGGGAGTACAATTTTTGTTTGCAGGAACAGGAGAATGGATGGCTAATGGAGCAAAACAATTTGTTGACGCAGGCGAAGGATAAGTTTGAATTATTCAAAATTACTATTTAGTTTTGCAATCATATTTATTTTTGGATGTAGAGGAGGAGGAGCAAATCCTTCAAAAAATATCCAAATTCCAGTAATAGAACCTACTCCTTCAGAAATGTATTGTCAAAATATGTATTATTCAAATTCATCTCCTCAACTTGAAACGTTAGAAAGCGAGCCAAGAGAAATAGACTTAGATGGATTAGAATATTTCATTCTTGAAGATGGTGAAGCAGAAAAACCAGATTTGAATAGTCTAGTTGTGACAAATTATACTGGATGGTTGGAAAATGGATGTGTTTTTGATTCCTCTTATATTAGATCAGAACCAGGAATTTTCCCCTTGGGGGGTGTTATACAAGGATGGCAAAAAGGTATATCCAAGATAGGAAAAAATGGAAAATTTTTATAAAAATACCTTATAATCTAGGCTATGGTTCTCAAGGAGCACCACCAAGAATTCCTGGAAATAGTAATTTATACTTCTATGTAGAATTGTTGGAAATAACAACAGTAGAAGAATATTTAAAAGATAATAATGATACAAAATAATTCCAAATCATAAGTTTGGAGAAATCATATATTTCATTCCTTCACCTTTTGATGTAGCAATTAAGGCTTCATTTATTTGATTTAAAGAAAAGATTTTGGAAACTAGTTTATCCAAGCCAAAATTTGAAATTCTTTCAGGCGTCTGATTAAAATAATCTCCTCTACCGTATGCTCCAAAAAGCTTAATTTCCTTATAGTGAAAATCATATAAATCACTCGGTAAATTAGATTTTTCAGGATGTACACCAATCATTAAAGCTTGCCCCCTAGGTCTCAATTTGGAAATTCCATAATCAAGTAAGTTAGGTTTTCCTACAGCTTCTACACAAATTTCAAAACCAATAGAATGTGTTAATTCTTCCAATTGTTTATTAGAATTTTTGTCAGTAGGATCTATAACAAAGTCTGCCCCTAATTGCTTTACCATTTTTCTTCTTACTGGATTTGGTTCAGAAACTACAATAAAATCTATATCTTTTTGTTTTGCAAATAACATACATAATATCCCCATGATTCCTGCACCAATTATTAATATTTTGGGTTTGTTTTTATAATCAATCATTTCTATCCCAGAAAAACAACAGGATGCTGGTTCTGTCATAGCACCAACTTCAAAAGACATTTGTTTCGGAATTTCTATAGTAGATAATAGCGGCATTACTGAAAATTCTGCAAATCCACCGGATGATTGCACTGAATTTGAGCACCTTGAAATTTGCCAATTTAAACAATTTTCACATTTTCCACAACTTGAAGTTGTATTACATGCAACTCTTTTATCCAAATTTGATTTATCAATTTTTGATCCTACTTCCACTATTACACCACTAAATTCATGCCCTAAAATTTTTGGTGGTGTAGATGGAAATAATCCTTGTGTTATATGAACATCAGTGCCACATAATCCTACCTTTTCTACCCTAACTAACACTTGATCCTCTTTTAGTTTAGGAATTTCTACATTTTTGGTTTCAAATTTATCTTCACCCAGCCAAATAGATGCTTTCATTTTCTTCTCTTTTGTTATATTTTCTCTGATATATATCAAAATTATTCTGAAAACAAAACAGATATTTATGGAGATAATAATGAAAACACCAAAAATTAAGGACATAAAAGTAATATTTACAGAACCAGATAATATAAGGCTGGTAATAGTAAAAATTCTAACAAATCAAGATGGTTTATATGGTGTGGGGTGTGCCACTTTCACTCAAAGACCAATTCCCGTAAAGTCCGCCATAGAAGACTACTTAAAACCATTTTTAATTGGGAGAGATGTTTCCAATATAGAAGATATCTGGCAATCATCTTATGTGTCTTCTTACTGGAGAAATGGCCCAGTTCTTAACAATGCTTTATCAGGAATAGATCAGGCTCTATGGGATATAAAAGGGAAAATGGCAAATATGCCTGTATATGAACTTTTAGGAGGTAAATCGAGAGAAGCTGCAGCAGTTTATGTCCATACATCTGGAGATTCAAATGAAGAAGTTGGTGATAAAATGCAAGCTTATATGGAAGAAGGATTTCATCATATAAGAGTACAAGTTTCAACCCCAGGTTACTCGACCTATGGTAACAAATCTGCTCAAACTGGTATGAGCACAGCAAAAAATAAAGATGTCAGTAAAGGTCCCATACCCATAACTTCATGGATTAAAGAGTATGACACAAAAAAAAATTACGCTCATCCTGGTGGAATATTTGAACCTAAACCATACATTCGATCAGCTATATCTCTTTTTGATTACATTAGAAACAGATTTGGGTATGGAGTAGAAATTTTACATGACGTTCACGAGAGGATACCTCCAATTTTAGGAGTTTGGTTTGCAAAAGAAGTTGAAAAATATCAACTGTTTTTTTTGGAAGATTTATTTAGTCCTGAAGATAATGAATATTTTAAAATGGTACGGGCTCAAACATCTACTCCCATTGCAATGGGAGAACTTTACAGCTCTCCCCATGAAATAATCCCTATGATCAAAAATAGACTTATAGACTTTATAAGAATACATATTTCTGACATAGGCGGTATAACGCCTGCAAAAAAATTAGCTGCAATGGGAGAATTGTTTTCTATAAGAACTGCATGGCATGGCCCAGGAGATACATCTCCAATTGGACATGCTGCAAATTTAGCATTAGATATTAATTGTTATAACTTTGGAATTCAAGAATATTCTATTTTTGGTGAAAAAACAAAAGAAGTTTTCCCAGGATGTCCAGAAATAAAAAATGGAATGATGTGGCCTAATTCAAAACCAGGCTTAGGAATTGATATTGATGAAAAAATAGCTAAAAAATTTCCATTTAAGGAAAGAGAATATGGTGGAGCTTGGGATACTGTTAGAAGATCTGATGGATCTATGGTAAAGCCATAGAACTAAACAAATCTACCGTTTAATTCCAAATTATTTTTCCCACTTTCGAATGAAATTTTCCCATTCACTAAAACTTGACTTATTCCTACTGAAAGAATTTCAGGATCTTCAAAGGTTGCTAAATCATTTATAATATTGGGATCAAAAATAACTAAATCAGCGAAATAACCTTCTTTCAATATCCCTCTATTTTTCAGGCCAAAGGTTTCAGCAGGTAATTTTGTCATTCGATTAATCAACAGTTCAATAGGAACATTAAATCTTCTTCTCAGTCTGCCCAAAAATCTTGTAAAACATCCATATGATCTCGGATGAATCATTTGCCCAGTAGGCACGGCATCAGATCCTACCATATAATCAGGTCTTTTCATAAGTTCAATGATATCTTCTTCAACTTGTCTCCATATAGATACGCTGGAAGGGGGTACAGCTCTAAATCCACAATTTAAATTGGTTCTATACATCATATCTAAAATATGTTGAATAGGAGATAATCCGTCTTTTTTTGCAGCATCTTTTACAGTTAAACCAGCATATTCTTTCCATTCTTTCAAACCTATTGAAGTCCACATAATTTCTTCAATTCCAGCTCTTTGGGGATCTTCTTGAAGTTCTTTCTCCCAAAAATCTCTTGTTTGTTGGTTGGATAAATTTGAAATTATTTTTTTTGCTCCACCAATATGAAAAGAACCAGGGAAAAAAATAAGAGGAACTGTACAACCTACTGGATATGAATAGGTTTCCATTGTTATGTTTAATCCTTCATTTTTTGCTTTATCTATCGGTTCAAGTATCTTATCTATCTCTCCTGCAGTCTCTTCAGCTGTTCTGTAATGTTCTACATGCAAAGCCACTCCAGATTTCCTAGAAATTTCTATAGCTTCCAATATGCCCCCATTAGCAAATGCTCTATCTTTCTCGTGACTTCGAAGATGAACAGAATATATAGAATCTTTTTTAGCTACCACTTTACATAATTCAATCAATTCATCTGTATCAGAAAAGGATTGTGGATAATAATCCAAACCTGTTGCTAAGCCTGAAGCCCCTTGTTCTAATGCTAATTCTAGATTATATTTCGCTTGAGTTAGTAAATCACCTCTTAAGGGGATATCTTCCATTCCACATATATCAAGCCTTAAAGGTCCATGACCTGCAAACATGGCAACATTTATTTTACATTTTTTATCATAAGAAACTTTTGCAGTTTCAAATGTAGTTCCATCAAAATCATCAGTTGGATATCCTAAAATTCCAGACAAATAATCCATGTAATCTTTAGATTTACTCTTACTCAACGGTACTAAACCGATCCCATCTGGAGACATAATTTCAGTAGTAACACCCTGAGAAATTCCATATTCATGCTGTGGGTTTCTCAATATCTCAAAATCAGCATGTGAATGAGTATCTATAAAACCAGGAGAAACTATTTGCCCTTTCGCATCTATTATTTTTTTAGATTCAGCATTAGACAAATTTCCAATGGATGATATTTTATCTTTACTAATTCCAATATCTTTATTTGTTGGTGATGAACCTGTTCCATCAACCATAAGGGCATTCTTTATTATTAAATCAAACATTTTAAATTCCTAATTATAACTATGAGTTATTTTGAGATAATTATAATTTATTACAAATAATAAACATCAATAAAACCATCACTATTAGAGTTTTTGAGTATAAATCTTAATATAAAATATAATAAAAGTTAAAATTTTAATGGTTATAGAAAAAGATAAAGAGTATTTACCTCGAAATATAGAAAAAAAATGGCAAAAAGTTTGGAAAGAAACAAAGCTATATAAAACTGAAGATTTTGTTGAAACCAAGAAGAATTGGTACGCATTATCAATGTTCCCATACCCATCGGGAGATCTTCATATAGGGCACTGGTTCGCCTTCACACCAGCAGATGCACATGCACGATTCATGAGATTAAAAGGATATAATGTCTTACATCCTCAAGGTTTTGATGCCTTCGGTTTACCTGCTGAAAATGCAGCTATAGAAAGAAATATCAATCCTAAAAAATGGACTTTTAATAACATAAGAAACATGCAAAGCCAATTCGACCTAATGGGAAATTCTTACGATTGGGATAGAAAACTAGTTACTTGTACTCCTGAATATTATCAATGGAATCAAAAGTTTTTTCTAGATATGTATAAGAACGGAATAGCTTATAGAAAAAATGGTCCCGTCTGGTGGGATCCAATTGATCAAACTACTTTAGCCAATGAGCAAGTCAGGGATGGGAAATCAGAAAGATCTGGAGGTGAGGTAATAAGAAAAATGATGCCTCAATGGTATTTTAAAATAACTGATTATGCAGAAGAATTGCTAGATATGGATAGTTTGGAATGGCCATCAAAGATTAAACAGATGCAAACAAATTGGATTGGAAAGTCTGAAGGAGTGACTATAAATTTTCAAATTGAAAATACGAACTTTAAAATAAATACATTCACAACACGAATAGATACACTTTTTGGAGTAACATTTTTAGTTATATCTCCCGAACATCCTATTATAAATCAACTAGATTTAACCAAAAAAGACAATAATCTTCAACAATACATAAAAAATGCAAACAAATTATCTGAAATTGATAGAACTTCAACAACTAGAGATAAAACGGGAGTTCTTTTAGGCGTCAATTGTATTAATCCTATAAATAATGAAAAGGTTCCTGTATTTGTAGGGGATTATGTTTTGTCAACTTACGGTACTGGAGCAGTGATGGGTGTTCCAGCTCATGATGAGAGAGATTTTGCTTTTGCAAAAAAATACAATTTACCTATAAGAGTAGTGATTTCTGAAGATGGATCAAAAGTTAACAATTTAGAGAAAGCATATACTGGCAATGGAATACAAATAAATTCAGGAGAATTTAATGGGATTCATAATATAGAGGGACAAAAAAGAATAACAAACTTGATCGAAAGTAAACAATTTGGTGAAAAAACCATTACTTATCACCTTAGAGATTGGCTTATATCAAGACAAAGATATTGGGGCACCCCTATTCCAATTTGTTATGACAAAAACGAAAATATTATTCCATTAGAAGAAAGTGATTTACCAGTAATACTACCTGAAGCTAAAGAATTTATGCCTACGGGACAATCACCTCTAACTCTTGATAAAAAGTTCCTTTATTTTGATCATCCCGATTATGGTAAATTAAGAAGAGAAACAGATACTATGGATACTTTTATGGATTCCTCTTGGTATCATTTGAAATTTGCAAGTCCTGATATTCAATCTGCATTTGAAAAAGAAAAAATTGACAAATGGGCTCCAGTTGACCAATATATGGGAGGTGCTGAACACGCGGTGATGCATCTTTTATATGCAAGATTTTTCAATAAAGTTTTAAGAGACTTAGGATATTTAAATTTTGACGAACCTTATAAGAGGCTCTTTAATCAAGGAGTTATGCTTGCAAGACATATGAAAATTTCTAAAAGAAACAATCCATTAAATCCACAACCTCTTATAGAAAAATATGGAACTGATTCAGTAAGAGCATATTTAATGTTTTTAGGACCTTGGGATAAGGGAGGAGATTGGTCAGATTCTGGAATTAATGGTATCCATAGATGGTTAAAGAGATTATGGAATTTAATTATAGAAAAATACGAATTTAAACATATAGAAGAGTCTGCAACAAAAAGTTTGGAACAAATATCAAATTTAACAACAAAGAACATTATAAATGATATGTCTAATTTCAAATTTAACACCTCTATTTCATATTTAATGGAATATACAAATACCTTACAAAAAATAAAACAAAAAAGAACAATCTCCTATTCTACTTGGATCGAAGCATGTAAAAGATTATTAATACATCTTTCACCTATATGTCCTCATATATCTGAAGAATTATGGAATAGATTAGGAGAAAAAGGATCAATACATCTACAAAACAATCCCACATTCAATGAAAAATTGATAGAAAGAAATGATTATACTCTAATAGTACAAATTAATGGTAAATTAAGAGATCAAATAAAATTAGAAGTTAACACTTCCATTGAAGAAATAATGGAAAATATTATTACCTCAAAAAAAATATCTAAATATTTATCTGATAAAGAAATAATAAAAAAAATTTACATTGAAAATAAATTGCTAAACTTAGTTGTTAGATAATTTTTCCCAAACCCTAAAACTCGCCATTTCTCGAGGTGGATCTAACGTTCTACCTACTTCTACAAAAGATACTTCTGCAACGTAAATTGTACCCTTCGAATTAACTGCTATAGAATGTGGCCATAAAAACTGATCATGTTTTTCACCTGGTAATTCTGATCCTAATCTCTCAATGAGTTGTCCTTTATCGTTCCATATGCCTACACTATGACCTAGATTTTTTACACCTTTTTGAACAGGTGGAGGGCCTTGTTCAGCTATGTAAATTTTTCCTTCCTTATCGACGGTAACTGCAACAGCTTTATGTACATGCCATTCTCTAATAAATTCTCCGTTAATATGAAAAATTTGTACTCTATGATTTTCTCTATCACAAACAAGCAATTCCTGATCGTTTATCATAACTAAATTGTGAGGCAAAGAAAATTCTCCAGGCATGGTACCTGATTCTCCCCAGCTTTTAATTAATTTTCCTTCTGGATCGAAGTGATGAATTCTTGAATTTCCGTAACCATCGCTGATGAAAACTTCTCCTGTAGATTCCCTTATTGTCACATCGGTAGGTCGATTAAAAGGAATTCCACTCTCTCTTTCAGAAGGATTCCCATCACCTATTTGTAATTTCAAGTTAAATGATAGATCATATTTAGAAATCATATTTCCGCTATCATCCACAAGCCACATATGATCATCATGATCTATTCGAATCGAATGAGGCCTAGTAAAATTAGAACCACTCCAAGATTGGAGCTTTACTCCAGGCCTTAATTCTTTGGTTGTTATTTCACTGTAAGGATCTTCGGTTCCCCATTTATCAATAAGGTTTCCATAAGTATCAAACTTTAATATAGGAATATTTCCTCTATTAAAAATATAGACATTATCCATACTGTCTACTGAAACACTAGTGGCTTCTCTAATCCATATACCATGAGGAATTTTAGCCCAAAGTCCTATTGGTTTATAGTTTTTGTTTCTTATATTCATACTTATATATATCTAACTCAAATTAATTTTATTTGAAAGAGATTTATTTATTAATTTGTTTATTAACGCATTATCTTTAGAAATCAAATCTGGATCATTTTTTATAATAATTTCTGATTCTTTATTGACCGATTCAATTAAATTTATGTCACTTGGATCTGCTATTCTAAATTCAGGCCAACCACTTTGCTTTGTTCTCTCTATTTCTCCTGGACCCCGTATTTTCAAATCTTCTTCAGATAATTGAAATCCATCATTAGAGTTAACGACAGCATTAAGTCTCATTTCTGAAAATTCATTTAATTCTTCATTAGTATAAAGAATACATTTTCCTTGTTTTTCACCTCTACCAATTCTACCTCTTAGTTGATGTAATTGAGAAATTCCAAATCTATCGGCTGAATAAATAATCATGAGCGTAGCATTATGTATATCCACTCCTACTTCTATTATTGGTGTGGTCACTAAAATATCTATGTCCCCATTTCTTAGTTTTTCCATTATTCTTTGCTTTTCTTCCATCTTCATTTTCCCATGCAATAATGCAATCCTATATTTAGACAAAAAACTTTTTGTTATTTTGTCAAATTCTTCTACAACGGACGCTACATTTAAGACATTTGAATTTTCAATGAAAGGACAAACATAAAATACCTGTGATTTTTTTTCTATTTCTTTTTCAATAAGTTCAAAAATTCGGTTTTCTTCATTTCCTTTCAACCATATAGTATCAACTGAAGCTCTAGATTGAATTGGTAGAGTTTTTATGGTAGACAAAGATAAATCCCCATATACTGTCAATGCTAAAGTACGAGGGATTGGTGTAGCAGACATTGCTAACATGTTTGGTATTGGATCATAATCCAACAAAGCTGTTCTTTGTTGTACTCCAAATCTCTGCTGCTCATCGATTACTACTAAACCTGAGTGTTTTATTGATAAATCTTCATTTAATAAAGCATGCGTTCCTATAATAATGTCAATTTCATGATCCTCAATCATTTTTCTCGTTTGATATTTTAACTTTTCATTTAAAGAACCAGTCAAGAGTCCTATTTTTAATTGTTTTTCAGATTTAATTGTGGCTATTTTAATATTTTCTTGTGTTCCGAAATTATTTTTGGCTCCAAGTAAGTTACAAATATTCATGAAGTGTTGTTCTGATAAAACTTCGGTTGGAGCAAGTAAAATCCCCTGTTGATTTTCCATAGAAGTACAAATAAGGGCTAATAAAGCAATTATTGTTTTCCCAGAACCAACTTCACCTTGTAATAATCTTGCCATAGGAATATTTGATGATAAATCTTCTCCTATTTCTTTTAAAGATTTTTTTTGATCAATAGTTAATTCGTAAGGGAAAAAATTAATTATCTTTTTTAAATTGGATTCAAAATTTAAAATCGGCTTTGAATTTAAAGTTTCCTCTCTTATTTTTTTTCGTAGTTTGACTGATAGCTGAGACAAAAAAAACTCATGAAATGCAAAGCTCTTTAATGCTTTCTCTTTTTGTTCATTATTTTTAGGGAAATGAGCGTTTAAAACGGATTTTTTTAATGTAAATAAATCATTTCTTTTAAGTATTTCACTGGGCAAAAAATCATCTAATTGTGCCAAGCCTGTTTTTAATGCCATTGAAATAGCCTTTCTTATTGATAATTGAGGCAATCTTTCTGTGGAATGGTAATAAGGTAGTAAATATTTTGCATATTTTATATTTCCATTGCTATCAAAATCATTGATATTTTCAAAATATGGGTTGTCAAATTGTAAATAGTTCTTCCATTTTGTTACTCTCCCTGCTAATGCTACTTTAGTGCCTATTTTAAAGTTTTTTATTAGATAGGGTTGCCTAAACCAAGTAGCAGATATAAACCCACTACCATCTGAAATACTAATTCTAGTAGCTCTTGGACCTTTTTTATTTGGTAATAAAATAGACTTTTTCACTTCACCTATTATGGATACTGAGTCGTTTTCTTTTAGATGTACAATTTTTCTTATATTTGTATAGTCTTCATATCTATAAGGAAAATGATATATAAGATCAAGTAAATTAAATATGTTGATATTTGGAAATTTATTTATAAATTTTTTGGGAATAAAAGGTATTTCATCAAGTGGTGTTTCAAGAGAGAGATTTTCAAGTTTTTCTTTTTTTTCTTCTTCAAATAGTAGTCTACGTGTTTCATATTGTATTTTTGCTAAACTATTTTTTATCCAAATATGACGTTCACCTATCCCTAAATTTTTATATTTTTTGTTAGAAAGAGGATAAATAGATTTTACCCAATAAAAATTATCATCCAAATTATTAAGATAAGCATCAAGTCCTTGCTCAACAGATTCATCATTCAATCCATTTTCATATTCATTCACAAGAATTGAATGAAATTTTTTCAATTCAACTATAGTATTAGACATCTAAAATAATTATTCGATGATAAAACCTATTCCAAAAGCTCCTGGGCCAACGTGAGTCCCTACAACAGGTCCAAATTCAGCAATTTCTATTTTTGCAGGATCTATAGACTCTTTTGCTTTATCAAAAAGTATTTTTGCTCTATCTTCAGAATTTGCATGAACAATAAAAAGTGATTCTACTTTGTGATCATTCATTTTTTCAATTAGAAATTCCATCCCTTTTTCTAATGTTCTCACTTTACCAACCGAATCTATTAAACCATCAACACAGGACAGCATCGGTTTTACTTTTAATAAAGAGCCCATAAATGCACGAGCTTTTCCGATTCTGCCTCCTTTAGCTAGATATTCTAACGTAGGAACAAATCCAAAAAATTCATTTTTACTAAATAAACTATTAGATTCTTGAATTAAATTTTCCATAGATTCATTTTCTTTATTCATTTTAGCTATTTTTGTAACGATAGCTCCTAGTGCTACAGTTCCAGTTAAACTATCCAAAACTGTAATATTTTTATTAGTCGAAGACAATTCATTACTTGCTTGTAAGGCAGAATTATAAGTTGCACTAAGTTTACTTGAAATATGAATGGAAAGAATACTATCATAATTCTTCAACAGAGTTTCATAAGTTTTTAAAAAAGTTCCAACTGATGGTTGAGAAGTTTGGGGATGATATTCTGATTCAACTAATTTATGAAAAAACTGTTTAGAATTGATATCAATTCCGTCTAAAAGTGTTTCATCTCCAAAATGTACATTTAATGGAACAATCGTTATATTATATTTTTTTGCTATTTCTTTAGGTAAATCTGATGTACTATCAGTAACTATTGCTATTTTGGGCATTTTTCACTCCTGTCATTCAGCTAATAAAAGATAATTATAATATTTTTGATTTCCATCTAAAATTACAATTTCTTTACTGTCAAAATCATTATTTAGTTTCTCTTCAATATCATTATAGTTGTCTTTAATAGATTGATCACCAACAAACAAAGTTATAAGATCTTTTCTTGAATATAGATCTACTATAATTTCATGAAGTGCTTGTTCCAAATTTTTATAAGATCCATTTATTTTTGAATTCTTAAAAACCATATAATCATTTTTATCTATTTTGATATCATTTATAGTTACATCTCTTGTCGCCTTGGTTATAGAGGCGTATTCTGAAGATTTTACTGCTTCTTCCATGTTTTTTATGTTTTCATCATAATTAAGGTCTGAATCATAGTTAAAGGTTGCAACAATTCCTTCTTGGATTGATGTAGTTTCTAGTATAAAAATATTTTTATCCAAGTTCATATTAATTACCTCTTTTACTACTGGCATTACGTTAGAATCATTAGGTAAAATTATTATGTTATATGATTTGATTTTAGATATAACGTCTAGAATTTCCTTAACACTGGGGTTATTTGTTCCCCCTCCTATGACAATCTTTACTCCTCCCATTCCAGCGTCTAAAAACGAATTAACTATTCCATTCCCTTCGCATACGCTTATTAATGCTGTTTCGACTTCCAAATTATTGGATTCATCAATATCTAATTGATTATTTTGTAGATTCCTAGTTTGTTCATCCATATTTTGAATAAATAGATTGTCAACTTCTCCAATGGATTTTGCATATTTTAGAATGCTTTCAGTTTCTTCAACATGAATATGAATTTTAAGTAAATTTTTATCACCAGTTATAACAGTAGATTCTCCAAAATTAGCTATTTTTTTTCTTTCTTTCTTTATATCTAAATCCGAGCCTTTTATAGTGAAAACTGTACAATTCCCCCATTCTAATTCCTCAACATTTGAAAGAAAAGATTCAGAAACTTTGCGAGACATTCCTTCTATCATTTTTTCGTAAACTTTTTCTAGTTGGTATTCTATAGAAATATCTTTATCAATTGAAAAATACCAAGAATTAAACATTATAGCTAATCCTAATGCTCCAGAATCTACCACTCCAGCATCTTTTAAAATTTTCAGTTTATTGGGTGTTTCTTTGACTGATTTGATTGATGTATCAGCAACAATTTTTAGTAATTCAGAAAAATTATCAATCTTTCCTTTTTTTTCTTGTATCGTTTTACCTATATCTTCATAAATGGTTAACATTGTTCCTTCTACTGGATTAGGCAGTGATTCTCTAGTTATCTGAGCTGCTATTAAAAAGGTTTCAGAAAAAGAATTTAAAGTAAGTGAATCATTTTTTTCGTAAGAATTTAATAAAGCCTTAAAAAACTGAGATAAAATCACACCAGAGTTTCCTCTAGCTCCCATAAGTGTTGTATGAGCAATATCTTTTAAAAAATCCGGAAGTCTTGTTGGAGTTTCTATTATTTTATCTAGATCTTTCAAAGTTAAATGCATGTTTGTTCCGGTATCACCATCAGGTACAGGAAATACATTTAGATCATTAATTCTTTCTTTGAATAAATTTAAATAGAAAATAAAATTTTTTATAGCACTTGCTAAGTCATTGGGATGTATTTCTTTATTTAATTTCATAATTTTTATATTTTAGATTATAATTTTGGTGATAAACTAAAGATATACAAAAAAGATATTTTAATAGATTATATAAAATTTTAAAAGAGAACAAATAATGGCTATAAATCCTAGAAAACATTTGGGGCTGGGTCCACTAAAAAAACCCCTGTTCGGACATAACCGATCGCACGCATTGAATGCAACACAAAAAATTTCAAAACCAAATATACAAAAAAGAAAAATTACAATAAATGATAAGGTTTATGTCGTTAAATTAACCGCTAGAGAAATTAGAACACTAGATAAAAAAGGTGTTAGTTTAAAGTAGCTCTTCTCAGTTGATCTATTGCTCCATAATATCCCAATTCATTATCAAGAATCCCAGTTCCAGAAATAAATAATCTAGCTCCTGCGTTGTAGGCTCCTCTAATTGTTTCAGATTTTATCCCACCATCAACACCCAAGAGTATATTTTTATTTTTATTTAAAGATAAAAATTCTATCATTTTATCTTCAGTTGATTGAATATATTTTTGTCCTCCTTTACCAGGGTAAACTGACATAAAAATTATTCTATCTATGTAATCAATATATTTTTGAAGTAGTGAAATTGAAGAATCAGGATTAATGGCAATCCCAACTTTAAGGTTTTGTTTTTTTATTAATTCAATCGTTTTCATAATTGGTGATTTTGATTCGATATGAAAAGTAAATATGTCAATACCTGCATCTGCAAAAGATTTGATATATTTAATTGGATGATTAACCATCATATGAGCCTCTAAGGGCAATCTGGTACTTGATCTTACTGTTTTTATTATAGGGAGTCCAAAAGACAAATTTTCAACAAATTCTCCATCCATAACATCTATGTGAATTTCATCCGTTCCACAAATCTCTATATCTTTTATTTCACTATGTAAATTCTTGAAGTTTGATGAGAGTATTGAAGTACTTATAATACATTGGTTTTTCATTTTATTAGTTGCAAATCTATTTTGTTGATTTTTCTGTCAGCTATTAGCCTTTTTAAGTCTTTCATAAGTTCATCTTCTTTCTTAAAATATTATATTTATCACTCTAATATGACTGAAAATATAAATCAAATCAGATTATATAATTTTCGTTTGTCTGATAGTAAAAACCAAGAAATCAATTAATAAATTGTATCTAAATTAAAGGTTAGAAGATTTAATAATTTTAAAAATAGATTAAAAAAAATTATCTTAAACCAACACTTCCATCTTCTCTAATGGGAGGTGGTATATGTGCTGGATCAAATGGATGTTTTGATGGAGCATTTTCATTGAAATTTAAACCTAAACCAGGCTTTTCAGATGGAGTATACCAACCATTTTTAAGCGTAATAATTTCATCTGTCATATCTCGCCTTGGAGGTAGATCTTCTTGCACTGATTCTTGAACATCCCAAGATGGAGAGGAAATACCTAATGCGATACAAGCTGCTGTTGCTATAGGACCTTGAAAATTATGAGGCGAAATTTTAATATGATGTGCTTCTGCGATAGTAGCTATTTTTTTTACTCCAGTAATTCCGCCTGCAACTGCTATATCTGGTTTAAAAAAAGCAGGTTTTGCTATTTCTGCATATTCTCTAAATTCCCAGATACCCATATTTCTTTCTCCAACAGCTAGTGGAAGTTTCATTTTTGAAGAGACATCGCCCATTGCAATAACTGAATCTGGAACTATAGGGTCTTCAATAAAATATGGACGTAAATGAGCAACTTCATCACAAAAAACAATTGCTTCATGAGGTTGCATATTTCTATGAATTTCTATTCCTATATCAAAATCCCATCCAACTGTTTCTCTAACAGCTTCCACGCTTTCAATTGCAAATTTAATCATTTTTGTATAACTCATTTCAGCCCATTCTTTAGCCATTGGAGTAAATTTGAGAGCAGTAAATCCTTCATCCAATATTTTTTTTGCACCTTCTGCATATTCATCAGGATTATTTCCTGTTATTCCTTGAGCTATGGCCCTTACTTTATTTCTTACTTTACCTCCTAATAAATTCCACACTGGAGTTTGTAGCCTTTTTCCTTTAATATCCCAAAGAGCCATGTCAATTGCACTTATTGCGCCACCAATACTATTACCTCGAAATGCAGAATTATATCTCCATAAGTAAGTCCAAATATGTTCTATATCATTAGCGTTCATTCCAATCAATGAATCTTTAAAACCATGAATGGTTGCTTCAGCAGCTTTTGGATAAGACCAGTAACATGATTCTCCGATTCCTTCCAACCCATCTTCTGTTGTCACTTTAACAACAAGAAATCTAGAAACAAAAAAGGTTTCAATATTTGCAATTTTCAATTTAGTAATCTTCCTTTCTTAAATTTTCCAATGTTCATTAGGAATATAATCTACTGCCATTTCTAATCTTGGAGAGGTATCTATTACTCTTCTCCTTACATCCCAAAATTTAGAAACCATTCCTAATAAAATAGCATTCTGGTAAAGATTATATTTTCTTAAATTTTCAGAAATAACTTCAAAAATTCCTGGATTTAACTCATTAATCGAAATTAATAATTTTTTCTCAACATTATCAAATAACTTAACCAATTTTTCAAAAAAAGCTTCTATAGAACTTATAATAATTTTAGAATTATTTGTCGGGGAGAAAACAAATTTATCATCTTTTTTATGTAAATTTACATAAATACTATAACCTTGGCATAAAACATCATAAATTTGATCTAAATTTTTTATTTCTAAATTATTAAATTTATTAGAAATTACTAAGTTATTTGATTTCATTACTTATTTTATTCAAAAGATTTTTTGAATCTTTTATCTGCTTTTTTATTGACTGACTAGAAGTCCCACCAAATGAATTTCTTTTTTCTACAGAGCTTTTTATTGTTATTTTCATCACATCATTCGTAAATACTGGAGAAATATTTTGAAAATCTTCAAGATTTAGATCGGTAATATTCTTATTGGTTCTTTTCAATATATTGGAAATCTCTTTCATTAAGTTGTAGGCTTCCCTAAATGGAATATTTTTAGAAGCTAAATAATCAGCAAAATCGGTCGCTAAAATATTTGAATTCTCTGCTGATTGAAACA
>Ga0257107_1000350_pt1 | contig 17790 bp, 15 predicted proteins | sample LP_taG_2_FD_190178 | JGI IMG/M metagenome (GOLD analysis project Ga0257107, IMG submission 190178) | Marine microbial communities from Northeast Subartic Pacific Ocean, Canada - LP_J_2011_P26_500m | ecosystem: Environmental > Aquatic > Marine > Oceanic | place: Canada: Northeast Subartic Pacific...
GCCGACCCAAAGACTTTCAAATATGCCGGAGCCTTCAGCCTGTTCAGCGAGTTCAAGCAGTTCAGGTACAGTCGTCGCACCGAAGACGACACCTTGATTGGGCAACAGTAATCCGAGCTTCATGGATTTGTTCCATTTGTTTTGACAGTACTCATTTTGAACTTCCCTTGGGCAGTAATTTGAGGAAGTTACTAGTTATTTTAGAAAATTTCAAACAACATGTACTTGTGCTATAGCGTGTACTAGTACTTAGCAATAGTTGAGGTATCGAAAAGGGGGTGTGACTCTGTCAGCTATAGCCAAGAAGGTACGGAGATCAGTTGGTATGCTACATTGGCACGCCTGAACACTTAGGCTCATAGCGGTTGCCCCAATAACTTTTTACGGACGAGTGGTGAGCCCAACATTAGCTCCCGATCTCGGTTGGGTCTTTTCTTTTTGGCTTGCTTCCGAAAAAATCATCCCTGGACGCTCATCGTAACTGTAAAGGATATTTAGTCGAGGTTGGGTAGTTTGGTAGATTGGTGTCACTCGGTGACAAGAACGTCGACCTTTAAATAGCACAAAAGTACCAGCCTCGATCCCTGGTTGATCAGTAAGTGATGACGATCCGTCAAACAGTTCCTGGATACCTGCATAGTTCTCGTCGACTTCGTCACGTATATAGGGTGCATATTCAAATTGTCCACCTTCATCAGCCGTCTGCAACATCAGCGAGACCACACCATCGTTGGTATCGAAATGCCAGGCCAGTTCATCTCCGGTCTGCATAATATTTATCACAATAGACAAATAAGGATCGGCGGTCTGGTATAGCGTCTCGAATCCAAGCACCTGTCGTACGAATTCAGTCAGCGGCGCCCACTCATAGAGTTGGCTGATCAGCGTTGCCGCTTTGAACTGGTGGTTTAGAAGGTATCCATATCGGTTTAAGTGCAAGGCCCGCCGTGGGTGGTCATCTGGAAAGTCCAGGTTGTACCGCCATGAGTACGGTGTTCGCTTGTGTTCGGCACGATAGGCAGTATTCAGCATGCCATCTATCTCAGACTTCATGGCCATTAGTGCATCAGGTGAGACAAATTGTTCCAATGTGCACAGTGCATTTTTATCGAGGCCTTGTCGGCACCTTGTTACGAGTGCCTGAGCAACCGGTGATTCGATATCCTGAATCGGATAGGCTTCTAGGTTAACTAGATCGGTTACTCTCACCACGTGCTCCGTAATTCCTTGATTTAATGGCGCGCCCGGAGGGCTTCGAACCCCCGACCATCTGGTTCGAAGCCAGGTACTCAAATATGCATTTGGACCTATAAATACTGAGATAAGTCTACTACGGCTGTCCCAAAAAAATCAGAGTTTGTAGAAGTTTTACTATTACTTTTAGAGGTTTCTTTTATTCTTTTGGGACAATGGAGCAGCTACGGCAGGTTTCAATCTGTAGTATTTGGAAGTAGTTAAAGTGTCAGCATGAACAAGTCTGGGGGTTGGTCCGATTAGCCTTTTGTTATCATTGGTCGTAGTTTTTCAAGCCACTCTTTATAACTCCACCCGGACGAAACATCCGGTACTTCGATACCATTTATAAAAACGGTTGGGGTCACGTGGACACCGCGCATACGGTGGTATTTTACGGCCCACTTCAAATGTTGTGTTACGTTGCCAAGACCATCGTTACCCTTCACACCCTTAAGGCTTAATAGCGCGGAGAGGGACGAAATGTCATAGCCGCTTTCACCTCCAATAACGGCTAGTTTTTCATAAATCTGAATCCTGCTCAGATTTTTCGCTCGGTCATCAAAGAAATCCGTTTGTTTGTCAAAAATATTCAAAATGTAGGTCGCGGTTTTTTCTACGTCCAAGATGGACGCAGCCATTATTGCATCGTGCATACAACAGCTTTGCGCGTGCCAGGGCTGCGGAACAGATTGCCAGAGAAACTGTACATTTCCGATCAAAGTTTCTTTCTCGAGTATGGGAATGAGCGATTGGAAAACGGTGTCGAACATTTTCTTAGAGTATGGACAGCAGACGTCCTGAAACAGCTCGACGACCACCGCTGGTGCAGGAGAGTTTGTAATTTTAATACCGATCGGTACGGTTGGCAGGGCGCGTGCCATGGGCTGAAAACTCTATAATTGGGCGTAATATGAAAGCAATAATTAAGGCAAATATTTTGAACCAATGTTAAATACAGAATTTCAAAGTCGCGCACCAAAAATCGACACTTGCATCACAACGAATCTACCGCCTAACATGGCCTGTCTACTGAATCGGAAAATCGTTTTGGTACACCGTTAGTTATTATAAAAGATTTACACTCAAAGAGAACTGCAGGGAGTTTGAAATGACCAGTCAGGATTTGCCAAAGCCGGATTACGCCTACAACTTGAAAATCATTGGTCATTCCAATCAAGGCGGTCGTCCGGACGGCGTTCAACTAATGATCAATAAGGGCTATGCGATCACCGGGCACATGTTTTCAAATGGTTTCAGTGTCATTGACGTCCGGGATCCAAGAAACCCTAAGCCCGTGAAATACATCCCGGCTCCTCCCAATACTTGGAACATCCACTTGCAGGCACACGAAGATCTCCTGCTCGTTATAAACGCTAAGAACATGTTTGCCGCCGAGGAATTTCAAGATGAAGAGCAGTATTACAAAGGGGCGCTTGGTAAAAAGGTGGGGACTGCAGACATCGAAACACCGCGGGAGCGAAATTGGACAGCAGGGCTTTCGGTCTATGATATTGCTAATCCAGCGGAGCCGAAGCAAATTTCTTTCATGCCCGTGGAGGGCGGCGGCATTCACCGACTTTGGTATACGGGAGGGCCATGGGCTTATGCCTCCGTTCTTTTGGATGGCTTTACCGACTATATTTTCATGACGGTCGACATTTCTGATCCTACCAATCCCAAGGAGGCCGGTCGCTTTTGGTTGCCGGGAATGAATACGGCGGCAGGGGAAAAACCAGATTGGGATGCATCTCGGCGGAATGGACTACACCACGCAATAGTATATGGCGATACGGCTTACGGTGCATGGCGTGACGCTGGCCTTGTAGTGATGGACGTGTCGGACCGTTCCAACCCGACCCTTATTACCCATAAAAACTGGTCCCCTCCTTTTGGTGGAGGTACCCACAATTGTTTGCCCATATCTGAACGGAACCTTCTAGTAGTTGTTGATGAAGCGGTTCTCGACAATTGCCAAGACGGGATTAAATTTATTTGGTTGTTCGATATCCGCGAACCCTCAAATCCAGTCAGCATTTCGACATTTCCTACGCCGTCGGACGCAGACTATGTGAGTAAAGGCGCCCACTTCGGACCACACAATATTTACGAGAACCGTCCCGACGGACTGGTCAGTTCCGATACCATCTTTGCAACCTACCAGAATGCAGGCATTCGAGTGTTTGATATTTCTAACGAATACCGGCCGGAGGAGATTGCTGCTTTCGTTCCACCAGAACCGGTAACACTTGCTGATAAACGTCCAAATCGCCAAAAGGTTATCCAATCGTGTGACGTTTGGGTATCGAAAGAAGGCCTAGTCTATTCTAATGATTTCAATGGCGGCCTCTATATTCTTGAATACGGAGGATAAGGCGACCTATAGTTCCTTACGTGATTCGTTATATGGATGCTCCATTCCGTGTCCGAAAACGGCTCTATAGCCGTCATAACGTTTTCCCTTAAATTCCAGAAACATCCATAGAGCCGAAAAAGCGCCCACAACAATAAAAACAAAGATTGCTAATCCTGGCAGAGGGAACTGCATCAAACCTGAGCCGACTGCTCCAAAGGCAAAGAAACCTACGAGATACCCAGCCGATTTGTGATAAGCCTCAAATTTCCGTCGCTTAGGTGTCATGTTGTAGTGATCTCCCTCCCAAGATGACGGATCGTCTTCGTGGCCGGTGTAATAGTATCTGCCACCGTGCTTGCCTCGGAACCATGACGAGATCACCTGTAAACAGCCCAATATAATGGTTGCGATCCCGAAAAAAGCGTGCAAGGACCCACTGAAACCTTGACTAACAATAAATGCGATAGCAGCGCCAATGATTGAAAGTCCTATCGCAATATACAGACCAAATTTGTGGATACTGAACCACCACCACCGGGGATTCATAATTGAAATCTTAGTCTCGATCCCGCGTTGCGTCGGTTTTGGTTTGCCATAACGGATAGCTATGATGCAGAGCGGGACCATAATGATCCAGATGAACACCATTAAATAGGCGTGATTGTCCCAATGGATCTGTGTGGTTTCACCGAGGAAGTCAAGATAGACCTCCTTTGGAATATTAACTTTGCCAAGTTCCATGTTTGCCTATCCTGTATACCTTATTACGCATGTTTTGCCCAAGCTTCATGTAAGGGTTTTAGTATTTTCCTCAAATTCGAGATGGATCGTAGACTGGGCTAGCAATCGGGAACACCGATTATCGACATTTTGTCCTACTTATGCGATCTTAAGTGAGTGGAGAGCATTGAAACCCGCTTCTTATAATTGAGGTATCTTTCAGATGGAGGCTAAAATAGTTTGATGTGAGCCCTTAAAAGGCCTGAAAACGATGCCCACTAGATACTAGGAGACCGCCGTCATGTCCATGCCAAAAAACGTAATAACTGATCCAGATTATCCTATTCCAGAACGCCAAAAGTCTTGGGTACTAGCTGATCCGGGAGAGCTCAAACTCGTAGACAAACCCATTCCTTCACCTAAGCATGTGGAAGTTTTGGTTCGTATTGATGCAATCGCAGTATGCGCAACAGATATAGAAGTCATTTACAAAGGTCCTCCAGCTTTGGTCGAGGGGGGGTTGCCGTTCAATAAAAACTGGACCCCTGGACACGAATACATGGGCACAGTTGTTGCCCTTGGACCGGGCGTTGATGAATACAGTATTGGTGATCGGATTACTGTCGAAATTCATGCTGGATGCGGTCAGTGCAAACGTTGCCGTGAAGGCATGTACACCTCATGTCACAACTACGGGAAAAACTATGGAAACGTAGATAAAGGCCACAGAGCAAACGGATTTACCACCGATGGAGGATTTTGTGAGTACGCTGTCAACAACATTAATACCTTATCCCACATTAGTAATAACATCAGCGATGCAGAGGCAACGCTAGTGGTTACGGCAGGCACCTCAATGTATGGATTTACCGAACTGGGCGGTTTGGTTGCAGGAGACAGCGTGGTTGTCATCGGTCCGGGCGCTATCGGCTTACTTGGTGTAGCTGTTGCTAAGGCGCTGGGTGCCAAACCTGTGATTCTAACCGGCACTCGTGATAACCGATTGGAGATTGGTACCAAACTAGGTGCTGATCACGTTATCAACGTGCGCAACGAAGACGCTGTAGCAAAAATTAAAGAATACACGGATGACATTGGCGCTGATTTCGTGCTGGAATGCTCTGGCGCTTCCAACGCTTTAAATGAAGCGGGACAGATGGTTAACCGGGGGGGCAAGATCTGTCTTGCAGCATTCCCTCACGAAGATGTCCCTGTTGATGTAATGAATCTTGTGGCGAATAATATTTACGTTTTTGGCATTCGCGGAGAAGGTAAGAGTGGCACCCACCGCGCTGCCGCATTGATGGAACAAAAACGGTTTGATGCAACGCTTATTCATACACATACCTTCGACATGAGCGATTTGCCAGAAGCTATTCGATATGCAAAAGATCGCGTCGAAGATGCGATAAAGGTGGTGGTAACAAACAAATTTGCCTATGCAAAAGATATTGCGGCGGAATAAATTATTAGTTCAATACGTACCAGGCCTGATCTTCGTTTCTTAGAGTACGAATATTAGCAATTTCTTCTGTTAAATCTAGCAACTTAATACAATTTTCCCAAAGGAGGTCGCGTTAGACTGCTCATAAATTAGTTAATTGTCTACGATCACTAGAAACATGTATTATCGACGAGTTATGAAAACCAACTAGGGAGATAAAACAATGATGGGAATAAAAATTATAAAATCTAAATTTACTGTATTAGCTTTAGTAGTAGCTGGATTAACTGGATTTGCGGGCACTTCATCCGCCAAAGAAATTACTATACGGATCGGTTCAGGGCATCCGCCGACGGTCGTCTACGCCGGTCTGATGAAGAATTTTTTCCAGCCGGAACTTAAGAAGGCCATTGAGTCTAGGACCGAACACACGGTCAAGTACATCGAAGGCTATTCGGGTTCCATCGTGAAGGTGTTCGACGTCTTTGAAGGTGTGCAGAACGGCGTCTTGGATATTGGCGGTTTCTGCTATTGCTTCGAGGCCTCCAAGCTGCCCATGCACGCATTCCAGATCATGCTGCCCTTCGGTACTATGGACCCTGTGCAGAGCGTCGCAATCGCCAACAAAATCTACAAGAAGTTTCCTCGCCTCAAAACGCACTTCCAAAAATATGGTCAAACCCTGCTCGCGATCATCGGTGACGGTGGCTACAACCTCGGCACCAATTTCCCCTGGGAAACCACCGCCGATCTAAAGGGCCGTAAAATTCTTGGCGCTGGGCTCAACTTGAATTGGATGAAAGAAGCTAAGATGGGTATCATTCCGGTGACCGACGGGCTTCCGGGCTGGTACCAGAAAATAAAGACCGGCCTCGCCGAGGGCGGCATTATGTTCCCAAGCGCTTGGGGTCCAGTGTTCAAACTGCATGAAGTGGGCAAGTACTACACTACCATTGGCTTCGGCTCGATCACTTGGCACGGCCTGACGGTCAACAACCGCTACTGGGAAAGCCTGCCCGACGACGTCAAGCCAATCATCCAGGAAATCGCCGACAAGTATTCCGTGAAGACCGGTGAATTCAATAAAATCGGTTACGAGAAAGACATGAACTGGTTGCGCAAGAACATCACGGTAAATGATCTTCCGGAATCTGTGCGCCTGGATTGGGCGAAGAAACTTGCCCATTGGCCGCAAAAGCACGCCGATGAAATGGAAGCGAAAGGCTGGCCAGCCAAGGCGATCCTGAACGCGACTTTAGATGCGGCCGAAGAAGTTGGCTACAAGTGGCCGGTGCGTTACGTCGTTAAATAACCAACTCTGATAGCACCACAAAAACAATTAAAACGTTGCCGGCCGGGAACCACTTTTATGGTTTTCGGCCGGCATTTTTGAATTTGTTTAGATAGATATAAAAAGGAAAGTAGATGTCACTCATCACTTTCAGCGATCGTTTATCTAAGGTGTTGATGGTATTTGCAGCAGCCTGGGCTTTCGGGCTTTCCTTCCTGGTCATGGCGAACATCATCGGTAGAACCTATTTTGATTTTCCCATCTACGGGACCGCAGAGATTGTCGCCGCGTCTATCGTGATCGTCGTGTTCTTGCAGGCCGGTTACGCCATTCGCTCTCGCTCCATGCTTAAGGCGGACTTCCTGGTCGAACACCTGCCGGATAAGGTTCAACGGACCCTCTTGGCGATTGGCTATCTTTTGGGGGCGGCTTTCTTCCTGATGATCATCACAGGTGGGTGGGCGGAAAGCATTGCCTCTTATGTGGAAGGAGAATATGAGGGCGAAGGTGCGCTTAGGGTGCCTTCCTGGCCGGCTCGCTGGACTGTAATAATCGGCAGCGGCGTTGCCATGATCAACTATCTGATTATGCTCTATATCGATGTCTTCAAGCCGGAACATCTGGACTCGGAAGTTGCCGCCGCCGGCCATATTGATGTAGGTCGGTAAGAAGCGAGACCGCAAACGTGTTTGAAATTAATACCGCCATTTTGCTGGTCGTCAGCCTCATCGGTCTTGTCGCCATCGGGGTCCATATCGCCATCGCGCTCGGCATAACCAGCGCACTAGGTATCTGGCTGGTGACTGGTGCCGATTGGTACGCATTTGGTACGGTTCAGACCATGCTGGCCGCCACCGCCTACGAGGCCATCCGCGCCTATGTCTTTGCTGTCATTCCGCTGTTCATGCTGATGGGAGAATTCATCGGCAAGTCGGGAACGGTTACCGACGTTTACAGGGGCATCAATCGCCTTTTGCGTAAGATTCCCGGCCGCCTTGCCATTGCCACGGTGGTCGGCAACGCCTTGTTCTCCTTCGTGACTGGCGTCTCCATAGCCTCGGCCGCTGCGTTTTCGCGGATTGCATACCCGGAAATGAAACGCTTCGGCTATCACCGAGGCTTTGCGCTGGGATCCATCGCGGGCTCGAGCTGCCTAGGTATGCTGATCCCGCCTTCGGTGTTGATGATTGTGTGGGGTATCTTAACCGAACAATCCATCGGCCAACTTTTTGCGGCTGGCATTTTTCCCGGCCTACTTCTGGCTTTCCTATTTATTGTGTACATCTTCAGTATCGCGCTTCTGCGTCCGGCAGCCGTCGGCATTAAATCGGGAATCGAAGAAACGGCTGGAAAGTCCGGATCCGATGATGAGGAAGTTTCAACACTCCAGTTTTTGGTCAGCCTAGCGGGTATTATTCTTATCATTGTGGCCGTTTTGGGTGGCATCTGGTTTGGTATTTTCACACCAACTGAAGGCGCTGGTGCTGGAGCACTAATCGGGTTGGCGCTGGGCATAATTAAGGGGATGAGATTTCGGGAAATCATCAACTCCATTCTTTCAGTAGGGCGAACTTCTGCACCAATACTTTTACTTCTTGTTACCGCAGCACTTTATTCTCGGACCCTTGCCATGACAGGATTAGCTAATGCCATTGAGGGCGTTTTCTTAGGTTCCGGCATGGCGTCTTGGATGATTGTCGGCGTCATGGTTCTGATCTGGTTTGCGCTTGGGATGATTATCGATTCGATTTCCATAATGTTGTTAACCGCGGCAATTTTTGCACCAATTGCAGTGCAAATCGGATACGATCCGATAGCGTTTGCCATAATCGCAATTATTGCTATTGAGGCAGGGCTGCTCACCCCTCCATTTGGATTGCTCGTCTACACTGTAAAGGCTGCGATCTCCAGCGAAGGGGAGGATGTACCAATCCTAGAGATCTTTAAAAGTTCAACACCTTACTGGATCATCATGTTAGTTGGCATGGTTTTGATAATTAATTTTCCGGAGATCGCGACATATCTCCCGAGACTTTTATTCTAGTTTTTTTACATTTCAAATTCGAAATGTCTTTTAGAATGGCACAAACGCAAGCTGTATCCTGGTTATCTCGACCTTGCGCGATGCCTTCTTCGTAAAGTTTTGTACTTGCTTCGAAAAGAGGCGCGTATACCCCTAACTCTTGAGCATAGGCGCCTATAACACCCAAGTCCTTTTGCCACAAATCCATTTTCATGGTTGCTGTATTGTATTCATCTGAAACCATCAACGGACCACGGATTTCGAACATTCTTGACGTTGCTGCACTTGTTGAAATCACATCGTAAATGAGTTGCGGCTCAAGCCCAGCACTGATACCTAAAACAAATGCTTCGGCGGCAGCTACATTGTGATTAGCAATCAATAAATTAGCGACGATCTTCATGCGGCTACCGTTTCCGAATTCACCCAAAAAATGTTGGGTGTGGCTAATGGTCTTTAATACCGGTAAACAGAGATCGAACGATGGCTTATCACCACTGCCAAATACAGCCAAATCTCCGAGAACTGCCTGGGCGCCGGTGCCGCTTAATGGACAGTCGAGTAATTCAATACCAATATCGGCAAAGATACGATGTGCCTTTTGTTTATCTGAGATTGAAAAAGTACTGGTTTCAATAACAAGAGGTCGCGCCGCGCCTGAATTTTGCAACTCTATTTGACGGGCTGTTTGAAATAAGGCTTCGGGCGAAGGAAGAGAGGAAATACTGATTTCAGAGGCATCAAAGACGTCTTGAGGCGAAGTAGCAATTTGGCCGCCCGCATGCTCAAGTTCTGCATTCTTTTCGGTATCAATATCAAAACCGAGGACATTGTACCCGCCCTTAATAAGGATTTTGGCCATAGCTCCACCCATGGTGCCTAGACCGATAATGCCAATGGGATATTTGGTTTTATTCATCACGGTACTAAAAGTGAAGGCCCTGATGTTACTCCCGCCTCAAGATCCGTATGCGCCTGTACCGCATCTTTAAGGCTGTAGCGTCTCCCTATATCAACCCTTATATCATCACTGGCTACCATATCAAAAACCCTTGCTACGGAAGCCTCATAATCAGTGCGTGCAGCACAATAGTCGGCCAGTGACGGACGAGTAAAGTAAAGTGATCCTTTGTGTTGCAGAGTGGAAGCTTCAATCGGAGGAACTTTCCCGGATGATGTTCCGAAGGAAACAAAAAAACCTCGGGGCGTTAAACACTCGATCGATTGTTCGTAGGTATCTTTACCAACTGAATCAAATACCACAGGAACCCCTTTCCCATCGGTTAATTCCCGCACGCGTTCAACAAGGTTTTCCGAGTGACGATCAATAACTTCGTCATAGCCATGATTCTTTGCATAGGCACATTTTTCAGGACCGCCGGCAATTCCAATCATCCGTGCTCCTAATGCCTTTCCCCATTGCCCTGCAATGGAACCGACCCCGCCCGCAGCGGCATAAAACAAAACATCCTCACCGGTCTTAATTGGATATGCGCGCTCCAATAGATATTCTGCTGTTGTCCCTTTTAATATTAAGGCTGCAGCCTGCTCATCACTGATACCATCCGGAATTTTTACGATCCTAGCAGCTAAAACATTCCGGCATTCAGCATAGGAACCAGGCGGGCCTCCCGAATAGACTACTCGGTCGCCGGGTCGGACGTGAGAAACTCCGTTGCCGACTTCCTCAACAAAGCCTGCAGCTTCCAGACCAATTCCGCTCGGTAGGTCCAAAGGGTAAAGTCCCGAGCGTTGATAAACATCCATAAAATTTATGCCGATGGCAGACTGTTGGACCAAAACCTCTCCTTCACCGGGAGGACCTATAGTCTCTTGCTCCAAATTCATTACGGACGGAGGTCCCTGTTCTTTAATTTTTATTGCTCGAGTATCCATATTTTTCGTCTCAATAAATATTTGGCTGATTAAATATTGGGGCAAACACATCAACCCGTCCAATAAACTCAGCCTCACTGCCGCCCAATTTAAAAAGCTCTTTCTTAAAATAAGCAAATGGTCGAATTACATAAAGGTATAAGACCAACTCTTACAAAGGGGCGAATTCAAAGCGAAATTGTAACATTGCGTTTCGACACTAGAAAGTCATCATAATCCTGGATCAATGCCAACAATCTCTATAATGATCACTGGAATATGGGGTTCATATTCGGTAGTTTTTATGCAAGCCTTCGTAAACAGTGCGGTTGCATTGTTAACTGGCTGCAACGATATAAAAATGAAAACGGGGATATGATTGAATGAATAAAGAAACTCGTTATTCTTGATGCTGCTTGACTGAAAGTAACCAGTTGCGGACCGGAATTTTGAGGAGTTGCGGATACCTGAGTGGCTTTATGCAAAACTTCACCGATGTCAAAACGGAGACAACAATGATAATAATTGGCCTGGATCATCGAGGAATACGAACTACGAAGTTAGAACCCACGCGGCAATTTTATGAAGACTTAATTGGCCTGAAAAATGGGCATAGGCCCAGCGCATTGGCAACGTCTGGTTATTGGCTTTATGCTGGGAAGAAACCGATTATTCATCTGATAGAAGGCTCTGACGATTCAACCGATGCGGTAAAGGACCGCAGAGAAGAATTAACCAGCGCGGGTGGTCAAACTCATCTCGCATTAACAGTCGAAGGCGCTCGAGATATCGTTGACCGCTTGAAAAAAGCCAGTGTACCGTACTGGGATCGGTTATTCCGAAATCCAATCATGTATCAAGTCTTCGTAGAAGATCCAAACGGATTGCTAATCGAATTAATCGATCGCAACCCGGGTGATATCGACGGACCAATTTGCAAAGTCGTTGAATAGGAATTTTACTCTTTACCTCTATGCAAACTCCGCATAGTTGAAATGATTTCCTATAATCGTTGTGCTGTTATCGCATGAAGTCTCCAATAAATGGACCTGCGTATTTTAGCGCTTGGCTTTGAGTTTAGTGTTGGGCCTTATAAAAATGCGGATAGCCAATGTCAGTTGTTAGATAGTCATTTCTAGAATATCCATACCATAATTACGGTCGATCAGATAAATGAGCCCGTTTTTGTCTATGTCCACGTCATTTGTTTGCGGGGCGACTTCATTACCTGCGGGGCTAGGAATAAAATGTGCAACCTCAGATGGGTTCATCGGATCAGCCACGTCCACTACCCGGAGACCCCCAGCAAACCAAGTAAGATAAATCAGCGTGTCATCTATTTTTTCCCGAAATTGGTGGGCTCCAAATCGACCTGGCACTCGGGACCAAGGGCTATCCAGCTCACTAACGTCAAATGCTGAAAGAGCCTTAATATCGGACAAATCTGTTACATCGAATACCCACATGAATCCATGTAGCCTACCCGGCGTATGTGTATGTTCCTCATCAACGGCGATAGCAATGCGGCGCCCATTGACCAGGTTTGGTACAGGCAAGACCGTATGTGTCGGTTCAGGAAACGGGGGGTGGTAGTTATACGAAGCGATGGTTTTGGGACTTGAAATGTTGGTCACATCTATGACGCGAAACCCGGCGTGCCACACTGCAGCCCACATTTCGTTGCCGACCCGCATAGCATGATGTAGGCGGTTTTTATATCCTGACCAAGTTGGTGTTTCTCCCCCAGCCAGATGCTGTCCTTCCATCCACCACCGGCTAACTTCTTCAGGTTTTATTGGATTTGATATGTCGTAGTTTACGAGAATATTTCCCACATAGCCTTCCATCTCCGTTGACATGTAAGCATAGTCTTCATCAACATCGAAACGGTGAACACCAAATCCATACGTTTTCGTGTGGCTCAGTAGTTTTGGGGAGTATTTATCGCTGATGTTGTAAATTTTAAACCCACCGTTTTCATATCCACGTTTTAGAGCGGCTTCAAGTTCTGGTAAGCGCTTGGAATCGATACCAAGACCGTCAGCTAATTCTGTATCCGTTGGTTGTCGCCCAAGGGTTTCGTTCAAACGGATTTGGGTGTTTTCCAGTTGATCGCATATTCTGAGAAAATGGCGGTCATTCTGCTCCACATTAGTAAACATTAAATCACCTACAACACGAACTTTATGTGTATGGGAATAGAAATCCGGCAATTCAATCATGGACAAAATTTTCGGATGTTTAGGGTCAGCAACGTCAAGGATAGTGGTGCCGTACGGTGGTTTCATGTGTCCGACATAGGCATAATTTCCATCTACAACGATTTGACCGCCGCCAGGTATACCTATATGCCCAACTCGCTTAATATTTTTTTGCAGCTCATATTGAACCGTTTTTTCCATTATAAAATCCTCATTAGGTTCCCGTTTTAGGTAAACCAATTACATAGTAGATTATTATTTCCACCGATTTAAAGAAAGAGGCATTTTGTGGTGGCAAGAACAAAGCGAGTTGGGGTCGTGAACGTTGCGGTCGTGGGCCTGGGCTGGTGGGGTTGTCACATCATTGAGCGCTTTAGCAATCTGACAGGGAGCCCAATCAGAGTTCACCTTGCAGTTGAGCGAATTCCAGACAAAGTGCTCAACTTTGTTCGTCGTCATAAGCTCGAGATTATGGGTGACTACGAGCGTGCACTCGACCGATCCGACATCGACGCGGTGATTCTCACCACTCCCCACGGCCAGCACGAAGAGCAGGTCATTCAGGCAGCGACTGCAGGCAAGCACGTTTTCTGTGAAAAACCGCTAACACTAAGCCAGGAGAGTGCGCAACGCATGGTGACTTGCTGTAACGGCGCAAAGGTTGTACTCGGAATCGGCCACGAGCGCCGATTCGAGCCGGCGATGCTTGCGCTCAGGAAACTAGTCGATGACGGGACGCTGGGTACCATTCTTCATGTTGAATCGGCATTCAGTCACGACAAACTGGCAGACCTTCCCGTCGATGACTGGCGTGCTGCGCCAGAACACGGACCAGCGGTAGCAATGACGGGTATGGGAATTCACTTGACCGATTCCTGGATACAGATGTTTGGCCCGGTCGAACAGGTATTCGCTGAGCGTGCACGGCGTGTCACTGCGTTATCGACCGGCGATGTTGTCTGTGTGCAAGCCCGTTTCGCATCAGGAATGACTGGCTTTCTCAGCGCACTGTTAGTCACGCCGTTTTTCATGCGTTATCACGTATTTGGGTCTTTGGGCTGGGCCCAGGTGATCGACACAGCCCACCCAGATAGCAGTGAACATACAGCGCAGCTTACAGTGCAGACACGGGCTGGCAAAAGATGGCTGGAAAACTATGAAGGAATAGACGCTGTGGTGGTCAATCTGGAAACCTTCGCTATGGCTGTGCTAGGACAGACCGAATATCCGGTACCAACCGAAGAACTGATTCAGAATATTGCAGTGCTCGATGCGATTGGGCGCTCCTTCGAATCAGGTCAGGCCGAGCGGGTATCTTGAGTTCAATGGTGGCATTAGCTTGTTTTCCATAACCGAAGTTGCCGAAGGGCAGATGTGCTGATTACATCTCTTCCCGGCTCACGCGGTGTGAGCATCAAATCTAGGATTGTTTAGTACTATGAAGTTAGGTTTTTTCACAATGCCGATTCACCCGGTGGGGAGAGACTATTCGCAAACCCTGTGGGAGGACCGAGAGTTGGCAATCCTTGCCGACCAACTGGGATTTGTCGATGGCTTTTTCGGAGAGCATTTCACTGACGCAGCAGAGAACATCACGTCGTCGTTGATATTTATTGCTTGGCTACTGGAAGCAACCAAGCGGATCCGGTTGGGTACCGGCACACTTAACCTGCCTAATCATCATCCTGCGCGTCTTGCTGCCGAAGTGGCTATGGTCGACAACATGGCCAAAGGCCGATTTTTAATGGGAATCAGCCCTGGCGGCCTACCCTCTGATGCTGAGGCTATGGGAAATTTGGATAGGGACCGCAACGCGATGTTTCTAGAGTGCATTAATCATATGCTCGAGATCTGGACCAGTGAGCCACCATACAACATCAAGGGGGAGTACTGGAATGTGGACATTGATCGTACACAGATACCCGATATCGGGCAGGGTCGGATCCTGAGACCGTATCAGAAACCGCACCCACCTATCGTAGTGACGGCAGTCGCGCCCTTCTCCAAAGGGGTCACAGCGGCTGCCGCACGGGGCTGGGATCCAATTTCGGCCAACTTCCTCCAACCAAAATGGGTCAAGACACACTGGCCACAATATGAAGAAGGTTGTTTGACTGGGAATCGGGTTGCCAATCCTGCTAACTGGCGGGTAGCTAAAAGTATTTTTGTTGCTGACACTGAGGAGAAAGCGCGAAGCTACGCGCTGGCAGAAGACGGGCCCTACTATTATTACTACAGGTCACTGTTTACCAAGCTGGTAAAAGCCGGTCGTGCTAACTTGTTCAAGACAGATCGGAATCAGGCTGATGAAGACCTGGATCTGGACACCATTGTTCGACAATTGGTCATTTTTGGAACGCCACAAAGTGTCACTGACCAACTGCTGGGTTTTCGTGACGAAGTCGGGCCCTTTGGCACTTTGCTCTATGCTGGCCACGATTGGAAGGATAAGAAACTCGCTGTTCGATCCATGGAGTTGATGGCGACTGATGTGATGCCGGCAATTAACGCGGCTGTCGCAGAGTGACAAGGTTCTACCGGCGGGCGGCAGTTGTTTGCCGATGGAGAGGAAGCGTTGAGGCAAAGTTCTCGTGTCGTTAAAAGCAGTTAGTTGTTAGAGTTATAGCTCAAGTAATTTACCCATGCTGATGCGGTCTTCTACGGCAAATTCTAGTGATCCATAGAATTCGACTCTGTTATCGATTTAGCAACTGAGCGTGATCATTGATCTGTTTGCGTTTGTTGCATTAAAACCAGCTGCCCAGCACAAGGAGGCATGTCGTGAAAATTAGAGTCATGATCTTCCCAACGGACAAGTCAATTCAGCCGATTCAGCATCAGTCATAGCAAGTGTCATTTCCAACAATCCACTTTGCTGGTTTCGGAGTTGGGGGCTTAGGTTTGCCAGAGTAATGAGCCTAATGAACTGGACAATTTATCGGCGTTCCTGGAGGCTAGAAATCTTTGAGAGTACCTCTTCTATGATTTGCTCAGTTTGGTCCTCCATCTCCGCGTCACCAGTACCAATTGGACGAAGTATGAACTTCGAGACCCCACAGTCGGCATAGGCTTGGATGCGTTCCAGAATCTCGTCAGCCCCGCCTACTACAAGTCCGCGGGTGGCTTTCTTGCCAGTTCTTTTCTCAAAATCAGCTGCCATCTTCTTCACCGGCTCCTCGTCCCATGAGCCGAATCGGACTCCGAAACCGGCACCAAAATGGTCTGCGTCGATGGATCGCCCTTGCTTGATAGCGGCAGCTAGAATTTTCTCAACAATCATACCCGCTTCTTCGGGTGTGTCGAATGAGGCCTGCCAACCACTTCCATATTTCGCCGTCCGCTCGATTGCCGCGTCGGAACTACCGCCGATCCAAACAGGTAGCGGAACCTGCACTGGGCGCGGCCTGATGCTAGCCTTAACGTACTGGAAGTGCTTGCCCTCAAAAGTAACTTCTTCTCCTGTCCAGAGCCGGTTCATGATCTCCAACGCCTCGTTCATCTTCTGGCCGCGCGCCTTGGTCGATGTGCCTGAGGCGATAAAATCCCGCGAACGGTTGCTTCCCAATCCAAAGGCAGGCAGCAGACGACCACCAGAAAGATAGTCAATAGTGGCGCATTGTTTTGCTGTCTGTAGCGGATCCCGTAGCCCCAAGGAAGCCACGTTCATACCGAACTTGGTCGTCTTGGTCGTGCCTGTAAGCCCGGCCATAACACTCATGCATTCCAGGAACGGCTCCTTAGAAATTAATCGGTCGGTCTGCCACAAAGAGTCGACCCCTGCTGTGTCACAACGTGTCACCCACCTCCAATAACCCTCTGCAGTCGAGAATGTGTATGTGGCCAAACCCAATCCAATACCAATCGTCATGACGGTCTCCAGAATAAGATAGCCATTAGACTGCATTTTATGAGCTCTTGGTGTCCGACTGGAACAATTTTGGTTAATGGACCGACAATGGTGCTCTGCCTGTAACCCAACGCGCAAATAGCATCTGGAAGCAGGTATTGAATGATTACGAAGAACCGTCGATGGACTCGGCGAGAACCGATACGTTGAAAGACTTTATCGCGCGGCGCACGGCAGAAGATGGCGCGCTTGTCAATTGAGCCCGGCACTGTCCTGCCGAGGGGACAGCGACAGCACCGGACGGGTTGATCAGAGCTATCATCAGGAATGGTAACTATTCATCCCGCTGAAACTTAACTTTTAAGGAGGTGAAACATGGAGCGCGAGATCGAGCTTTCAAATGGTCATAAGGTCTGGACAAAAACTGTAGGTGACGGGCCGGGACTTCCTCTATTGCTGCTCCACGGCGGCCCCGGCGCTGGGCATGATTACCTGGAACCGCTCGAAGCACTTGGCTCCGACCGTCCGGTGATCTTCTACGACCAGCTCGGTTGTGGAAGATCGGAAAAACCCGAAAACCGCGCGTTGTGGACCATCGAACGCTTTGCCGATGAGGTACAAGAGGTTCGTGACACGCTTGGTATTGAGCGTTGCCATATCCTTGGCCAGAGTTGGGGCGGATGGCTCGGTATCGAATACATGCTTCGGCAACCAGCTGGGCTGCAGAGCTTTGTGCTGGCCTCGACCTCATCATCGATCCCGCAGTTCTCTGCCGAATGCGAACGGTTGATTTCCGAGCT
>Ga0257107_1000352_pt1 | contig 17750 bp, 19 predicted proteins | sample LP_taG_2_FD_190178 | JGI IMG/M metagenome (GOLD analysis project Ga0257107, IMG submission 190178) | Marine microbial communities from Northeast Subartic Pacific Ocean, Canada - LP_J_2011_P26_500m | ecosystem: Environmental > Aquatic > Marine > Oceanic | place: Canada: Northeast Subartic Pacific...
TATCCTCAAGCAGATAATATTCTTTCGGCTCTATTAGCAGATGTTGAAAATAATGAAAAAGATAGTGATGTTACCGATTTGTCACAAGATTATAAAATGGAGAAATTATCAAAAGCAGTTGATGTCTTACAAAAAGAAATCAATCTTTTGAAAAGGGACAAAACTCAAAATGCAAGAAATACACCAAAAGAATCAGTCTTAAAAGAAGAATCTGGAATACATAAATTCAATAAAGAAGATCCAAATAATCCTGAAGTGGTAATTCAAGGATATGGAACTCTTCTGCTTAATCAAATTGAAGATGACCTTGTTCGTAATTTTAATTCACTTGAACACATGGCAAAGAGAAAAGAATGGGATGGTATAGATTATCAACTTAATAAAACTGGAGTAATGCAGGCAAAATTAGAAGCAATAATCAGCACTAAAGAACAACTTCAAGCAATTCGCAGAAAAGGTGGACCAAAAAGTAGAGGAATAACAAAAGAATCGTTGTATGACATTCTTATAGGAGAGGATAAGGAGATGGGTGCTTTAGATGAGTCATTCGAGAAACTATCAAGAAAATTCCAAGTAGCAAGACACAACAAGGCGTACAAACGTGCGGCTGATACATTACATGAGGTATTGAAACGAAAATATCAAGAAAACGAAGGCAATTGGAGACACGCTTTAGGTTGGTATGTGGCTAAAATTGCATCTGGATTTAATGGGGTAAAAACTAGAGTCCTAGAAGATTATTATTTAGAAAATTACGAGTCAGCATTTATTGAAAGTGTGACAGAAGCAGGTGGTGTTGGCAAAGTAGTGCCAGGGGTAAACACAAGTGTTGATGTTGGACCAAATGAAATCAAAACACAAGCGAAGAAGTTTGGTAATGATGTTGATAAAGACGGAGTTCCAAAGAAAAATTTACGATAAAGGCATGCAAGTGTATAACAAAGACACAATGTGTTATAAAACTTGGAATGATATTATCATATCGTTACCCAAGAAAACAGTTAGTTGGTGTTGTAAAACAGACTTAACGGCTCAACAAACAAAAGAAACTACATTCGACTTAGAAACTCTAAACACGAATGGTCTAGATTTTCTTTTCAATCATCCTATTCTTCAAAAGAGAAAAAATGACTTAGCAACTGGTGTAAGATGTCCAGATTGTCATGTATGTTGGGAATCAGAAGATAGGTCTGGACAAAGTCACAGAACATTATATACTAATCATTCTGTTAAATTTGATTATGACACTCCTGCCACTTTCATTGAACTTGAATTAACAAACAAGTGTAATATGGCATGTGTTTACTGTCATCCACCACTTAGTTCAAGATGGCAAAAAGAAATGAAAGAACGATATCCTGATACTGAAGATGAGATATTTCATAAAGTAATGGAGTTGCTTATAGAATATTTTAATACAACACTGGCACGGTCTTCATTTATTAATATAAGTCTTTTAGGTGGTGAACCATTCTTTACTGACCACATGTATCTCTTCCTAGAATATCTTTCAAAATTTCATGTAAAACCCAAACAAAAAGTATCAGTCACTATCACAACTGGTATGTCTTTTCCTACACAGAAGTTTGAAAAATTTATTGAGTTAGTTGAACGTACTCCAAATATTATATACGTTATGCAGTTATCTGGTGAGGCAATAGAAAAGAGAGCAGAACTAATACGGTGGGGTCTAGATTTTGAGAAATGGAATGATAACTTAGATATGTTCTTTAGAGAGTCAGCAAGATTGACTAATGAGAGACTAGCCATAGGATTTGGTTGTGCCCATAGTTGCTTATCACTTCCATATTTCAAAGACTTTCTAGTGTATATAAACAACAAAATGAAGGAACATGCGTATAACTTAGAGATTTGGTTTGGTGTCAATTATATAGAAGACCCACAACACTTATCTATATCAATGCTAGATAGTCATCATGCCGATGCTGTGACAGAGCAGATAGAGTACATGAAGAACGAAATGCCTAATGTTTTGAGGAAAGATGAGTATATTACTATGCTGAAGTCAATCAGAAATCAAATTTTGAATGCGAATGTCACTCCAGAGATGAAGCAGAATGCTTCAGAACAGTTTAAAATGTTAGAAGATAGAAGAAAAGTATCATTCAAATCACAATTCCCTCACTTTGATGAGATAATTAAGTAACTATATTTAATTTTTTAGATAAATACTATTATGAAAATATATGAGATATTAGGTGAAATGACAAGTGCTGGCGGTATGGCAAGTGTGGCATCTCCATTAGGTGGCGGTGACCCAGCGGCTAGTATATATACTAAAAAGAAAAAGAGTAAGAAAACTGACGAAATGTTTTCAACACGCAGTCTTGGTTTAAAAGGTGCAAGTAAGAGGTCTAGAGATAAGGCTAGAGATAAAGACAAAGATAAAGATAAAGACACAGAACAAACTAAAACTAAAACAACAATGATTAGAAGGTAGAAGGCTTATGAGATTATCACAATTAACACAACCACTTAAAGAAAGTAACTTAGTCAAAGTCACTGATATACAATGGGATGCTGACGATATGGATGATATCAAACAGGCTTTAATTGCTGGAGATTTAAGAAGAGATATGATTGTTCCTGTGCCAAATGACTTAGATGATGAAGAAGTAGACGAATACATAAGTGATTATATCACTAATCATACTGGCTGGACACACAAAGGGTTTAACACAGAAGGATCAATTAAAGAAGGACCTTGCGATGTAGCAAAGCCAGAAGAGATTGAGAAAATGTCTGGTGTTGAATATGACAAGTATGCACAATGGAAACAAGATTGTGAACAGGAAGAAAGAACTACACCTTTATCAACAAAACGTCTAGAATCAGAAGAAACTGTCAAAGAAAACACAAACAGAGAAAAACTTCAACTTGCAATTCAAACTAATTTTGGTGATGATGTGTCTCATAGTGAGGGTGACTCCGATTATGACGCCTACTGGCCTGACTATATGAATAATAAAGACGTGATTGTAGCAATTTTCGGTAGTAATGTACCAAAAACAATTTTCGATGCCTTTAATAAGCACAAAGACTATAGCAAGAATGATGAAGATAGAGCGAAAAATAAAAAAATTCCATCAGAACGAAACAACCATGCCCCATATTACCCAGAAAACCGAGATGAAGAAATATTAGCAGACCTTGGTGAAAAGGTCCGTGATGCAATTGTACTATACGCTGAAGATATTGGTATTGAATCACAAGTAACTGAAAAGGGTCCGGGTTTTAATAAAGGCGCAGCCTCTAAGAAAACTCCTTATGTTTCGCCTGGCAACCCACATATCGGCAATGACTTAACTGGAAAACCAGACAATTATAAGGATGCAATAAGCAACGTAATTTCCAATGTCAAGAACAACAAATATGTTAAGGCATATACTAATTTTCCATCAAATATTAAAAAGATATTAAATCAGTCAGAGAGTTATGATGACTATCACGGCGATATGTCTAAAGAAGAATACGACAAAACAGTAAATAATTCTGAAATGGAATATACTGTTTGGGTAGGCGGTACTGAAGCCAATGACAATTGGTTAACTTATGATGAGGCTCTTACTCTATATAACAAATTCAAAGCACAAGGTCATGATGATGTTCAATTAGATGTTAGAATAAAACAAGAGATCCCTCAAGACATCCCTATGGGTATTAGACCATATCCAAAAGGAGTAATAACTAAAGGAAAAGCAGAAGAAGGTAACGAATTTTCTGCCGAATTAGCAAAAGCCAAGATTGATGGTAAAAAAGAATTTAAAGTTGGCGGAAAGAAGTACAAGGTCGAAGAAGAAGATGATGTTCATCATGGAGTTGACACTTCGGGACCTAATGATTATCTTATTAAACGCAAAGACGGCACTTATGATAAGGGTACTGTACCATCAGAAAAAGATGATGATTCAGAGGCAATTAAAGCCAGAGATGCCTTTGTAAAAATGGTGAGTAAAATGCCAAAGAGTAACATCAAACCAATCGACACAATTAAACAGATTGTAGCAGACAAACAAAACATGCAAGTCAAATTTGACGATGGTAAGATGAAAGTAGATTTATACACAGCATCAGCAGTATCACAAGTATATGATGCAGTTGGAACATCGACTCAAGGAAAACTTGACGATATGTTAAGAACTAAAGAAGGTATGCTTAGACTATCAACCTTTGCATTCAGCAAACTTAAAGAAGGAAAATTAAATGAGTGGGTACCAGCGGCAATCAATGTGGCTAAAGCAGTTGGTGGTATGATTGCAAGAAATCCAAAGAAATCGGCCCAAATTGGTGCTACAGTTTTGTCTAAAGACAGCAAGAAAGATAAAGTAAAAAAGACACTAGGCATTCTTAGTAAAGATGAAGAAAAAGCAATGACTCCTGCAGAACGAGAAAAGAGGTCTTGGGCTATGGTAGCAAGTAAAGACTATAGTGATAAACATAAAGTAGAAGAGGATAAATATTCTGACATGAATCCTACTAATAAGTTTGGTTACTTTGGTGGACCAGGATTCTATAGTAATGATGGTAGCACTTATACTGAACCACATTATGATGATTTTGATATCAGACAACACAACAGAGATAATCCTGAAGATAAAGTCAAACTTAATAATTGGGATGATTTTAATCTAAAAATGCGTTATCATAAAAAGGATGGTAAAAGAGTTCAAGGATATGGCGGAATGGGATATAATGTTTCATTTCACGGCAATCCAAAAGATGTAGAAGCATTTGCTATGGAACATTTGGATGCAGAACGTTACTCAGGTGATAATATTCCTGAATCAGTCGAAACAACTAATGAAGTATATGCGGGAAACGATGGAATAGCAGATAAAAACGGCAAAATACACGACCCGAAAAGTCCAAAAGGCAAGATGATTATCAATATGAAAAGAAAACCAACAGGCGGACCACAACAGAACCAACAGCAAAACCAACAGCAAAATCAACAGCAAAACCAACAGCAAAACCAACAGCAAAACCAACAGCAACAAACAGGCGGACCACAACCAGGCAAACCAAATGTACAAGCCGATAAATGGAAATTTGATGCAAAGACTGGAGAGATGACGCAGTTAAAAGGCAAATCAACTATTAGAAAGGTTGGAGATTTCTTGAAAGGAGCGATTGACCAAGCACAGGCAAAGACTAATTATCGCAGTTCACTTAGTTCATCGAAATATTCGCCTGAAGATAAGGCGATAGAAATGATGAGAGAAGCCATGAAAACAACAAAGTCTAAATAATCATAGATTCCTATTGACTTTATAAGTCGATTGTGTTAATATATAAAGAGTGAGCAATCACTCTTTTTTATTGCCCAACTTATAGGAGATTTATATGCCAATTGACGCCATCAACGAACAAGAAAAAGTCAGACTCATTCAATTAGTGAATGAGGGTTGTCTAGTTTTACAAGAAGTAGATGACCTTAAAGGTGGATTACGTGATACAGTAAGAGCAATTGCTGAAGAAATGGATGTTAAACCATCTGTATTAAACAAAGCAATTACAGTAGCACATAAGGCCAAACTAACTGAAGCAAGAGCAGACTTCGAAGATATGGAAACTATACTTGAAACAGTCGGACGCACTCTTTGAGTTATGTAGATGCATTCTACAACAAAGATAAAGACATTGTTCAGGTTGTAGAAAGACTTAACGGTAAACGAGTTTACAATGATTACCCTGCGTGGCGTACTTTTTATATAAAAGACCCACGCGGTGACCATGTAAGTATCTATGGCGATAAAGTAAGACAGATTAAATGTAAACGTCTTAAAGACCTTCACAAAGAACGAAAAATAAACACTGGCAAAACATTTTACGAAAGTGATATGAAACCAGAAGTAAGATGTCTAAGTGAGAATTATAACGGTCTCGACTCACCAAAATTAAATATCGCATTCTTTGATATCGAAACAGATTTCGATGCAAGTCGAGGGTTTGCTGATCCTAGTGACCCATTCATGCCAATCACGGCAATCACAGTTCATCTTCAATGGTTAGAATTACTAGTGACTCTGGTCATACCTCCAAAGTCAATGAGAAGTGGCGAAGGTCTTGAAGAAGCACAACGTATTTCTGAGCAATTTGAGAATACCCAATTATATCTAAGTGAAGCCGATATGCTTAATGACTTTTTAGATGTCATTGAAGATGTTGATGTGTTGGCTGGTTGGAACTCAGAAGGTTATGATATTCCATATACTGTGAATAGAATAACTGAAGTACTAAGTAAATCACATACACGCAAGTTATGTCTATGGGAATTAGTTCCTCAAAAACGTAGAGTAGTAAAATATGGTAAAGAGCAAGAAACATTTGACTTGTTCGGAAGAATTCACTTAGACTACTTAGAACTATATCGTAAGTATACTTATCACGAAATGCATTCATACGCACTTGATACAATTGGTGAACACGAAGTGGGTGAAAAGAAAGTTGCATACGAAGGCACACTAGACCAATTATACAACAATGACTTCTACAAGTTTGTGGCATATAACAGACAAGACGTTGCACTACTTGATAAGATTGATAAGAAACTAAGATTTATCGAACTAGCAAATGAAATTGCACACGATAATACAGTTAACATCAAAACTACAATGGGAGCGGTTGCTGTTACAGAACAAGCAATCATCAACGAAGCCCACAGACGTGGCATGGTTGTTCCTGATAGAAAAGCAAGAACCAGAATAGATGATAATGCAGAGTTATCAGACCAAGAACTACAAGAAATAGAAATGCAAAAGGCCGCTGGTGCTTTCGTGGCAGTACCTAAAGCAGGGTTACAACGTTGGGTAGCAGGTGTTGATATTAACTCTCTTTATCCGTCAGTTATTCGTGCTATGAATATGTCTCCCGAAACTATTGCTGGTCAATTAAGACCAGACTTAACTGATAAGATGATTGGTGATAGAATAAAAGAAGGAAGAAAGACTGGTGCAAAAACTTATGGGTCATCTCAAGCATGGGATGAAACATTCAGTTCAGAAGAATTTCGCTTAGTTAATGAAAAAGATAAAGCAAGTAGTATTACTTTAGTTCTAGAAGATTCACCATGGGAAGATAACAAAACAACACAACTACTTTCAGGTCAAGAAGCATACGATTTAATATACAATAGTGATTTGAACTGGACTCTTACTGCTAATGGTACTATATTCAAACAAGATGTTCAAGGTATCATTCCAAGTTTATTAGAGAGGTGGTATGCTGAACGACAAGTAATGCAAGAGAACAAGAAACTTGCCATTAAAGATGGAGATGCTGAAGAAATAGCATTCTGGGATAAACGACAACTTGTTAAGAAGATTAACTTGAACTCATTATATGGTGCGATTTTGAATCAAGGTTGTCGATTTTATGATAAACGTATTGGTCAGAGTACAACTCTTACAGGTCGTTGTATTACTCGACATATGGGTGCTAAGACGAATGAGGTTATTGCTGGTCAGTATGATTATAAAGGTCCATCAGTTATTTACGGTGATACAGACTCAATTTATTATTCTATGTATCCTGTTTACAAACAAGAGATTGATGATGGAACTATTGAATGGGATAAAGATAAAGTGTTGTCTTTGTATGATGAAGTAGCCAATCAAGTAAACACAAGTTTTCCAGATTTTATGAAAACGTTCTTTAATGTTCCTAGAAAAGAAGGTGAGATTATTGTTGCAGGTCGTGAGAATTGTTCGATTACAGGTATTTTTATTAAAAAGAAACGATACGCATTGCTTATGTATGATGACGATGGTGTTCGCCGTGATGTAGATGGTTCACCTGGTAAAGTCAAAGTAATGGGAATTGATATAAAGAGAAGTGATACTCCACCATATATGCAAGATTTTCTAAGTGAAGTGTTATTGACGGTGTTAACTGATGGCACACAAGATGATGTTATTAAGATGGTTAAAAAGTTTAAGAAAGAATTCAGAGCAAAGCCTGGTTGGGAAAAAGGTTCACAGACTCGTGTAAACAATTTGACTTCTTATAAGAATAGAGTGAATGCCGCAAAGAAGGCATTAGCCAGAGATATGCATATTGGTGGTGATAGAAGTAAGAAAGACAAAGTACATCTTCCTGGACACGTATCAGCCGCTTTAAACTGGAATATGTTACGAGAACTCAATCAAGACAAATATTCAGTAGAGATTGTAGATGGCATGAAGTGTATTATATGTAAACTAAAGCCAAATACATTCAAACTGAAAAGTGTTGCATATCCAGTTGACGCAACAAATATACCTCAATGGTTTCAAGATTTGCCATTTGACCACGAATTAATGGAACAGACGATTGTTGATAAGAAGTTAGAAAATCTCATTGGAGTATTAAATTGGGATCTGAGTGATGCAAACGCATCAGAAACATTTGATAATCTGTTCGATTTATAGGTTGACAAATGGTTCTAATTTGTGTTATAATTAATATAATTAATCAGAAGGAGTAAACATGCGTGATATTTTAAAGGATATTGTCAAACACACACATTCTCTTGGAATTATCCAAGCGGCTAAAGTGACGACAGACAAAGAGGTAACTACGATTGATGCAATGGACGAAGACCGTACTGTTGTATTGATGGGTAAATTACATTCACCAGTTCCTGAATTCGAAGGAAAGTTTGGTCTAGGTAGACTAGGCGTCTTAAGTGGACTACTTAGTTACACTAGTGAAGATAAAGAAGGTAATACAATTGAGGCAAATGTGAGTGTAGGAACAGAATCACGCAATGGTGAAGATGTTACTACTGAACTAAACTTCTCAATGGATGGTGGATTTGATAGTTCATATCGAGTAATTGTAAGTGAGTTAGTGGACGCACAAATTAAAACTGCAAGTTTTAGAGGTGCGGCGTGGAATGTAGAAATTATGCCAACACAAAAAGCAATCAAAGACTTACAATACTTTGCAGGCATTCTAGGTGCATTTGACCCTTTACTTACTGCTCGAACAGTTAATGGCAATTTAGTTTTCTATATCGGTGATGATTCAACAGATAAAGTAGAACTTCCATTTGCAAACAATGTAGAAGGTGAACTAAAGACAGGTTGGAGTTTTCCATTGTCAACAGTTCTAACTATTCTTAGATTGAGCGACACAAGTACAATGAGTATGAAAATCTCAGACCAAGGTGCTATGATGATTGCAGTTGATAGTGGTTTAGGGTTGTATGAGTATATTCTGCCAGCAAAAGCAGGACGTTAAAAATATATAAATACATCGAGAGGTTGTAATTGGTAATACTCATTATAGGAGAAGCGAATGATAAGAGCGTTAAAAAACGATACGACTGAACAGAAACGCACACACCTTATATACTTAAAAAAACAACATAGAGATTTAGACAATGGTATTATAACTGCATATAAGATGCGTACAGAAGATAATGTTGTTTCTAAATTGAAACTAAAGAAATTATATTTAAAAGAAGAAATCACAAAATTAGAAGAAGAAATATCTTTAGAAAAGTGAGCATTCTTAAACCAACTCCCAAAACTATACAAAATCTGATTAGAGTAATACCAGACCATCCTAGGCCTGGTGTACTCTATCAGGATATGGCAAGTGTCTTTAATGCCCCTCGAGGTATACAAGATGTTATGTCATTGTTTAATGATTATATCTCTGAGAATAAGATAAAGTTTAATAGAATTGTTGGACTTGATGCTCGTGGATTTCCAATGGCAGGTGCGTTAAGTGCCTCTACTGGTATACCATTCTCAATGGCTAGAAAGAAAGGCAAACTTCCAGGTGAAACAATTTTTACTGAATATGAACTAGAATATGGAACTGATGAATTGCACTTACAAGTGGATGCAATAGAGAAAGATGACCAAGTATTGATTGTAGATGATGTTATAGCAACAGGTGGGACGATAGAGGCTGTTATTAAACTAATAGATAGATTTGAAGCAGATGTTGTAGGCATATTAAGTATAATGGAACTTGAGTTTTTAGGTGGTGGCGAGAAGGTGCGTGATGCAGGGCATGACGTGTACTCAATATTACAAGAACAATAGATTAAACCACTTGACTTTTGTGTTAAAATTTTGTATAATAGTAGTATGAATAACTATATTTTTACTAGCGAAAGTGTAAGTGATGGTCATCCTGATAAGGTTGCAGACCAAATTAGTGATGCCTTAGTTGATGCAGGACTTAAGGCTGGCGATGAAACTACACGGGTTGCAGTCGAAACACTTGTAACTACTAACCATGTAACGTTAGCAGGTGAAGTAAAGAACTTTAATGTAACAAAAGATGAAGTAGATTATATCATCCGTAATAAGGTTAAAGATATTGGCTATGAACAAGAAGGATTTCATTGGGAAAAACTAGAAATTCATAATTATATACATTCTCAATCAGGTGATATTGGACTAGGAACCGATGATTTCGGCGCTGGAGACCAAGGATTAATGTTTGGTTATGCTTGTAATCATACACCTACTATGATGCCAGCACCTATATATTATGCACACGAGATACTTAAAGAACTAAGAGAAAAACGCATCACCGGCGCGGAATCCTTGCTACCAGACGCTAAATCCCAAGTAAGTTTAGAATATGAGGGTGGTAAAGTAAAAAGAGTAGACCAAGTAGTAATATCGACTCAACACGCAGTTGGTCGTGGAGAAGAAGCAGAAGCAGAGGCCTATGTCGCTGGTACTTACATATTAGAAGATTTGCTTGATAAAGATACAGTATGGTACGTCAATCCTACTGGTAAGTTTGAGATTGGTGGTCCAGATGGGGATGCTGGAGTAACAGGTAGAAAGATTATTGTTGATACATACGGCGGTTTTGCACCTCATGGTGGCGGTGCATTCTCAGGAAAAGACCCTACGAAAGTAGATAGAAGTGCCGCTTATATGGCACGATGGTTAGCAAAGAATGTTGTAGCAGATAACATGGCAGATTGGTGTCAAATTCAATTGAGTTATGCTATCGGTGTTAAAGAACCAACTAGCATTTATGTAGATAGTAATGGACACAATCGTAGTATTGAAAAGTTTATTGCTGAGAATATTGATTTAACACCAAAAGGGATTATTGATAGATTTGATTTATTCAACTTTCATCAATATAGTAAGAATTGTGTATACGGACATTTTGGTGACAAAGATGTTCCATGGGAGAAAATAGGATGGTAGTACCAAATGACTTAAAAGATTTCTCAGTAACTTGGGAAATTAATTATTATGACCACGAACCAGAAAAGATATTCTTTGATGTTATAGGTGAAGAAGCAGAGAACTTAGATGCTTTAATGGATGACTTGGGCGAGAATGTAATGGACCGTGAACCAGAAAACAGTACACCAATTGGACTAGGTGACTTTAACATTGAATGGATTATGATTGAAGATGAAGATGGTAAAGAAGTCTGGCGAGATGAGGATTACGATTTTAAAAACAAAGATTGGTTAGAATATATTAGTTAGAAAAGGAGAACTTATGAGTAAAACACTAAATCCAATTTCTTGGTTTGGCACACCAGAAGAAAAAGAAAGAGCCATTGCTAGACGAATTAGTGATGAAAAAGAACAAGCAGTCGCACTTGAAAAGATTAACTTTAAGTACGAACATATAGACCAACATACACACGACAAGAACATGGCAACTTTAGAAGGCAAAGAGTATGTCAGAGTTGTTGGTATGGAACTAGACAAAGACACTCCTGGTCAAGGTTTCTTTGAATTAGATTTCAATGATAACTTTGTAGAATATCTTGCACAGAATGGATATGAGGGTGTTGAGCAAGATGAAATAGTTGACAATTGGTTTAGCGATTTATGTAAGAATATTGTTCTGAATGATTTAGAAGACGATGAAGGCATCAGAAGAAGTGTAATGACTGATAGCAAAGAAGGTCTAATCATCAGTAAGATTAAAACAGACGAAAATACTTCCGAGTATTCCTAAGATATGACTACATTCATCTTAGTAGATTCATTCAATATGTATCATCGTGCAAAGCACGTAGCAATGCGTGGTGCGAATGTTGATATGAAAATTGGTATGGCATATCACATAATGCTTAGTAGTGTTAAACTATGCTATAACAAATTTAACGCAGACCATGCCGTGTTCTGTTTAGAAGGTCGGAGTTGGCGTAGAGATTTTTATGAGCCGTATAAGAAGAACAGAAAAGTTGCTCAAATGGCCAAGACTGTTAGAGAACAAGAAGAAGATGAAATTATGTTTCAATCATATGATGATATGATTACATTCTTAGATGAAAAAACAAATGTAACATTGTTACAGAATCCAGAAGCCGAAGCAGATGATATGATTGCTATATTCATTGAGGCACATCCAAATGATAATCATATCATTGTATCAAGTGATAGTGATTATCTGCAATTAATTTCAGACAACGTAACTATGTATGATGGAGTACAAAATCGTATCATTACTAAAGATGGTTTCTTTAAAGATGATAAGAACATGACACCTATAAAAGAAAAGAAAACTGACGAGGTTAAAGAAGCACCAAATCCAGAATGGTTGTTGTTTGAGAAATGTATTCGTGGTGATACAAGTGATAATATCTTTTCAGCATATCCTGGTTGTCGTAAGAAAGGTACTAGGAATAAAGTAGGTATGTTAGAAGCATTTGCAGATAAAGAAAATGGTGGTTTTAACTGGAACAATTTTATGTTACAGGTATGGACTGACCATAATGGTGAAGAACATACAGTGCGTGATGATTTTGAACGCAATGTAAGACTAATCGATTTAACTGCTCAACCTATGGATTTGAAAGTGAAGTTTGTAGAAACAATCGCAGAGAATAGTATACCAAAAAGTAATACCGGTGTTGGTATGAACTTCTTAAAGTTCTGCGGCATACATGATTTACAAAATCTTGCTAAGTCACCTGATGAAATTGCATCTATACTTAACAATCCATATCCTGCTCAATGAGAAAGAGAAAGCCGACTTCATTACTTGAATCATTATTAGTATTTACAGTCATAACATTCGTTTATGGAATGGTTATACTGTTTTGGAATTAAAATGACTTGTTACATATTCGATGTAGATGGCACACTTACTCCAAGTAGAGATGAAATCAATAAGGATTTTCTAAAGTGGTTTTTAGAGTTTGTTAAATGGCATCCAGTGTACTTAGTTACAGGAAGCGATAGAAGTAAAACTGAAGAACAGATTGGTAAAGAACTATTTGAAAAAGTAAACTGTGTATATAATTGTTCAGGAAACACGAAACACAAAAAGGGTGTTTGTGTATTCAATACTAAAGACTTTGAGTTGTCAGAAGTGGCACAAAAGTTTTTAGAAAGAAAACTACGTAATAGTAAGTTTGATGCAAAGACTGGATTGCATTTTGATACAAGACCAGGATTGTTAAACTTTAGTATAGTTGGTCGAAATGCCACGAAGACTGAAAGAAAAAAGTATGTTAAGTATGACACAACAACTAATGAACGACAGTTAATTTCTAACGAATTCAATAAAAAGTTTTCTAAGAAATTTGATATTGTGTCGCAAATAGCAGGTGAAACTGGATTAGATATTATAAAGATAGGAACAGATAAGGCACAGATATTAAAAGATTTCACATTCCAAGATGAACTGATATTCTTTGGTGACAATATACAACCTGGTGGCAATGATTATGGAATTGCACAAGTAATTGAATATGGTCCCTATGACCGTACTGAGGTTCATCATGTAAAGAATTGGAAAGAAACATGGAAGATACTGAAATCACTTTAAACGGCACAGATTGGAGTAATCTGTATATCATAGACTACGCAGGTGGCTGTGGCGGTGAGATGATGTGTGACTTGATTAGCGACAAAGTAGATGCTCAATTTTCAATTCCAAAATCATCAAGTCAATCTTTCGCAATAGACAGTTTTGATAATCTGTACGTGACTTATTCGTTAGTACTTGTCCACGCTGATATTAATCAATATCGTGGATATAAGTGCAAAGAATCTGCACCTGAACTTCATTCCGATGAAACGATAAAACATAATCTAAAGGTGAATCTCATTCATCGAAATAAAGATATTTCTTGGAAGATGGGATTCAGTACAGAAGATGAAAGGGATTCGTTAGTCAGAAATACTCATTTTACCAAAAACTATATATTACGCAGTCATCGTAATTCAGATTGGAGTTCATTTACTAACGCAAAAGTAATTAGAATTTATCCTTGGACTAAGTCTCATCTAACACAATCATTAATGTTCTTAAAACGTTGGGTTTCAGGACATAGTTATATTGAAGAGTCTGAATGGACTGATTGGGATTCTTTTGTTGAAGATAGATTTTCAATGCATTCTAACGAGACGAGTAAGAATACTATTTCAGGAACAGAATGGGTGTTTGGTACTAGTGACGTATCGATAAAAACTGTAGCAGGAATAGATACAACAACTGATGCGATTAAGGCTTGGCAACAAGACAATATTGATTTATTAGCAGAACATGGTATATCAATGACTAGCACGAAAGAAGAGTGTATTGACTATTTTAAAACTACACGGAGTTATGATGGCAAGAAGAATGGATGAATTGTCCGCTCGAATAGAAGAGAGTAAAAACAAACAAACTCTAACAGTTGACGAACTAGCAATTCTACTAGAACGAAATAAACATAAATTTATTTTTTATAGTTATTTTGGTGGTATGGGTGGTGAGTTTATTCTAAATTATCTAACAGATAACGTACCAAATATCATTAAACAGAAAGATGTTAAATTAATGGAAGATTTCTATATGATGGGATGGGATGGTGGAATAAACAAACATTACTTTGCTGATACTATCTTTTGTCATTATTTCTTATATGCAGGTATGAAATCTGAATCATCGGAAATAATTGGTGCATCAAACTTCAAAGAACTAGCAGAAAAAATACTTACAGGCTTAAAAACTGATTGTTATGGATATCCAGAACATGACTTTAATACATTAATCGAACTAGACAAACACGAAGATATGCGTTATCTAGTTAAAGTTCATAATCTTTACGATGAATTAACATTGTTTAAAGATTCAAAAATGATACGCACTATTCCAGGAGAATGGGAAAAACATTGTGGTATGCTGTGTTTAGCAAAAAACGAGACACTTCATGTGTACTCAAAAGAAGATAAGAAAAAAAGAATAGAAATATTGTCGTATCTAGCAAAAGGGAATGACCCATTCTTAGAAGAAATAAATTACAAAGATGTCAAAGCAGATGCGCCACACAATTCTATGGAAACTGTTAACAATTATCTATCTAAAATCATTGAAGATGATAATGTTCCACTGTATAATAATACAATTGCTATGGCATTACAACCAGATAATTATGCATTAGATATGTCTACTGTTCCTGCTGAAGAAATCAACAACAAAGAAATGCTCTATAAATTATATTTCTCTGATTTTATGAACGAAGATTCAGATACTACTTTTGTAGCATCATCAGATATACATCTTACACCTTTGTTCTTAAAAGTATCTGAATATGACTTCAATGATATAGGAAATGGAAAGTTAGTAGAAGATGAATTTGATTTAGATGTTGAAAAGTTCAGAGATGCATTTGACGATTGGTATGATAAAAATATAGAATTATTAAATGAATTTGGATTAAAAAATCATCATATCCCTAAGAAATCTTCATATGTTTCTAGGAGAAAGAGATTATGATGTATACAAAAGAAATAGTTAAAGATAAGTTTTGGATTTTAGAAAACGCAGGTATTAAAATAGGAACAATACGTTTTTGTTCGTCTAATGATTTTGAATTGAATATAAGACAATCAGATTTGTCTGATGCTATACTCAATGAACACATGTCGTTATCTGAACTTACATCTCATTTTGGTGAAAAGATATTAGAATCAAAAGAAAGTCCTGTAGTTGTTGAAGAAAACAAAGTTGGACCTCGAGGAGGATGGAATACTTCTATGAATGAGATTGATGGTTATGTTTCTAAACACATAGTACATAATGTAGAAACAATAGAATTGAAAGGCAAACAAATTCCAACCTATACTAAAACTGAAACAAGTAAAGTAAGATATGTTGCTGGATATTATGGAGTAAGATTTCCAAGTGACTGGCGATGGTTTTACGGTGGTAAACTAGATACACTAAATACTTGTGAGTTTATAGGACCATATAAAACTAAATCAGAAATGCAATCAGAAACATTACTAGCGAACAAACGAGATGGATTATAAAAGTTTAAGAAATTTATTAGCAACCATTAAACGGGCTAACTTGAAAGGTGATAATAGCATTCGCCTATCAATTGTAGAAGCAAATGAGATACAGAATGAGATTGCTGTATTGTTGCTAGATATCAAAAAGAAAGACTCCTCAGAGAAGACTACGTTAGATGGTGGCGCATTTAAGTAAGTTATATTCATTATATACGATGATAATGTTATTTTATTAGTAAATTAGATAAATAAGAGTAGAACCATTAATAAGGACACTCTTATGGCTAGACCTAAACCGACAATTATATTAGAGCATACTGACAACCAAACTTACAGAAGTGAGCAGGTTCTAAAGGCAATCGCAGTATATTCAGTATTCTACAAAGAAGAAGCGATTAATCTTCGCAGTCTTAACTCACTAGTCAATTTTCCAGGACCAAAATACAAAAAGGTATCTTTTAGTAATCCAGGTCATGCAATTAACCTAGCACAACGTTTGAATAAACTATTTAGATGTAATGATTTTGCAGTATACGTGCTTACAAAAGGTGACAAATTAGAGTTTTAAAGTGGACAAGAATGAGTTAATTCATTATATTAACAAAAACACCACAGGAAGAACAGCAGGAAGAAAAGAGATTACTTTAAGTGATATTTTTATTAGTAGTCACTCATCTACCGCTGGATTCAGAGTATCTGTCTTTGGACGAAATATCATCGCCAAACATTTCAAAAAATACACGATAGAAATTAAGTCTAAAACAGTAACTGGAACAGGAAATCAGATACTTGCACTAGACAAATACATAAATTCCCCTTATTATCTGAAAAAATCTAAATTAATTCTCTTTGAAGAGGTTATTGCCGCTGAATTACTGATGATTGATGGTGACATAGACCTCTGGACCGAAAATAAGACATTTTTTAACCCAAAAACTTGACAGATATCGGTTTTGTGTTATAATACTTGTATATTCAAAATAAAAGAGAGGTTAATATGACTGTAAAAGTATCAACAAAAGATTTAGATGTAAGAGTAGTCAGACCTAGTGATATTAGGGCTGAACTTAACTATGCATTTAATAGAAAACGACCTGTATTTATTTGGGGTCCTCCTGGTGTTGGTAAATCAGAAATCGTAGATAGTATTACACAAGAACGTGCAGGTTATATGATTGACCTACGTCTTGCTCTGATGGAACCAACTGACTTGAGAGGTATTCCTTATTTTAACGAAAAATCAAAAATGATGGAATGGGCTACTCCTTCAGACTTACCTAGTCAGGAACTAGCAGACCAATATGAATCTGTTGTATTGTTCTTAGATGAAATGAACCAAGCACCACAATCAGTTCAAGCCGCGGCTTATCAGTTAATTCTGAACCGTAGATTAGGTTCTTATGTACTGCCAGACAACGTTTTAATCGTTGCGGCTGGTAACAGAGAGAGTGACCGAGGTGTTGCTTATAGAATGCCTTCACCACTTGCTAACAGATTTGTTCACTTAGAAATGGGT
>Ga0257107_1000354_pt1 | contig 17720 bp, 16 predicted proteins | sample LP_taG_2_FD_190178 | JGI IMG/M metagenome (GOLD analysis project Ga0257107, IMG submission 190178) | Marine microbial communities from Northeast Subartic Pacific Ocean, Canada - LP_J_2011_P26_500m | ecosystem: Environmental > Aquatic > Marine > Oceanic | place: Canada: Northeast Subartic Pacific...
CGAAATGGCGCGCAAGGCCCTGGTGCATTTGCATATTCCCGCCGCCAAAATCCAGCATTACACTGAATCCCTTCGGCAGGATTTGTTTGCTTCTCTCTTTAATGAAAATGAAGAGGATGAAATCTTGGAGCAGCTCCAGTGGGCTGAACACCAGTTTGACTTGCAGTGGATGTTGATAAAACCCGGAAGCGTACTGGTTGGTAAAACGATTGGAGAGTCTGAAATCAGGACAAAGACGGCTTCCTCTGTAGTTGGAGTCATTCGGGATGATGTCTTGGAACCAACCCCGAATGCAAATTTTCGCTTTCAGGCTAATGACCGTGCAGCTATAATTGGAACAGACAGCTCACGTGAAACTTTTTTCCAGATGACACGACCAATCTCAAAAAATCAACCTTGAACTTCTAATCAGTAGCTTATAGGCTCAAGTCCTACCTGACAAGCCCCTCTATACCAAGAGGTTATAGAATATCTATATTTTGATAATTTTGCTAATATTTTGCCTTTTAGTTTTAACAATTGCACTAAAAATATTTTCTCTCCCACATTTCAATTTACTCAAATATTCTCTATTTTTACTGTATATTAAGATTATTTTACATTCAAATCTCATAATTAAAGTAAAAGTTAATTATGCCAATATTAGTTTTTGACATTAAAGAAGTTTCTATAGTTTCTTGAAAAAGTCTTTCCTCAGTGAAAATTTCATTTGCCAAATTTTAAAACTTTATATTTTTATTAGTATGGTTCATAAATGTATTCTGCAGAAAATCTACAATTATGTTTGTTTTTAGCGTAGGCCTAAATTAAGATAAAATTTCATAAAAATTTAACACTAAATTATATTTTAAGTTTGATTCCCAATCATAAAAAAAGTTAACATAAGTTTTTGGGATAATTTGAACGCAAAAATTATTCTAGATAAATAGTCTATTCTAAGACTACAATTCATATTTTTCAAAAAAATCAAAATTGACAAATCTATGGGGCAATGAGCATATGTCTTCCTTTTGTTTAGAACATTACTTAATCAATATATTTTGGCATAAATTTCAGACTAATTGAATGATTGAAAAACAAGCAGATGTTGTAGTTATTGGTGGGGGAATCATAGGGATTTCCCTGGCTTATGGACTGTCAAAACAGAATGCAAAAGTGTTGCTAATCGATAAAGAGGACCCTCTACTGACTGCATCAAGGGGGAACTTTGGTCTGGTCTGGGTTCAGTCAAAAGGGGAGGGGATGCCAGAATATGTTGAATGGTGTATTGAGGCAGCCGACAAGTGGCCTCAGTTTTCTGAAAATCTCGAAACAGAAACTGGTATTCAATTGGAATACGCTAAAAATGGAGGAGTAGAAATTTGGTTGGGGGATGAGGAATATAATACTCGTGTGAATTTTATTGACAGAATGCGTAAGGCCTCTAGGAGTGGAACATACGATTGTGAGATGCTTAAAACTGAAGAGTTACAAGAAATTCTTCCAGAAATTAAACTCGGAGAAGAGGTGAGTGGAGGTTCATTCTGTCCTCATGATGGTTATGTGAACCCTTTAAATCTAGTCAAGGCAATGCATAAAGGATTTAAACTGAGTGGTGGAAATTATTACTCCGGCCAATCAGTAACTAATATTGAATTTTTAGAACCGGGTTTCAGGATACATACTGAGAATAATAGCTACATTGCAGAAAAATTAGTTATTGCTGGTGGGCTTGTTTCAAAAAAATTGGGTAAAATGGTGGACATAGATGTTCCAGTAGGTCCTGAAAGAGGACAGGTTTTGGTTACTGAACGTACAAAAAAAATCTTACCTTTTCCAGCTGGTAGAATCCGTCAGAATTTTGATGGCAGCTTCATGTTTGGAAATTCAAATGAGGATGTAGGTTATAATATAGAAACGACTAGTGAAGTAATGAAAAAAATAGCACATAGAGCTATTAGGACATTTCCATTTTTAAAGAATTTACAGCTTATTCGAAGCTGGTCTGCCTTAAGAGTACTCACTCCTGACAGAAATCCTGTTTATGTGGAATCAAAAACTTGCCCTGGGGCATTTGCAGTAACAAGTCATAGTGGTGTAAGTTTAGCGTCTGTGCATTCAAGCAATCTTGGTGAATGGATTATTGAAGGCAGCCATCAGGCTAAGTTCGAAGTTTTCCATCCAAGGAGATTTGATGTTCCGAAAACTGCATAAAAATTCAGAAACTATTAAGATTTGGTTTGAAGGTTCATCCCTTGATGTGGAAGAAGGTCAGACTGTTGCAGCAGCACTCCTTTCAGAGGGTCATCTTTTTTTTAGAAACTCAAAAATCAGCGGGCAGCCACGTGCTCCATATTGTATGATGGGAGTTTGTTTCGAGTGCATGTTGGAAATCGATGGACAATCGAGCCAACAATCATGCTTGATTCCTGTTAGTGAAGGGATGAATATAAGACGCCAAACTTGACTAAAAGTATGAAAAAAATGATCCCTCTTGAATACGATTACACCATCATAGGTGCTGGACCAGCAGGAATGGCTGCTGCAATAACCGCTAGAGAGCATGGACTTAGTGTTTTAATTTTGGATGAACAACATAACGCCGGTGGGCAGATATTCCGTAATATTGAAGGAATAGAAAAAACCCTTAATTCTGAATTCAGGAAACTTGGTGATGAATATAAATCAGGTTGGTCTTTGGTCAAAGAGTTTAAAAAGTGTGGTGCCGATTATTTTAGTGAACGATCAGTGTGGCAGATCGATAAGGATTTAGGAATCCATCATATTTCCACTAATTCTAACAGTTTTTCTTCATCTATACCATCATATATCAAAACAAAAAACTTGCTCATTGCTGTCGGTGCAATGGAAAGACCAATGCCATTGCCAGGATGGACACTTCCGGGAGTAATGGCATGCACCGCCGTGGATGCCCTGTACAAAACTTCAGGTTTAGTACCTGATAAAGATGTTATTTTGGCTGGAAGTGGTCCGTTGCTTTTGCTAATTGCTTGTCGTCTTTTGGATGCAGGTGTTCATATATCAGCTCTTTTAGATACAAATCAACGATTTGCAATCCTAAAGGCTTCCCCTTTTTTACCCCAAGCTCTGCGTTCTTTTAGTTATCTGAAAAAAGGAATTTCGATGATGCAGAAAATCAAAAACGCAGGGATTCCGATTTATACCGGTATAAAATCCATTGAGGCATTGGGTAAGTCAAAATTTGAAAAAGTTCGTTTCAAAAATGGGACAGAATTCATAGAATTATCAGCAGGGATGCTTCTCCTTCATAATGGAGTAGTTCCAAATATTCAAATAACCAGGCAATTAGGTTGTGAACATCGTTGGTATGAATTGCAGAGATATTGGGAGCCTGTCGTAGACGATTGGGGTAATACAAGTCTGGATGGAGTTTCTATTGCTGGAGACTGTGGTAAAATATCAGGTTCATCGATTTCAGAATTAACTGGTAATCTGGCAGCATTGGATACGGTTTATAAAATAGGAGCAATTTCTAAGGTTAAAAGGAACCAATTCTCACAACCTCACAGAAAAGAGTTGTCTTATCATAAAGCTGTAAGACCTTTCCTAGACAAACTTTTTCAACCAGGTAAATCTTGGTTAATACCTGAAAAAAAAGAGACTATTGTATGTCGGTGTGAAGAAGTGACAGTTAATGATATCCGACAAGCTATTAGTATGGGAGCTCAAAGTCCGGATCGTATAAAGTCTTTGGTTCGTTGCGGAATGGGACCATGCCAAGCCAGAATGTGTGGATTGACAGTCTCAGAAATCCTTGCTGATGAAAGAAATATTTCTCCTGAAGAGGTAGGTTATTTGAAAATACGCTCCCCTATAAAGCCAATTACACTTGGAAAATTAGCAGAAATTGATTGATCATAATTGTGATTAGCTCTTCACCAAATCACTCATTAGGAAGTTGCAACGATTATTTACTAATCTGTAATTGATTACCAAACCAATCTCAACCATAGGGGGAATACTCTCGTCTCCACCACCCTCTTTGTGTGCCTTATAAGATACTCATAATATTTATATATTATTAATGGTACAATATGTCAATGGTACAAGTGTAATGGTACAATTATAGCTCTAATAATTTGTATTTAATGACTAATTTTGGTCAAATTATCGAGTTCACCTCTTCTATGCTAATAATATATCTTTTATGAAAGCATTTGTTTCTTCACATTTTCTACTACATCAGGACTCTCATAAAATTTAATATCTGGTTTATCGATTTACTAGATATTGCTGCCTTTCTGCTACAAATAAAAAATAATTAATACTCCTCACAAAGTCTGGAAATATAGTTTGAATAGGGAGAATCTTCTCCTGAAGTATCATTAATACCCTCTCAGAATTTTCCTAAAAAATTATCCCTATTGTTATTTAGTGTTGAACCAATTACTGCTCATTTGTTTCTAGATTATTAAAGAGATTTCACTTAATACTTCAAATTTATTCAAAAAATAACTTGACACGAATTCTATATTATATAGTATACTGACCTTGAGTTCAAGATGTCGTTGTCTTATAGACTCAGTACAAACTCTGTTTTCATTAAATTTATTTAAGGGAAATCGCTATGAAAAATTCAAAAAATTTCACAATATCTATATTAGTTTTCATTGGTTTAGGATTTGGTAATTTATGTATGGCTGATGAAAATGTCTTCAGGCTCCCCATGAGTAAAGCTGCAGGTAACTTAAATCCTATAGCTTATAAAGGACTTTGGGTAGTTCAGGATATGGTTTTTGAAGGCCTAGTAAAATATACAAGAGGAGGTGAGATAAAGCCTGTTTTGGCTAAATCATGGACACAATCAAATCAAGGGAAAACTATTACTTTCAAGCTGAGAGAAAATGTTTTTTTCACTGATGGAACACCATGGAACGCAGAAGTTATGACTTGGAACCTTGACAGGTGGATTGATGAAGGAACTGGAAGTTGGTTACAAATTGGTCAGCAATTTGATAGGTTCGAGATTGTCGATCCTATGACAGTTTCTATTCATTTAAAAAACAAAATACAGGTATGGTTAATAGAATTGTCATATATTCGTCCTGTTCGTTTTATGAGTCCTAAAGCAGTTGATCAGGCTGGTAAATACACAAAGCCTGTAGGTACGGGTAAATGGATAGTTGAAAGTGATAGCGTGAAAGGGACTACTCTAGTAAGAAATGAAAATTATTGGGGCAAAAAACCAAGTATAGAGAAGGTTGAGCTTTTCGTTATTCCGAACCAACGCAGCCGTGGTTCTGCTCTCCAGGCAGGAGAAATTGATGCAACTGGAGGAAAATTTATTGCTGCAGTAAGTCCTCAACAGGCAGAAATTCTGAAGAATAAACCTGGAATTACTGTTATCACCGATGTTGGTACAGATACTATGGTTTTGGGCTTTAATCCTCGACGAGAAATTTTCAAAGACATCCGAGTACGAGAAGCGGTGAATGTTTTGATTAGTCGTCAGGCAATTGCTACTGGTCTTTTAAGAGGGTACGCAAAGCCGACAATGAATCTTTATCCTGAAGTGATTGCTTATTCAGGAAAACGGTGGCCTGTTCCTGCCCGTGATGTTGACAAAGCTAAAAAACTTTTAGCTGATGCAGGTTGGACTAAGAACAGTGATGGAGTTTTATCAAAAAATGGGAAACCTTTTAAGATTGAACTTGTTATATCTGAAGACGCAGTTGCTGGCTCTCGTAAGTTAGGTGAAGTATTGCAGTATATGCTAGGTGAGGCTGGCATAGTTTTGAGTCTTCGAAATGTAGATCATGCTGCACGACACGGTGAGATTCCTAAATTTAAATATGACCTGTCTCTATTTATGAGTAATGGAGCACCTTATGATCCTTTCAACACTATCACTATGATGTTCCCTACTGAAAAAAAGCCTGGAACAGATGGTAAAATGTATGAATCTAAGGAATTAGATCCACTTATTTGGGCCGCTGCTAGAGCTGATGAACCTGATAGAGTCAGAAAATTCCAGAAAGTATGGGATTGGTTGTACGAAAATCATGCGATAGCACCTCTATATCATGAAGCGCGTATTTGGGCTTATAATAATGAGAAAGTAAAAAATTTTAGTATTGCTCCCACGGAATATGAAATGCCACTTGAAGGATTATCTTTTAAACATTAAAGCAGGGTTCTTTACTTTTTAATTAGACTATTATTAAAGATCAGTATTTTATAGTGAACATGGTAAAAACGCTAGATTGTATTTAGAAGGATAGATTCTTTCTAGCAGTTCTTAACAGTCAAATTATATGCCTTTAAATGTGAGAGGTTAAAGTACTATTTTCTCGTTCTTTATTAGAGAGTAAACTAATACCCTGCCTGTCTTGAGGCAGGGACTCCTTCTAGATGAGGTTGAAAAATTTGACTTCACATTATTTTTGTGTACCGCGAGTTCACGGCTTCTGGTATTTAAAGTGCTCACACGAATTAATCCTTTTTTTATAAAAAGAGATAAAATTTTCTCAAAAAAGCCTTCAAATCCTTCCTAAATAATTCAAATACTTTTCTTAACAATAATTTTTGTAAATTCAGATTTAGAAGATTATTTTAATTAGAAAAAAGTTTCGATGATAACAATCAATCAAGTTAGTCAAAGAAATTTGATTACTAGTTATTTTTCTAAAGAAATTATTTTGTTAGATTTTTTCAATTAATCATTTGAGCAAAATTTTTAAAAAAATCTCAAATTCAAAAAAATAATTATCTACAAAATATTTTTTTAACAAAGGATTTATCCAAAATTTTTATATAATTGAATTGTGAAACGATTTTTTTTACGACGGTTAATTTCAGCAATAATATTAATGTTTATTGCTTCCATATTCTCTTTTCTCTTGATTAATGCATTTCCAGGTGACATTGCTCCTTTAATAGCGGAACTTCGTGGAGGTTACGTAACACAAGAGATAGTTGATCAGGTTGCAGAAGAATACGGACTAAATGATCCTGTAATTGAAAGATACTTTCGTTGGTTATCAGATGTATTCGATGGAAATCTTGGTTATTCTTTCAGAACAGGTGAAGAGGTCTCCGTAGAGCTAAAAAATCGTTTATTGCCAACTCTCACATTCATTGGCTTAGGAGGCCTATTATCAATCTTTATCGCAGTGACACTTAGTTTTTGTGGAGCTTATTGGCCTGGAAGTTTTATTGATAAATTCACTCGTGGTTTTGCCATTACCAGCATTTCAATTCCTAAATTTTTTATGGCTGCCATGCTGATTTATTATTTTGGTGTCATTCTTGATTTGGTCCCCACGTTTGGTTTCAGAGGACCAAGTTCATGGATTTTACCTGCTGTAACAATTGCTCTTGTCAGCGGTTCAAAACAGAGTCGTTTAGCTCGGGTAAAGCTGGAAGAGACTATGACTCGACCCTATGTACTCACTGCTATGAGTAAGGGCTTTGGACGAGAAAGAATTTTATTCCGAGATGCTCTCCCAAACATCGTCCCTATAGTGATAACTTCATTTGGAATGGATATAGGTTTTATGGCTCAGGCTGCATTAATTGTTGAACCTATTTTTTCATGGCATGGAATTGGAGCATATTTTGTACAATCAGTTCGATATAGGGATCTTGCAGTACTGCAATCTTGTTTGTTAATTTTTTCAATCATTTTTATTAATGTTAATCTTTTGGTAGATATAATTGTAATGCTTGTGAATCCTTTGCAAAGGCGCCCCAAAGTAATTTGAAATGAAAATACTCCGTAAGATACATAAAAAAATAGGGATTTTACCAATTTTTATAATTGGAATTTTTGCCGTACTGGCATTATTTGGTGATTTATTATGTCCATATGATCCTAATGCTCAGAATTTAATGAAAATTACTAATCCAATGAGCACAAGTAATCTTCTAGGAACTGATCACTTGGGCCGAGATCTGTTAAGTAGAACGATAGCTGGCGCACAGACAACTCTTAAAGCCGTAGCTGTAATCATTTTGTTCGCCGCGAGCTTTGGGATGACAGTTGGACTGATATCAGGCTTCTTGGGTGGTTGGATAGATGAAATACTAATGCGAATAGTAGAATTTGGTCTAAGTGTTCCTAGTCTTGTAATTGCTTTAGGCTTTATTGGTGTATTTGGGACAGGATATTGGAATATGGTTTTTGCTGTATCAGTTGCATGGTACCCAATATATGCACGACTTACCCGAGGTGTAGTTATATCAGTAATCCACCAGCCATATATTGAAAGCCTTAGGGTACTTGGTGCCAGCAGGTTACGTATCGTTTTAAAGCATATTTTCCCAGAAGCACTTGGCGCAATAATGATTTATGCAAGTGTTGATGCTGGTATACTAGCTCTTGTAATAGCAAATTTGAGTTTTCTTGGTTTAGGTGTTCAACCGCCTATGTCAGAATGGGGACAGATGTTAGTTACAGCACTCCCATATCTTGAACAGTCTCCTCGCCAAGTTATAGTGCCCGGAGTTTCCCTTACAATCATGGTAATTGGATTCAATATTCTAGGTGAAAGAATTGCTCTCTCAAATAATCCAAAACCATTAGAAAATAAAATTTTTCAAAAACGCCGTGAATTATTTAGGCTAAAAAATCAAGAAATATGAAATCAAAAAGTGTCAAAACGAAAACATTACTTAGTATAGAAGATTTATCCGTTACCCTCTATACGGATAAGGTTACTGTTTGCCCTGTAAACACAGTCAATTATTCAGTTGAAAGTGGTAAGGTTTTAGCTATTGTTGGAGAAAGTGGTAGTGGTAAGACTGTTATGAACATGGCACCTTTAGGCCTTTTACCTCAGGGTGTTACTGTAGATGTTGAAGGTTCTGTACAATTTGAAGGCAAAAACCTTCTCTCTATGAACGAAAAAGAAAAACAGAGAATTAGAGGTGGTGAAATAGGGGTTATCTTTCAAGATCCTTTAAGTTCATTGAATCCGGTACGTCGTATTGGTCCACAGATTACAGAGGTAATAGAACTCCATCTTGGCCTCTCTACTTCTGCTGCACAAAAGCAGGCTGTTGATATGCTGAATTTGGTGGGCATACCAAATCCGGAAAGTAGGATGAAACAATATCCACACGAACTTTCTGGAGGAATGCGTCAAAGAGTGTGTATTGCAATGAGCATTGCGGGAGAACCAAAACTCCTAATTGCAGATGAACCGACAACTGCTTTGGATGTGACTGTACAGGCACAAATTGTAAGTCTGCTGAAAGATCTCCAAAAACGTTTAAATATGTCGATTGTATTAATTACACATGATATTGGCATTGTTTCTGGTATGGCGGACTATCTGGCCGTTATGTATGCCGGTAGACTTATAGAAATTGGACCTGTTGAAAAAGTTCTTCTTGAGTCAATGCATCCTTATACCTGGGGTTTACTTGATTCAGTTTCAACGTTATCGACACCAATTGGAATGCCATTTCAGGGCATCAAAGGCAATCCGCCGAACCTTACTCTTAATATTAAAGGCTGCCCTTTTGTCCCTCGATGCGATTATTCAATAGATGATTGCAATGAAGGCCGGCCACTTTTAACTAATTGTGATGATAGAGAGATTGGTCATTCAACAGCTTGTACTGTTGCAAATAAAAAAAATCTCCGTTATTCAGCTGTTAGTAAGATCTAATTAACGTCATCTAAGGAAAACCTGACTTTATCTTTTTATTATAAGCAATCCTTTTTAAGGAATTTTATATTTATAATCATACCAGAATTCTTTTTTTGCAATTAATGAGGTTTTTATTTTTTGAGTAAAATAGTTTTTATTCAGAAAAATTGTTACTACTTATTTTTTTATTTTTAATATTAAAATCTATAAAATACTGGAAAAAATATTTTTAGATATAAAAGTTGTAGATATAAATTATTAATTATTCTGCTTTAGAAAGTATTTATTCTAACATCATTTATTTAAAGGTAGATTAGAGTAGGTTAGCAAAAATAAAAATTATTAATTCTTACTTGGTAAGCTTAGATATTTTTAAATTTTACCTATCAAATCCAGACAGAAGGTTAAATTAAATCTTTTAAAAAAATCTTTATTTAGAAAAATAATGTCAAATAGAATCTTGGACGTTGTCGATTTAAAAACTTATTTTCAAGACGAGAGTACCGGAGGAATTATCAAAGCCTGTGATGGCGTTAACCTACAAATGAACGAAGGTGAAATTGTAGGGCTTGTTGGGGAATCTGGTTGTGGTAAATCAACCATTGGCAGAACTATTATTGGTTTGGAACCTCCATTTTCAGGAAAAATCATTTATAAAGGCACTGATATACTCATGGAAAGTAGATCAAACCGGAGTAAAGTACGAAGAAATATCCAATACATTTTTCAAGATCCTTATGCTGCTTTAAGTCCACGTCAAACTGTTTGGATGTCTATTGAAGAGGCACTTATTATAAATGGTGAGAAAAACAAAAAAGCTATAGAGAGTCGTGTAAAGGAATTACTAATTTCTGTAGGCCTTGAACATTATATTTCAGATAGCTACCCACGCGAATTATCAGGTGGACAAAGACAGAGGGTATGTATAGCCCGAGCTCTAGCAACCAATCCTAAGGTCCTAATTTGTGATGAACCAGCAAGCTCACTTGATGTTTCAATAAGGGCTCAGATAATGAATTTGTTTCTTAAACTACGCGATGATCTGGGGATGTCCTTACTATTAATTTCACATGATTTATCAAGTGTGCGTCAGGCAGCGAAAACTGTATACGTAATGTATTTAGGGAAAATAGTTGAGTCAGGATTCAGTGAGAATGTCTATGCAAACCCCTTAAATCCATACACTCAATCACTTCTTAGTGCAGTACCAGACAAAAACCCAAATGTTGAAAGAAGCCGGAAAAAAATTTTACTATCAGGCGATGTCCCAAGTCCAATGAATCCTCCATCGGGATGCAGATTTAGAACTCGCTGTTTTGCAGCAAAAGAAATTTGTCAGGAAGTTCCTCCACTCCAACAAATTACAGCAGATCATAATGTTCTCTGCCATTTCGCAGGAGCAACCCACATTGAAAAAAACTAATAATCATTTCAGCTTATCAATTCCTTTAAAAAAGGAGTGAAACGATAAGGAACCGCTAAAAACATAACGGTAGCAAGACGCTAGAATGGAAAAACTTTACACAAGAGTAAAAGTACTGAAATGTATTAAGTAAGGATTACTCTAAAGTCGTTAATTAATTTACCTTCAAATAGATTAGTCCAGTTTACTAGGACTTTGTTGTTGAGAAAACGCCTTTAGCCCAACAACTTAACACCATCATTTACAAAATTCCGATGACTTTATTTAACTGCATCAAGCCTAGCCACTGTATCTAGATTTGTAGCATTGACTACAAGAAAAAACCACTATACGCACGATGAAAACTTTTACACCAATTTTGTGCCAATAGCTTGGTAAACTGGCTCTTTTTAGGTGGCGTTTGGCAATGTGAACAGTTTTATTATTAATATGATTGCCTATATTAGTTACAATCTTTCCATGTTTAGCAATAACACATGAAATAAAATCATTGCCTGATAATGTCTATCACAACACTTTTCGGTAATGCACAAATCGCAACCATGACTTCGGGCAAATCCTATGGTTTGATCGAGAATGGAGCTGTTGTGATTTCTGATGATTGGAGAAAAAACATCGGAATAAAAAATAATTTACAATTTAAATTGTATTCATATCTATGATGCTAAAAAAAGTTTAGACTATTAATCCTAGATCCAGTGTAAAAGGAACAATAATTTTATCAAATATTAATTATTGTATTTACAAATTAATAACATGTATATACATTTTGTAAGTAAAAGTTTGTGAATCCAACTTATGCTTTGAGAATATTTGAATTAATTTTCAAGACGAAACATAAAAGATACACACAAAACCAAATCCATATAATTTCAGGAGGCAACGACTCACAAACTACAAACTAGAAACATATTTTTCTAATACAAAGGCTACTGATTAGCCATTTATAACTTTTAACAATTCAAACAAGAGGTCTAAATGAAACTTAAATGTTTTTTTTCACTCATTCCAACATTCTTTCTGTTTTTTGGGATTGCGTACGCCGAGACAGTAAAAGTTGGTTTCAACGTCCCCCTGACTGGTTTTGCTGCAGCTGATGGTGAATCCGCTCTCAACGGAGCCAAGTTGGCAGTAAAGCAAGCCAACAGTAAAGGTGGTATCAATGGCAAACAGATCGAGTTAGTGGTTTATGACGACCAAGCTTCACCTAAGGAAGCTGTTCCCATTGCCAACCGTTTGATCGAAAAAGACGGTGTCAAAGTGGCCGTTTCCGGAAGTTATTCCGGCTCGACCCGTGCGGCAGCTGGAGTCTTTCAATCTGCTGGAATTCCTTATATTTCAGCTTATGCGATTCATCCGGACATCACTCGTGCCGGAAATTATGTTTTCCGTACTTCTTTCATGGGCGAAGTCCAGGGAGGTGCTGGAGCATTACTAATTGGACAAACTATGCAGCTCAAACGTGTAGTTATCATCACTCTTAAGAACGACTTCGGTAAGTCGCTTGCCGCAGGTTTCAAGGCTGAAGCAGCAAACTTTGGAATAGAGATCATTAACGAATATGATTATTCAATTAAGGACCGACAATTTGGTCCTATAGTAGCTAAGGTTAGAGCAGACAAACCGGACGCGATTTACGCTTCAGGTTATTTTTTCACAGCAGGACCTTTAGTCAATCAACTCCGTTCTGGTGGTGTGACCGTCCCGGTGATTGGACAAGAAGGCTATGACAGTGAGCAGTTCATTAAAATAGCAGGAGCTGCCTCAGAAGGTGTGATCATTACTACTTCACTTGATCGTGATTCGAATTCTCCGGAAACTCGTTCCTTCATTACAGAATATGAAAAACTAACCGGAAACAAAGTCGACATGGTAGCTGCTTCAGGACATACAGCCCTTAAAGTCGTAATTGCGGCTTTACGTACAGCCGGTACCAGTAATCCGAAGGCGATAAGAAATGCTATAGCACAAACACAACTCACTGCTGCCACAGGGCATATTTCATTCAATACTCTCGGCGAAGTCCGCAAGAACGTGCAGGTTCAGATTGTCCGTAATGGTGGCTGGCATTACCATTCTGAAATCCGTGATCAAACTCTACTGGCTCCACCTGAGTCTTGATCTAATTGATAGAAGAAAGCACTCAGAGACAACCTGGCCTCAGAGTGCTTTCCTTACTCTTCTTTTAACTGACTCCTTTTCTTTTTCCTCATTTTACTGGCCGATGCTTTTTCTCGAACTCTTTATTCAAGGACTTCTGCAGGGTAGCATCTACGCCTTGGTAGCAGTGGGACTAACTCTAGTTTACGGCCTTTTGCGTATCCTCCATATAGCCCATGCGGGACTCTACACCTTGGGCGGATACTTCGGTGTTTTGGTATACAACAGTTCCGGAAGTTTGATGTTGAGTGGAATCGTTGCCACGTTTGGAGTAGGTATTTTAGGTGTGATCATCTACCGCTTGTGTTATGAAGCTATTCTGGATCAACCCCCATATGTCCCTCTGATTGCGTCCATTGGACTGTTCATTGCGATGGAGGAATTGTACCGGATACTTTTCGGTTCATACGGCGTGTCCTTCACCAATCCCCCTCTTCAACAAATGCTCCCCCTCGGCGGTCTGTATCTGCGGGAAGGAGAGTGGGTAACCATCCTTGTAAGCATAATTTTAATTGGAGGACTTGCCTGGCTTTCAAGCCGTACACGGTTAGGACTCGCCTGGCGGGCCACAGTAACTGATCCTCAGATGGCGGAATCCTTCGGCATCGATCCTATTCGAGTACGCTATTTCAATTTTTTCATTGGTTCTGCTCTGGCTGGCACAGCAGGCATGATTGTGGGTATTCTCAACAACCTTGTAGAACCGACGATGGGGAGTGTCCCGAGTTACAAAGCGCTCGCAATCATTGTACTTGGAGGTCTTGGTAGCGTCCGGGGAACACTTGTTGCGGCACTTGCGCTTGGTGTGGTGGAATCCTTTGGTACAATTTACCTTGGAAACGTGCTGAACCGAGACGCCATTGCTTTTGTTTTTTTGATCCTTGTGTTGATGGTACGTCCGCAGGGTATGTTTCGGGGTGTCTGAAATGGGATATGAAATCAGTCTGCTCACTTTCATGGGTATCAGCATAATTGGCAGTTTAAGCCTTAATCTGATTACTGGATTTTGCGGCCAGGTGAGCTTGGGGCATGTCGCTTTTGTCGGCATAGGTGCATATACAGCAAGTGTTTTGACAAAAGCTGATACGCCTTTTTTCGTTGCTCTTTTGGCTGGAATGCTGCTCGCAGGCACATTTGGTGTCATGGTTGGACTCGCAAGCCTGAGGGTTCGACATGATTTCCTGGCCATCACTACAATGGGTGTTAACTTCGTTTTCCTTGGAGTGGTACGGGAACAGGAATGGCTTGGTGGTGAGTTAGGAATTTCTTCGATTCCTGATCCGGGTCTAGGCAAGTTGGGTTTTTTGGCACTTGTATTAGGTTTTGTAGTTTTGGTTGCTCTGTTGAGTCTACAAATCCGCAGATCCTGGATGGGATATGTTTTCGATGCTGTTTCCGGAGACGAAGATACCGCCAGGATGCTAGGTTTGGATGTTTCGCACTACAAACTGATCGCCTTCGCACTTGGTACAGCTTTGGCTGGTCTCTCCGGAGGACTTTATGCTCACCACGTCCGCTTCATCTTTCCAGACAGTTTTGCTTTTGTTGAATCTATAACGTTGTTGGCGATGGTTGTCATTGGCGGCAACGGGTCAATCCTGGGGGTTATCCTGGCATCGGCATTGCTGAGTGTATTACCCCAGTGGTTTCAGTTCATCGGTGACTACAAACTCCTGCTCTACGGCAGTTTACTATTTGTCGTAATGCGCTTCAGCCCTGGAGGCCTGGCTGGTTTAGCCCAAAATTTGTTCCATAAAAGCAAAAAATATTTTGCGTTGAAGGAGAATCAATGAGTTTGCTTGACATCAGGAATATCTCTGTACGCTTCGGAGGTGTACATGCACTTGAAGAGGTTTCTCTGAATTTGAATCAGGGAGAAATTCTTGGTTTGATAGGTCCAAATGGTGCGGGTAAGACGACAATGTTGAGAGTTATAACAGGTGTGGTTCGGTCAAATAAGGGTGAAATTGATCTGAATGGAGAATTGCTCAATAACCTGCCGATACATGCTAGAGTCCGTAAGGGTGTGGGATTTGCGCAACAGTTAGTTCGACCCTTCCGGGAAATGACACTTGCTGAAAACGTTGCCCTTGCTGCTGGAGCAGAACAAACTATGCATCCGTGGCGTTCGATGTTTCGTGTCGAACGCAGGGAAGCATTGCGGGAAAGTTTGAAATGGCTGGCAATGGTAGGAATCGAAGATGCTGCAGATTCCTTTCCAAATGCTGTCCCGTTGGGTTACCTTAAGCGTATGGAAGTAGCACGTGTCCTGGCTTTACGACCTCGAATGTTATTGCTTGATGAACCTCTAGCCGGCCTGAATCAGGTGGAGGCTACCGCATTTGCTGACATCTTGTTGGAACTTAACCGTAATGGACAAACGATTTTACTCATAGAACATAACCTCGCCGAAGTACGGCGCATCTGCTCCAGACTGGTAGTTTTAGATAATGGGTGTAAGCTCGTTGAAGGTATTCCTGAAACTGTGTTAAATCAATCCTCTGTGTTAGAAGCCTACATTGGTCAAGGAACCGTTCATGCTGAAAATTGAGAAACTCTCTTGCGGTTACGGCTCTTTGACCGTGGTACATGAACTGGATTTGACCGTTCGTGAAGGAAGTATTCATGCACTGGTCGGCTCAAATGGGGCAGGAAAATCTACAACTTTGATGACGATTGCTGGACATTTACAGGTCAAATCAGGCAGCATCCGGATTAGTTCAGAGCGGTTGGATCAAGTGCCAACAAAAGAACGGGTTCGGTTGGGAGTCGCTCTTGTGCCTGAAGGCAGACGTTTGTTTGCGGATTTGTCGGTCAGGGACAATTTAGAAGTCGGCGGCTACTCCCAACCAAAAGAAAATATCTCAAAAAATTTAGAACGGGTGTTGACGATGTTTCCAAGACTTGGTGATCGTTTAAAGCAGGAATCCGGTTTACTGTCTGGAGGTGAACAGCAAATGCTGGCCATTGGCCGCGCTTTGATGGCAGAACCTAAGTTGTTGCTTCTGGATGAACTTTCACTTGGACTGATGCCGCGGATGGTGGAAGATTGCTACGTTGCACTTAAGCAACTACAGAAAGAGGGCATGACGATCCTGTTAGTGGAGCAAAATACTCAACAAGCCCTTTCAGCAGCAGACGATGTGACTGTAATGGAGTCCGGTACTGTTGCCTGGCGAGGAACTGCTGAAAAAGCGAGGCAGGACACAAGCTTCATAGAAGCATATATTGGTTTGAGACGTGAACCAAAAAACGGAGTTTAAAAAACGACTTCAAAATCAAAACCCGAAATGATATGAAACTCATATGCAAGGCACAATAAATAAAGCCATTATTAAATTAAGTCATCTAGTTTCAAATGAGGTTGTGTCATCTTTTCAGCAAGATGGAGTGGTGGTGTTGAGAGATGTGTTTGGACCTTGGATTGAGGGAGTTCGAGAGGCTATCGAACAGAACAAAGCAAACCCAAGCTGGCGTGAGCGTACTTACCGGCCTCTAATGAATTCGGGAACAGAGTTTTTTCAAGATTATTGTGTCTGGTCACATTTCTCAGGGTATCGGGCGCTTGTAGTGGATTCGCCGATGGCATCTATCGCTGCACAGTTAATGGGTTCTAAAACAGCCAGGATATTTCATGATCATGTACTTGTCAAGGAGCCGGGAAGTACGGTCGTAACTCCATGGCATCACGATCAACCTTATTACATAGTCGATGGAGAACAGTCGGTCAGTTTCTGGGTTCCTTTGGATAAGATAACTAGAGAACGGAGCATCGAATATGTGGCCACTTCGCATAAGTGGGGAAAAAGCTATACACCCAAGCGTTTTGACGGGACTGATCTTTATCCAAATGACAAAGGCGAGAAGATACCTGACATAGATGCAATCAGAAAAAGACTAGATATTAGGGGCTGGAAAATGCAGCCAGGCGACACTGTAGCTTTCAATTTTCGAACCCTGCATAGTGCACCGGCCAATACGTCAACCATACGTCGTCGTGTGACTTCAATAAGATGGGTGGGCGATGATGCTAGGTTTGTTAAACGCCCCGGAAAGACATCACCCTATTTCCCAGATCTGAAATATAAAGACGGGGCTCTTTTTTCAGGTAAAGAGTTTCCGATACTACATCCTTAATAATTTGGGAGTCGCTCTCGTACCGGAAGGCCGACACTTATTTTCGGATCTGACGGTGCAGGAAAATTTGGAGGTTGGTGGCTATTCCCCACCCAAGGCAAACATTCCTAATAATTTAAAACGTGTGCTGTCGCTGTTTCCTCAGCTCGGTGTACGTTTGAAACAGGAATCCAGTTCACTTTCTTGAGGTGAACAGCAAATGCTGGCCATTGGCAGGGCCTTGATGACTGAACCAAAGTTGTTGCTACTGGACGAACTCTCACTTGGCTTGATGTCGCTAATGGTGGAAGATTGCTACATTGAACTTCAGCAACTACAGAGAGAGGGCAAGGCGATCCTGTTAGTGGAGCAAAATACTCAACAAGCCCTTTCAGCAGCAGACG
>Ga0257107_1000356_pt1 | contig 17673 bp, 17 predicted proteins | sample LP_taG_2_FD_190178 | JGI IMG/M metagenome (GOLD analysis project Ga0257107, IMG submission 190178) | Marine microbial communities from Northeast Subartic Pacific Ocean, Canada - LP_J_2011_P26_500m | ecosystem: Environmental > Aquatic > Marine > Oceanic | place: Canada: Northeast Subartic Pacific...
TACAACCTATACCGAGTCATCGGCTAACTTCCTTCGTCTATGGACTACAACAATCATGCTCTAGACGACAGGCACAGGACGCATTTATTGGCACGTCGGCCCGAGCCTTTGCCAGATTTAAGCGCGAACGCTGTTGCCTAGCCTCTTCAATATTTCCCTGCCGGTCTAGGCATTCGACTAGACCGTGGAGACTCCACAGGTTGTCTGGATGGCATGACGTACTTGGCAGTGTATCGGTCAACCCAAGATCATCCATGTAAACCTGCTTGGCTTCTTCTACGTGCCCCTGCTCAAGCAAAAGTGCGCCCAGAGCATGCCGTGCGGGTTGCATCCAGCCCCAGGGCTCATCGTATATCAGATTGTCATCGAGAAAAACGGCCCGACGCAGATACTGATAGGCCAACTCATAGTTACCCCTCCGATACTCGATTTCCCCATTGACCATCTGCTCTGCAATCTTCAACACGTCAAGACAGGTGTTGTTGAACATATAGCGGGTTTCGGGCACCTTCTCTACGGCACTAAAAAACGAGTCTCTCTCTGTTTCGGCTGACTTCAAATCACCTGTGGCTGCATACGCAATCGACTTCGCATATCGCCACAATGCCGTTGTCATGGCATAGAGTGTCTGATCGACCGGCAAGTCTTCATCGATAATTTCTTGCCACTTTCCAAAACGAATAAATACATGGGCCTTAATGCCGATATAGGCTTCCATCCAATCCGCCATAGCTGGATTTTCTATTCGCAACAGTTCTTCTGGAGTCGATTCAATAAGTTCCTCTACGGCATTCATTGCGGTAGAAAATTGACCGAGAAACATCGCGGCGTAAATCTTCAGATGGAAATTATGAATGCGAGATAACGTGTGATAATTCATTGGGCCTTCATTAGCAAGATATATCCTATCTGCAACAATGGCCTGATCGTTAGCAACGATCGCTTCGTAATAATGGCCACAGCGGACATCAATATGAGAGGGCATATGACACAAATGACCAGATCCTAGAACGAGTTGCCGAAGCTGATCACAAGCGCGTAGCGCCCGCTCCGGAAAGGGCGACATCTCCATCACATGTAAATACATATGTAGTAGCCCAGGATGCGGCGTCTGGCTCGTCTGATCGATACGTTCTATAGCTCGTTCCAACACCTCTATAGATTCGAGAGTTGATGCGCCTTCAGCGGGCTGACCGGATTCTAGATCCCACAATGCCCACGGAGTACGCGTCATCATTGCCTCAGCAAATAGCGCAGCAACATCTGGGTCATCAGAATGCGCTTGGTATACACAACGCATACCATCGGCATATTCATCGTTCCACCGATTGTAGTGCGCTTGGTCAACAGGTTCAGGCGATTGGTAACGCTGCACCAGCGCCTCGATCATCATTTTCTCTACTTCAGACACTGAAGTTATGCGTGCCTTGGCTTCCCTCGAGATGTCGTAGGTAAGTTTTAGTTTTTGAACAAGTTCATCCCGTTGCATTCTGTGCCATGGCTTGTTGTAGTAAATACCGGACGCGTAGGCCAACCCCCAGTACGCCATTGCACAATTTTTGTCCAATGCAATCGCTTCCTTGAAACATCGACCTGCCATTTCGAGATCAAACCCATAGATCCATGACAACCCCCGATCGAACCACGCTTGCGCTTCTACAGTCGAAGTCGTGATAGATCGATGGTATCCGCCAAGATCGTATGCATACCCCATAGTTCACTCCAAGTGTGTTGATAAAGCTGCCAGTTTATTGAACATGGTCTGACAATTCTATTCAACCCTAACACGGGCCAGGGCCGAACAAACAAATTCAAATCAGTCGACTGATGGCTAAAACAGGTGCAATCATCCACAAACAGAACCACGATTAGCAATTGTAAAACTTGCTACTTATATCGTATTTGAGGTTGTTTGCATGCATCACCCTAAAGCTTATGCTGAGAATTGAATTAAGGAATTGATTCAAATCAGAATATGCGCCCATAGATCAGGGGGGCACCTATACTCTTACACTAGCCACATACCCTTTTGCGCACCTCAAAAGATTCACTCTACGACTCAAAGGCAAACCAATGACTGAGCAGAAACCTGATTTCAGACTTGATCACACCATGATTCGCGTTGTTGACCAGGAAAAAACACTAGACTTTTATACCCGAATTCTGGGTATGAAACTATTGAGACAGAATGAATACCCAAAGGGTCGGTTTACTAACACCTTTGTGGGCTACCAGGGAGAAGATGAAGGAACTACGATAGAAATGACCTATAACTGGGACCAACAAGAACCCTACGACCAAGGCAATGCGTGGGGGCATTTTGCACTAAAGGTATCAGACGTTTATGCAACCGCAGATTACCTTAAGTCACAAGGGGTCGAATTCACCCGCGAACCCGGTCCGATGAAAGGCGGAACGCGGGTAATTGCATTCTTCAAGGACCCCAATGGGTACACCATTGAACTAAATGAGCCGTTGTCCAAATCGCAGTAGACGTCATCCTCTTAACTCAACTAAATTTTTCCACCAATATGCATGAAGGTGATGGCAGATGGAACCAATCTACGACACACGCCAAGTTCGAGACAGAGCACGGCATCTTGCTGCAATGGTGTTATTCCAACGTTACTTGCACACCTAGGAATTTACATTTGTAATTCACCTGTCTAGACTCGATATTCGTGATCGACTTTTAGATCACCTTTATATTCGTTACACGTTAGCGCCACACCCTATTGCTTACAGGAATTTTATCCATGCCCTACATCCAAAATTTTGCCGATGCATTACCAGATCCCGCACGGATTGCCGAAGAAAAAAGCCGCCTCGAAGCCGCAGGGGTTAAATACATCCTGTCGTGCTGGATCGACTTGCTGGGTGTGCCCAAAACCAAACCAGTGCCGATCAGCGATTTTGAGTTGTTGTGTATGGGCAAGGGACCCCAGTTCGCAGTCCATTCAATTTCATTCGTACCCGAACTGGGGCCCGCCGACGCAGACCAGATCCCCCTGCCCGATCTCGACAGTCTCATGATCTGTCCATGGGATAAAACCTGCGCCTGGGTGTTTGCGGACCTGTGGTGGGAAGGACGACCCTATAAGCTGTGTCCACGCAGTGCACTTAAACGCACCATACAGAACGTTGCGGATCAAGGCTACGCGGTGTACGCCGGTGTAGAGCCTGAATTCTTTGTCATGAAATGGCAGGACGGACAACCAGTCAAGGCATTCGACGATGACCCAGCAGCCGGTCAAGGCATTCGGCCCCGTCGACAGGCCTTTGGGTACGATGTTGAATATTCTATCGACTCGATGGGTTTTCTCGGAGAGATGATCGATATCCTTGAGGAGCTCGGCTGGAACCTGCACGATGTGGTCTGCGAAGGGGGTTATTCTCAATTCGAACTGGACTTTCACTACGCCGACTTACTGACGATGGCCGACCGACTGGTGTTTTTGCGAGTCCTTCTAAAAGAAGTCGCCAAGCGCCACGGGATGTTCGTCACCTTCATGCCGAAACCGACTATCGGTGACTGGCGATCGGGTGCACACATGAATACGTCGATGCAACTGGTCGATAAACCGGGAGAGAACATTTTTGAAGGTCCAAACGGTAACTGGGGCGATTCCGTATTTGGCGCCATAGGCGGATTGCTGCGACACGGCGGCGCCCTGACAGCCATTGCCTGTTCAACTGTGAATTCCTATAACGGTCTAGTCCCCCGAGTAGGCGGTTTTGAAGGCGGCACAGTCACCTGGGCGCCAACTCACATGACCTATGGCTATAACAACCGTTCAGCTATGTTACGCCTACCACAAAGCCGGTTCGCCATCGAAAATAGAGCCGCAGACATGTGCATGAATCCCTACCTTTCGCTGGGTATGTCTGCCGCTGCAATGACTGAAGGCATCGTGAATAACTATGACGCCGGTAACCCGCTCAATCAAGATCTTTACAGCATGAGTGAAGATGAAATCGAACGTTCCGGTGCACAGCGGCTGCCGAGAAACCTGCTGGAAGCCCTCGAGATTCTGCGTACTGACGACCTGGCTCGCTCCGTACTGGGCGATGACATAATGAAGTCCTACCTGACCTACAAATCTGACGAGTGGGAACGGTACCATCAGGCCATTACCGACTGGGAGGTGAATGAATATCTACGGCTTTACTGATGCCTCCCTGGAATAGCTTCGCACCAGAACAATTCAGCGGCTGGTCCAGCACCATAAATGGGCAAATATTGAGTTACACGCACGACAGCAAGGTATCGGACTACCCGGCCGGGATTTTCAATCTGCTACATAACTGCCTCAGCATCAAGCCACAGCAACGGCGGCTGATCATCGGTGAACCTGAAGGGACCAGCTACTACGAGGATGGTCTCTGTGAGCGTATCGCAAAGCAAGCCGAAGGTAACGATGCGGACGTCACTGTAATTAAACCATCCATGGTCTCCGGACCAGACGATATTGACCTGTCTGTGTCTGAAACAATCGACCAAACCGACCATCCCGATGCATTCAGCATGCGATGGGATATCGGCATCTGATAATGCACCCAGGTTCCAACTACCGCACCAACAAAACCAGGTGAATCTGAATCATCCCCCATCTGTGTTCCAGGGGCAACATCTACACGCGGCCTTTTTAGCTGCCGCACTGCCGCTGATTTATATCGCCCAACCGACCGAAGGTCACTGGCTCGGCATCTCTATTACTCTCTGGTATTGGATCGCGATCGCCACACCCATCCTGCACCAGACATTTGTATGGGTCTCCTGGCGACTTCAACTCCAGCATCAGCTGTTCACCCAACACGGAACCTCTGAACCGGGTCTTCGAATTTACCTGGTCCTGTTCTTTACGCTGTTTGTTGGCCGGTTCGTTACCCTGTGTGCCCTTTGCTTGGCTGACCAAAACACCCTTTCTCTTCCAGTGGGGTTGAGATTATTGCTGACCTTGCCGATCCTGTGCCTCGCCGGCTACACGATGTATTCAATCAAGAAGTTCTTTGGCTTTGCGCGGGCGGCTGGAATCGATCATTTCGACCCCGAGTATCGCAGCCGACCTCTGGTTCGGGAAGGCGTGTTCAGATGGACAAGCAATGCGATGTACGTGTTCGCCATACAATCACTGTGGCTGTTCGGGATTCTGGCTGCTTCCAAACTGGCGCTCATCGCCGCAGCGTTCCAGGCTGTCTACATCTGGGTACACTACTACGCGACCGAAAAACCCGACATGGCCTTCATCTACCGCAAACAGCAATAGGCCCAGTCTGCGCCCTAACTGCCGCCACACCGGCTGACCACAAGAATTCCGGAGACCACCATGACCTCGTCACCCACCGACAGCTCTGAAGAGCAAATGAAACCTTTCGATGGCATCCGTGTGGTGGATTTCACCCATGTACTGGCCGGCCCTTCCGCCACCTATCAACTGGCCGTCATGGGGGCCGATGTCATCAAGATCGAGCCTCTCCATGAACCGGACATGTACCGTGAAATCGGTAATAGCGCCGAACTGGCAAAAGAAGGTCGTGGTACCGAGTTCCTGTCCCAAAACGGCAACAAACGCTCATTGTCTCTGGATCTTTCAGCACCAGACGGTGTGGCGGTCGCCCGCAGACTGATCGAAACTGCGGATGTAATGGTTGAGAACTATCGCTTCGGGGTGATGGAACGCCACGGGCTGGGCTATGACGCGGTCAGCGCATTGAACCCACGCATTATCTACTGCTCGTTGACCGGGTTTGGCCACACCGGACCTAAAGCCAGGCACCCGGCATATGATGTGGTGATCCAGGCCTACTCCGGACTCATGGCTGCAAATGGTACGCCTGACAGTTCGCCTGTTAGGGTTGGCCCTGCAATTCTTGATTACGGCACTGGCGCCCACGCAGCGCTGGCGATCTCGTCAGCGCTCTTTCAAAGATCGCGAACAGGATTAGGCCAATGTATTGATGTTGCCATGGCCGATGCGGCGATGATGCTGATGTCGAACCTAGTCGTTACGACACAATCCATTGGCCAGACGCCACCGCCACCGGGCAATCAACACCCTTCCCGAGCGGCCTATTCAGCTTATCCCACAGCCGATGGCATGCTGATGGTCGGTGCCTACACACTGAAACAGCTGCAACGCCTGCTGAGAGCGATTGACCGTGACGATCTTGCAGAAGAAGTCGCCAACGCCACTGCTAAAGAGATCGGCGAGCGCCGGGATGAATTTGCCGAACTGCTCACCGATATTCTGGCGACACAAACAGCCGACGAGTGGGAGGCACAATTCAATGAAGCCGGTGTGCCGGCAGCGCGCGTTCGCCGAATAGACGAAACGCTTCAACATCCACAAATTCAATCACGCCAGGTACTGCAAGAATCCGACACCATTCCTGAAACTGGCCTGCAACTGAAAGCACCGGTCGCTGCCTTCAATTTCGCACACGGTGGGCCTGCCCTAACCCGCCCAGCGCCCCGACTGGGTGAGCACAGCTATCAAGTTCTCAGCGAGATCGGCTATAGCGACGATGACATCAGTCAGTTGGCGGCCAGTGACACGGTGTATCTTGAGGAAAACACATCCACCCCCAAATAATGTAGCTATGGGTCAGGCCCTGGACGTGGGCTCCCGAAAAAAGCGGTGTAAGCACAACGCACTGACGGCACCCAGGAGCAACCAGAAAATCGCGTTGACGATCGCAGTGTGCACGAAGAAAACACTCGTCAGCGCTTCGGACGCGGCACCGCTGTAGCTCTCCGACCAGGGTACACCAACCAGGTGAGGTACCGGTAACAATGCCACACCGATAACCTTCATCCACCTCGGCGAACCTAGACTGAACAGCAGCAACCCGATCCCGGTGAACGTCACCGCCAACAGCCACCAGAGCTGACGCGGCGCCAGTGCCGTCAACGTGGTACCAGGTAGTTCAGGTGGCAATCCCAAGGCAGGCGCAAAAAAGAACGTGGCATAACCCCCTACCCCCCAGAGTAAACCTTCGCGCCAGCTGACCCGGCTGCGAAACGAAAGTACTGCAGTCATCAACAATCCAAAACCGATTCCCAGACCAATATTGCTGATGGCTGTCCACGCTAGGCGGGAGTGACTGTGCGCTGCATCACCGTGTGCTGACACCGCGTTCTTCGCACTGGAAACGCTACTATCGATTGCGTGCTCGTAGGACTCGGCTTCAGCAATTATCGGCAGTACAAAAAATGATTGCGCCCCGGTCAGAACCAACCCGGACACCAGCCCAGCCAGACAGGCTGAGAAGACAATCCGTCTGAATACGTCCAAGTACGGGGTTCAGTGGCAGGGGAAAGCCGCCGAGTGGCGGGTGTCATGCGCCGCGTGATGCAGCGAGTCGTTATGCGCAAAACCAACACCATACAGGATGACCACTGCCAGGATGACGCCGACGAGTAATGGCCACCCACGACGCCCAACAGCGGGTACCGAAGCTTCAATAACTGGGAAAATGCTGTTCATGACATGTCATCTGATTGACTGTAAACCTTAATTATCGCGAGTCGTGTAAGCATAACAGACCTGGCGCAGGTGACTCCAGCGGTCGGGTCTCGTGATCCCCAAACTAATGCACTACCTATAAAAGTCGGGACAGAGCCTGGAATTCGGGTGTGTGACCAGTAGTCTCCTCAGACACACAGTTTTGACACCTGCTACGGTGCTTGCTAGGTTCGGGTATCGCTCCTGATGCTCTGGGTGGTCGGCTATAAACTAAGTCGGATCCAGGGGGCAAAATAATGGCACAAACAGATACCAGTCAGCTTGAGTCCCAGCGCAACAGTAATGCGCATCCAGACCGAATGGAAGGTGGTGCCCATGAAACAGTATCAACTGCGATCAAGGCTGCGGCGCTGTCGTTTGGCGCTGATGTGGTCGGTATCGCCAATGTTGAACGGTGGGAAGCGTATGCCCCGGTAGGTTACCGGCCCGCCGATTTATTACCGGGTGCCCGCTCTGTTGTAGTCGTGGGTGCACGCGGCCCGACCGCGGGTGCCTGGCGGGTGGCCAACCCTCGATTAATGGAAGTGCTCGGACTGGATTTTGCGAACGACCGGGCGATTGCAGCACTCACAGGATTTATCGAACAAGAGTATGAACACTATGCAATCCAGGCGCCGGGGCTGTCTGTAGCCGGACACCAGCCGCCATTCAGCTACATGCTGGCGGCGGTGCTCTCCGGCCTTGGCACTCGGTCGTTTGCCGCCAACATCGTACTGAACCCCAGATTCGGCCTGCTGTATTACTCGGCGTGTATCACCACGCTCGAACTCCCCGCTGATCCATTGCTCGAACAGGACGTCTGCCCGCACCCGATGTGTGTACAGACCTACAAGCACATTGGCAAGACACCCTGTATGGCCGCTTGTCCAGCAGATGAAGGGGGCTGCCTGGATGGCACAATAGATGAAGACGGTCACATCGAATCGGTCTACTACGATCGCGAGCGGTGCGCCTCGCGCGCCATGAACTTCGGACCCTTCGTTTTTCAGAAAGTGATGGCAGACATCGTGACCGAAGACGACGCCGCGACGCGTAAAGCGAAAATCCACTCGGATTTCTTCACCCGCGTCTGCTCGGGTGTTTCTTTTTATAAAGAAAGTGTCGCACAGTGTTTTGAGTGCATGCGGGTATGCCCGATCGGCCGCCAGGAAAGAAAACTGAAATGAAAGGCACGGCACAAACTGATGAACTCGACACCGATAATTCAGGCATCAAGGAAGAACTGAAGCAGGTTGCCCTCAAAGCGGGAGCGCTGGTGTTTGGTGTAGCCGATGCCTCTGCATTTACGGCCGCAGCCGAGGGTTACCGGCCTACCGACATATTGCCAAGGGCCCGATCCGTTGTGGTCATTGGCGGTGCGAAACCACGTGCTGGAGACTGGCAGAGCCCCAACTATCAGCACATGGAACTGAGTTCGACCAATGACCGCATCACCGCCTTGAGTATGCGTCTGGCACACAGTATCGAACGCCAGGCCGGGTATTACGCAGTCGTGGTGCCCCCGGGTGTAGATCAGGGCCAGCTACCATTTATGAGCCTGGCACTTGCTGCCGAACTTGCCGGCTGCGGCACACCCAGTCTCGCTGGACCTGTACTGCACCCAGAACACGGCTTCATGTATTTTTCCGCCCTGATCACCACTTTATCGCTGCCGGTTGACGGACCGTTGACACAACCTGCCTGCCCAGCCCCGGCCTGCGTGGAGATGTACCAGCGATCCGGTGCAACTCCCTGCACGGCCACCTGCCCGATCGAAGACAACGGCTGCCTCGGTGGCGCCATCGTAGACGGCCGCTGGTCCGAACGACAATACGACCGCGGACGCTGCATGGCACGGGTCTACAACTACTGGGTGCCCACCTTTCAGAAAATTCTGACCGAGACATTGGATGAACCAGACAACGAGCAACGCAGGATGATGATCAACTCGACCCTGTTCAGTCGATCATTGTGGTCCATGACCTATGCCAACATCAGCCAGGGCCAGTGTTTTGAATGTATGCGCGTATGCCCGGTCGACCAGGCCAATCGCCAACTAAGCTAAACAGCATCTTCATCACTGGAGAGACCAGAATGAGTTTTTTCTACATCGACCCCAAAACCTACCAACAATACCGGGACCAGGTAATTGAGATGTCACAATCCATTCAGGTGAACTATCCTGAGAACCTGCCGCCTGAGACAAGACGACCTGGCTTCTCCGATGAACAGATCGCTGAGAAACTTGGTCTTGATACTGCAACAGTTCGCGAAATACGATGCGTGGCTGAAAGAGAATACTACGGTCTCGATGAATGGCAGAAGGCGATCGAATTCAAAGAACGGGCGTGCCGTGGTTATGCTGAACGCGGTCTATCTTCTGTGACCAAACGGTATTTTGACGCTCGCAAAAAACAGACCTGAACATGCTGACCCTGGTGTCAGCGCTGATCCGGGCCCGCCAGCATTTTGCACACCGCCCCGCGTTTTTCACTGACGATGGAAGGCAGGTCCACTGGGCAGCGCACTGTGACGAAGTCTGCCGGCTGGCAGGTGCACTGGTTGCGTTGGGTCTTAAGCCGGGCGATCGATTTGCCATTCTTGCAGCAAATTCTCTACGCCAGGCCACACTGATCCACGCTGGCTACTGGATGGGTGCCATCGCCGTCCCCATCAACACACGCCTCGCACCGACTGAAATCGCCCAGATTCTTGATGACAGCCGGCCGGCCTGTATCTGGGCTGGTGCAGCTGCTTTACCGATCTTCGATACACCAGAACTCAGTGCCTGGTCAGATCGGGCCCTTGACCTGGAGGATTCCAAAGGCGGTGCCATGGCCAACAGTTACAGCGCATTACTGGCACCTGCCGAACCGGCTGATGCCTTCGAAGCCGATGAAGACTACCCCGCTATTCTGCTGTATACCGGCGGCACTACCGGTCGGGGCAAGGGTGTTGCGTTGAGCCATCGCAACGTCGTCAGTAACGGTCTGCAAGTCGGCTTGGCGTTAAGCGTGACCGGCATGGATCGCATGCTGCACGTGGCACCGATGTTCCATTCGGCCGATCTGCTGGGCACAGCCGTGACCCTGGCCGGTGGCAGCCACGCCTACCTGGCCACACCAACACCGGAAAGTTTTGTTAATGCTCTGGAGTCGATGAAGATCACCTACACCATGGTGCCGCCGACGATCCTTCAGCAGGTTTTGGCACAGGGATTGTTATCGCAGCGTGACCTCACAGCCTTGCGCATTTTTATCAGTGGCGGTGCTCACGTACCACTTGAACTGCTGCAAAAGGCACAAAGGTTTCTGCCCAACGGTTCGATGGTGCACGGATTTGGCCTGACTGAAACGTCGCCCATCCTCACAATGATGCACTACACCCAGGTCTGCGAATCTCAAGGTCCGAATAGCAGCGCGCTCAGTTCAGTCGGTCGACCGTTGGCGGGCGTAGACACCCGAATCCTGGATTCCACCGGCCGTGACGTCCCGGCCGGTGCAACCGGTGAGCTCGTAGTGCGCGGCCCTAACGTGGCCAGGGAATACCTCGATCGGCCTGAAATTTCTGAGGGCGCCTTTAAAAACGACTGGTTTTATACCGGTGACATCGGTTCGATTGACAACGACGGGTTCCTGAGCATTGTCGACCGGAAAAAAGACATGATCATCACGGGGGGTGAGAACGTCTACTCCGCGGAGGTCGAGGCGGTCCTTCGGCAGCACCCGGAAGTCAGCGATGCGGCTGTGATCGGTGTCCCTGACGATACCTACGGGGAAGCGGTATTCGCGGTTCTGGTCGCCGCGGGACAAGCAGCACCCGATATCCAATCCGTCATAGACTTCGCACGTCAGCGGATCGGCGGCTACAAAATACCTCGTCAGCTGGAATTCGTCGATGAACTGCCGAAGAGCGCTCTGGGAAAAGTCCTGAAAGCGGAACTGAGGGCTCGCTACGGTGCGTAGAACAGCAAAGTATTGACCTGTGTCAGGATCTAGAGTTGTCGCTGCCTGACACTAGAGATTTGCCACCGGGATTTGATCTGAATCAATAAATGTAAAGAGGTCTCGGGATAGTGTCACCGTGCACACTCCGGTAACCCGACGGCCCATGCTTTCTAAGAACTTCTATTCATCTTTGTCTATTGTCTTTGTTTTGGTGCTGCTGATACCAATTCAAATATCGGCGGCAGGTGCGAATGATGCGGGTTGCCTCTACTGCCACCAGGGGATAGAAGACTTCACTGATGGGCCAATGATGATCGTGATCAAGGCTATCGCTCAGTCGTTTAACGATCCAGGAGGCTGTGTGGTCTGCCATGGTGGTACACCTTCGGCTACTGACAAGAACATCGCCCACACCAGTGCCCCGATTGCGCTGACAGACAACGGCGGACCTTCACGCTTCTACCCGGATCCAGGCAGTGTCTGGATTGCCAGCGAAACCTGTGGCCAATGTCACCAAGGTTATCCCGAACGCCTGCAAAAGGCACTCATGAATACCGAGGCCGGTAAGTTGCAGGGCAACCTATGGTCGTGGGGGCTACAGAAGGATCATGCCGTTATCTGGGGAAACTACAATATCAAGGATGCTGATGGTCACAGACCAGCGGTTGGCACCGAAGCTTACAAGTCCTACATGGTTGAGTTCGCGAAAGCGCACCCGGATCAAATGCCGTTGGAACTCAAGCAGATCCCTGAAGTCGATGTCGCAACTATTCCTGCACACCCCAACCAGGCGGGTATCACCTATTCCCGACAACAGTGCCAGCGTTGCCATGTCGGTGTGACCGGGCGCGAAAAACGTGGGGACTACAGGGGCACGGGCTGTTCTGCCTGCCACGTACCGTACGGTAACGAAGGCCGATACGAGGGCGGTGATCCGACTATCAACCGGGACATCCCCGGTAAGCTGCTGGTCCATCGCCTGCAGGCCACCCGGAAGTCGAAAGTCCGAATAAATGGGCTCGAATATTCGGGAATTCCCAGTGAAACCTGTAATACCTGCCATAACCGTGGCAAGAGAATCGGCGTCAGCTACCAGGGCCTCATGGAGTTCCCCTACGGCAGTCCTTACGATGCGACTGGTGCAAAGCAACCCAAACTACACACCAAGAACTACCTCTTTATTAAAGATGATCTCCATCATCAACAGAACAGCCGGCCGGGAAATCCCAAAGGGGGATTGCTTTGTCAGGACTGCCACACCTCCATTGATATGCATGGCGATGGCAACATCTATGGCACAACACTGGCCCAAGTCGAAATCGAATGTGCTGACTGTCACGGAACAACCGACAAATTCCCGTGGGAATTACCCCTAGGCTACGGTGAGGAGTTTCTACAAAGCCTCTCGTTCAAAGCGGATCGTGGGGTTGTGAGTAACCTGCCGGACTACATGATGACAGCAACGGTGTATCGGGCAGAAGACGGTTACCTGTTGACCACTCGTGGAAACCCGTTCGGGAATGTAGTCAAACGCGGCCAGAAAGTCATCCTTCACTCTGCCTCGGGGCTCGAATTTGAGGTCCCTGTTCTGAAAAGAATTCGACTGGACAAAAGCTGGAACTCCCTGAACGGAATGGTGGCTATGAGCAAAGTAGACGGACACATGGACAATCTTGAATGTTACGCCTGCCATGCGGACTGGGCACCACAGTGCTACGGCTGTCACATCACCGTGGATTACTCAAAGGGCAAAACGGACATTGACTGGATTCTAAACGCCAACTCGCGGCGGTCAGACGGACTGACTGCAGACAACGAGATCGGAACCAATGGGCTAACCAGCCCTGGTAAAGTCAGTGAGACTCGGTCTTACCTTCGCTGGGAAACACCTATCCTCGGTATTAACGGTGAAGGTCGCGTGAGTCCCATGATGCCAGGCTGTCAGGTGATTACCACCGTAATCGATAAAGACGGCAACACGGTAGTTGACAACAAGATTTGGGAAACACCGGAGGGTAAGGGCTTGGATCACGCGGCTGTACAGCCCCATACAGCTGGCCGCAAAGCCCGTAGCTGCGAGAGCTGTCACAACAACCCTAAAGCACTTGGATACGGCATCGAAGATGGTCGTTATCTGAAGAGCTATGACCGAGGTCTTGTGGTCGATCTGGAAACCGCAACTGGGGACGTCATCCCGATGGTTCATCGCCTCCAGTCACAGCGCATTCCCGGACTCAATCATGATCTCTCGCAGATTGTGAACCGCTCAGGTGAACAATTGGTATCGGTCGGTTCTCATTGGCCGCTGACCGGGCCTCTCCCCGAAGCTGTTAGAAAAAAAATAGAGCGAACAGGCCTGTGTATGGGGTGTCATAAGGATATGGCGGATGATCAGATCTGGTCATTGGTCAGTAGCCCGGGTTGGGCAGACAACGACGCTCACAGAGCGATTATGAACCAGGCCTTACGCGAGTACGCACGCTCGAGGTCATCACAGACGGACAGCCAGTGATCGCCCGCACCTTGTCAGTGATTTCTCTGTTGCTGATTTTATCGAACCTTACAGGTTTTGCGATTGCGTCTGAGTACACCGGCGCACAATTACTGGAGCCCTGCGTTGAAGGAGACAACGATTCGCGCTGGGGTGCAGTCTCAGAAATCGAATGCGAACAATATCTAACCGGGTTCGGCGACGCGATTCAGCTAATGGCCTCAGAGACTGGTGGGCAGAGCTGCCTCCCCGCGACCAATCGGGCGGATGAGATGCGCTGGGCCTTCGTATACTGGGCCTACCAGCACTATGACGATTTGAATCTGCCAGCAGGCACTCTTTTGATGCGGGTTATCAGGGAAGTCTTCCCGTGTAACTAACCGTGAGTCGATCGAACTTTCCAGATTTCGAGAATTCAATCCCGTGGCACAACAGGACGACCCACCCAAATGATCGCAACACGTAACCGTATCTGTTTCGATCCGGAGCTAATTCGACGCTACGACTTACGCGCCCCCCGTTACACTTCATACCCAAGCGCGGATCACTTTGAGAATAGCTTTACTGAGAAACACTATCGACAGGCAGCCGTAACCAGTAACGAGATCCCCATACCGAGCGCTTTGTCTCTTTACTTGCATATTCCATTTTGTAATTCACTTTGTTTTTTCTGCGCCTGCAACAAGGTTGTTACCCGGCGTACTGCAGTAGCTGATGAATACCTGGATCACCTGTGTCAGGAGATCCAGCTGCAAGGTGCTTTGTACGACGGCGATCGCGACGTCGTGCAGCTACACCTGGGTGGTGGCACGCCAACGTTTCTAACCATGAATCAGATCAAACGACTGCTGCAGAAGGTCGATCAGCACTTTTTGCTTTCAACCAACCCGGATCGCGAGTTCAGTATAGAAATTGATCCGCGTACCGTAATACCGGAGTCTCTTGAATCCCTGAAGCAACTTGGATTCAACCGAATCAGCCTGGGTGTGCAGGATTTTGATTCGAATGTCCAACAAGCGATTCATCGAATTCAGTCTCCAGAAGCCACCCTGGAACTGCTCCAGCACGCCAAGGACATTGGATTTGAATCTATCAATATAGATCTAATTTACGGACTTCCCCATCAAACTTCTGAGACATTCAATCGTACGCTCGATCTGTTGATGACGACACCGCCAGACCGGTTATCCGTATTCAACTACGCCCATCTGCCGCACCGGTTCCCACCGCAACACCGAATCCACAAAAAAGATCTCCCCAGTAGCGAGGAAAAATTGAACATTCTGGAAACCTGCATCCACTGGTTGACCACAGCGGGTTACAGCTACATCGGTATGGATCACTTTGCACGACCGGAAGATCCGCTGGCCCAGGCTCAATTAAACGGTACCCTTGGCCGCAACTTTCAGGGGTATTCCACCCACACAGGCTGTGATCAGGTTGGACTGGGTATATCCTCAATCAGTCAGGTTGGCGCGTGTTACAGCCAGAATGTGAAGGAACTCACACCCTACTATGCCGTGACAAACCGTGGTCGACTGAGCGTATACCGGGGCTTTCAGCTTTCTCCTGACGATGAGATACGAAGACGGGTGATAGAACAGCTGATGTGTTTTAGCCGTGTAAATCTCAATTCAGCCCTGGCATCAACAAAGAACACACCGGAAACCTACTTTGCAGATGAATTGCGGGTACTGGAGGAAATGATAGACGATGGGCTTTTGTCTATCGACGATAGCAACACGATCGAGGTTTCACCCTCTGGAAGATTTCTGATCCGCAGTATCTGCAGGGTGTTTGATGTTTATGCGGCACCCGGAAGCGAGTCACGATATTCCCGGCTGATCTGAAGCCATTGAAAACAGAAGCTGGGGCGAATCACGCTATGATGGTTGGGCCTATGCCGGTATTTTCTGGCCTCCAGAACCATGAACCTGGCGATGCAGAGCCTCGAAATCTTGAATGATTATGGTTCTTCCGTTTACTGATGCGAGATGATTTTCCTTAAACCGCTTAAAAAGGCGGCTGACAGTTTCGGCGGCGAGACCCAGGTAATTTGCAATGTCGTGACGGGACATGCTCAAACGAAATTCAATGCCTGAAAAACCGCGTTGCCTGAACCGTGTGGACAAACTGACAAGAAATGCAGCGAGTCGTTGTTCGGCCGTACGACGGGATAACTGCAATAACATAGACTGATCGGTGGTTATCTCCCGTGCCATCAGTCGATCCAGTTCACGTCGCAGATTTGGGATCTTGACCGCCAACTGATCGATAGAATTCAGCGGTAATTCACAAACACTACTGTGTTCGAGTGCGACCGCTGAACAGGAATGGTTATCATCAAATCCATCAAAACCGAATAATTCACCTGGCAGGTAAAACCCGGTGATTTGATCTTCGCCGTCAAACGCTGAAATCGTTGTCTTGAAAGATCCTGATTTCACTGCGTACAACCCCCCGAACACATCTCCAGTTTGGTAAAGAAAATTACCTCGCGCCATTGCCGGGCGCTGATCAACCATCGTCTCAAACTGTTTCAAATCGTCCGGCGACAGCACGCGCGGCAGACAGAGTTCAGCCAGGGAACAGTCCCGACAAGTCAGCTTCACAGGGGTATTTAAGCCAGAAGAAACAGCAACATATAGAAAACCAACGTTATTTGATAATTTCCTTACATTATAAACGGAAATATCGTTGATTTGAAATCGCGTACACAGACCCCACCCCGACCGGCCAACTGGCATCTGATTCACCGCAAATGCGTCGACCTTTGACGTAGGTCAAGCACTCCACCCGTCAATTTCGTTAGAACACCAACCTTCGGTGACTCGCATCAGTCACTTACCGACAACTAGGACAAGGAACAAGTTATGAAGAGTTTTACAGGTGGAGACAGAATCATATGGTGTATTTCAGCGTCTATCGCAGTCGTAGCCGTGATTACCCTGACTCTGACCGTCATTAAATGGGCCAGCGCTTAGTGGCACCAGCCCAAATAGGACAATGGCCCCGTGCTACTGCTGGTCATCGGATTGACACGTCATCCACGAACAGGAGGGACAAAACCTAATTTCCTGACAGTCCCCAGCCCGCCAATCGGGTAAAATTTTCATCCAGGATGCTCTACAAACAAATTAATCACATCTAAAACAGATGATTGACTTGACCGGCAAGACCATACTCGTGACGGGAGGCTCACGCGGTATTGGGGCAGCCACCGTGCGCCAACTCGTCACCCAGGGAGGCAGCGTAGTTGTTCACTTCGGCTCCAACCTTACCGCTGCACAGGCACTCGCTCATGAATTTGGCGAACCTTCGATTCATCTATGTCAGGCAGACCTCACATCTGAAAGCGAAACTGAACGCCTGTGGGATAATGCCGTAGCCTGGCACGGTCGTATCGATGTCCTAGTCAATAACGCAGGCATCTACGAAAAGTCACCCCTGAACCTTGATCTTGATCGCTGGCTTGGCGACTGGCAACGAACGTTGCGCATCAATCTGTTGGCCGCGGCCCAACTTTGCCGCCGCGCCGTCACCCATTTTCGTGAAATCGGTGGCGGTGTGCTAATCAATGTTTCGAGCCGCTCTGGCAAACGAGGCGACAATATTGACCACTTGCACTACGGTGCCTCCAAGGCCGGTATGCTGGCTCTCAATCGAACGATCGCTCGGGATTGCGCGAAAGACAATATCCTTGCCTACGGCATCGCACCGGGTTTTGTAC
>Ga0257107_1000357_pt1 | contig 17612 bp, 12 predicted proteins | sample LP_taG_2_FD_190178 | JGI IMG/M metagenome (GOLD analysis project Ga0257107, IMG submission 190178) | Marine microbial communities from Northeast Subartic Pacific Ocean, Canada - LP_J_2011_P26_500m | ecosystem: Environmental > Aquatic > Marine > Oceanic | place: Canada: Northeast Subartic Pacific...
CGAAGAATCCCATCTAAAACAGGTGGTGGTGCTAACGTTGTTGATAGTGCATATAATCCATTATCAATTATGGAAGATTACTTCTTTGCTCAAACGGCTGAAGGTCGTGGTTCTAAAGTTGAAACACTTCCAGGTGGTGAGAACTTAGGTGAAATTGATGACTTGAAATTCTTTAATGATAAACTATTAAGAGGTTTGCGTGTTCCACCAAGTTATTTGGGTGGTATGGATGCAAACGGTTCTGCGTTTAACGATGGCAGAACTGGTACAGCAATGATTCAAGAGTTTAGATTTACAAAATACTGTGAAAGACTACAACAACTTATCATCGAAGAACTAGATAAAGAATTTAAGATGTTCTTGAAACATCGTGGTGTTTTGATTGAAAGTAGTTCTTTTGACTTATCATTCAATACTGTACAGAACTTCGGTAAGTATCGTCAAGCAGAAGTAGACCAAGTAGCAATGAACGTATTTACAAGTATCGAAGCGGCAGACTACATTAGTAAACGTTTTGCAATGAAACGTTTCTTAGGACTATCTGAAGAAGAAGTCTTAGAAAACGCATCACTATGGAAAGAAGAACGTAATCTTGATGACCCTCTTGCACAAAGCGAAGACCAACTTAAAGGTGTAGGAGCATCTCCGGGACCAGCAGGTGGCGACTTTGATGGTGGTGATTTTGATGCAGATGATTTAGATGATGCAGATGAAGATGTAACTGGAACTGAGTCTCCTATTTCTGGCGCAGAAAATGCCGATACAGATACAGACGAGGATGCATAAATACTATTATGAAATATTCAGAACTAACAGAAAACTATTCTCCCGAAGACGATGACTTTACAAGTATCGGTCTCAAGGACACTCGTCAGATTCGTTTGACTCTTGCCCATCTTTCTAAATTAAGAAAGATACGAGAGTATAGGAAGTATCAAAAAGGCTCTGAAGCCGCTCAGGTTAAACAACAATATGGACCGTCAGAATCACCATCAGGTGGAGGCGGCGAATTAGAGTTATAATATCTATATTTTCACTATTAAGTATTACTTAATAATAAACAAAGATACACTAAATATCTTTGGTTCACTCTAAAAACCGTAAAAACCACTCGTTTTTGCGTATTATCCCAATATACTCATATAATCCCTATAAATACTTGTGTATGAAACCCTCTTTTGCTACATTTCGTAGTATTAGTGAGTTCGTTTCTATAACCCTGCCGCAATTGTAGTGGCTATGAAATAAGATTAATAAGGAGACTTATAATGTCAAGAAGTACACTAGAACAAGTGCTAGAATTGTTAATCAACGAAGAAACTGAAAAAGCGGAATCGCTTTTGCACGACTTTGTTGTAGAACAAGCACGACAAATCCACGAGGATTCTTTAAACGAAAGCGACAATGTTGTAGAAGAAGAACTTGAGGAAATTGATGAAACAGATGAAACAGAAGAAGTCGAATCTTTAAACGATGATATCGAAGAAGATTCTGACGAGATTGAAAATGAAGAAATCTTTGATGACGAAGATATTTCTGACGATGAGGCCGAAGATGACTTAGAAATGAGTGATGAAGAAGCACCTGCAGAAGAAATTGAAGACAGAGTTGAAGATTTAGAATCAGCATTATCTGACCTAGAAGCAGAATTTGAAAAAATTATGTCTGGTGAAGTAGATGATGCAGAAGATGAAGGCGAAGAAATTGCTATGGATATGGACGGCGAAATGGATTTAGATATCGAAGAGCCAGAAATGGAAGAAGCAGTTGATGAAGTATTTGAAAAAGCAGATACAACTGATGAAGAAGCAGTAGAAGAAGCCTCATCTGAAGATTTAGACGAAGAAGAAGAAGAAAAATTGGAAGAATATAGTATTCCAGTTTCTGCTAAGCCTGGCGCTGATGGTGAAAAAGATTCACCAGTAGCAAAAGACGGTGGCGCTGACGAAAGTGATGCGGGACCAGTTGGACAAAACGATGGTAATACATCTGGCGGTTCAGCAAAAGCAGAAGATATGAAAACAGGCAATGTAAACACAGTTGGTAATAAAAAAGCACCAGCACCTAGCAAAGCCTAAGTAAATATTCTATTTGGAGAAATCAATGACCATTCTTATTGAGAGATTATCACATAATCAAGCAAATGTAAAATCACGAATCGTTGAAAGCGATGATGGTAATAAGAGTATGTTCATGGAAGGCATTTTCGTCCAAGGTGACGTTAAGAATGCTAATGAACGAGTATACCCGGTGAGCGAAATCAAAAGAGCCGTGGAATCAGTCCAAGCGAAAATCAAGGAAGGATTTCCAGTTCTAGGCGAGTGCGACCACCCACCTGAATTGACAGTAAACGTTGACCGTGTTTCACATATAATTGAAAACATGTGGATGGATGGTCCGAATGGCTTTGGTAAACTCAAAATTGTTCCTACACCAATGGGTAACATTATCAGAACACTAATCGAATCAGGTGCCACTTTAGGTGTCTCATCTCGTGGTTCTGGTGAAGTTGACCACGCTGGTAAAGTGAGTAATTATGAGATTATTACAGTTGATATTGTGGCACAGCCAAGTGCCCCGGAAGCATATCCAAAAGCAATATATGAAGGATTAATGAACATGCAAGGTGGCTACGATACGTGGAAACTTGCACAAAATGTTCAAAACGACAAATACGCACAAAAATATTTGTCAAAAGAAATAGTTAAGTTCATAAGAGAACTTAAACTTTAATAGAAGAAGGAGAACCAACAATGGCAAAAAATGAAATCCTTGCTGGGCTACTTGAGTCAGATGTTTTAAGTGAAGATGTTTCACAACAAATATCAGAGGCTTGGGAAGCACAAATAAATGAAGCAAGAGAGGAGATAACAGCCGAGTTGCGTGAGGAGTTCGCACAGAAGTTTGAACACGACAAATCAGTAATTGTAGAAGCAATGGATAACATGCTTAATACTGCAATCAAAACTGAAATGAAAGAGTTTAAAGAAGACCGCGAACAACTAATCGCAGAACGTGTTGCATATAAGAAAGCAATTTCTGAACATGCAAAACTTCTTGAAAGATTCATTACTTCTCAATTAGCATCAGAAGTTAAGGAACTTAGAGCGGATCGCACGAAAGTTAACGAACATTTAGATAGAACTAAAGAATTCGTTATTAAACAACTTTCACGTGAACTAGCAGAGTTTCATGACGACAAGCAAGAATTAGTTAAAACTAAAGTACGCTTGGTAGCAGAAGGCAAAGAAATTCTTAATAAAACTAAGAATTCATTTGTTAAACGTTCAGCAGAATTAGTCGAAAAGACTATTGAAAAGGCTTTACGTTCTGAACTGGCTGTTCTTAAAGAGGACATCCAATCGGCTAAAGAAAACGAGTTTGGCCGTAAGATTTTTGACACATTCGCAGGCGAATTTATGACTTCACAATTGAGTGAAGGAACTGAAGTTGCGAAGATTACTAAGAAATTAGAAAAATCTGCTACAGAAATTGCGAAGTTAGAAGAAACAATTACTGCAAAAGATGAAGCCATTACAAGCGCCGAAACTGCACAGAGAGTATTAGAAGACAGAATGGACCGACAAAAGGTCATGGAAGGTCTTTTAGCACCACTTGGCAAAGAAAAGCGTACGGTGATGGTAGACTTACTTGAAACAGTAAAAACAACGAATTTAAAATCTGCATTTAAGAAATATTTACCTGCAGTTTTGAATGAGATGGTCTCAACAGAGGCAACACAATCGTTAAATGAAGGCAAAGTAACGGAACACACTGGCGACAGAGAAGAACAGATAATTAGTTCTCCAGAAAAGTCAGAAAGTAGCGATGCCAATATAATCCAGTTAAAGAAATTGGCTGGACTTAAATAATTTATGAAGATAAAGGAGAAAAAGATGGAAAATCTTTTTGAAGGAAAAAATTGGGACACTACACGTGAAACTCTTCTAGACGGTCTAGAAGGCAACAAACGTGACGTAATGTCTTCAGTTTTAGAAAACACAAAACAAGCACTTACAGAAAGTGCTACAGCAGGTGCATCACAGGCTGGTAATATTGCGACATTAAACAAAGTTATTTTACCAATCATTAGACGTGTTATGCCTACTGTAATTGCAAACGAAATCATTGGTGTTCAACCAATGACTGGTCCAGTTGGACAAATTCACACATTGCGTGTACGTTATGCCGATACGGCTAACGGCGCAACTGCAGGTGCAGAAGCATTATCACCTTTTGATATTGCTGAAGCATATTCTGGTAAAACTGGCGGCGGCGCTGGTGCAACTGCTAGCCATGAAGGTGAAGCAGGTAACAGAATGTCAATCCAAGTTCTAAAGCAAACAGTTGAAGCGAAAACTCGTAAACTATCTGCTCGTTGGACTTTTGAAGCGGCACAAGATGCTAATTCAATGCACGGACTAGATGTTGAAGCAGAAATCATGGCAGCACTTGCTATGGAAATAACTGCTGAAATCGACCAAGAAGTTCTAGGTTCACTAGGCGCTCTTGCTACAGGTTCAGCATCTTATGATATGAATGCTACATTTACTGGTACTCCAACTTTCGTTGGTGACAGACATGCGGTACTTGCAACTATGATGAATCGTGAAGCGAACTTAATCGCTCAACGTACTCGTAGAGGCGCGGCAAACTGGGCAGTTGTTTCACCTGCGGCACTTACAGTGCTACAGTCAGCAACTACATCAGCATTTGCTCGTACTACTGAAGGTACTTTCGAAGCACCTACAAACACTAAGTTTGTTGGTACTCTAAACGGTACTATGCGTATCTATGTAAATACATATGCTTCAGACTCAACACCAGTTCTACTTGGCTATAAAGGTTCAGGCGAAATTGACGCGGCAGCGTTCTATTGCCCATACGTTCCATTAATGTCATCAGGCGTTGTTGTTGATCCAAGTTCTTTTGAACCAGTAGTTTCATTCATGACTCGTTACGGGTATGTTGAATTGAACAACACTGCATCATCACTTGGTAATGCGGCTGACTACGTTTCAAAGATTGCAATGGCAAACCTTTCATTCGTGTAAAAAATTTACACAGACTGAATATAAAAACCCACCTATATGGTGGGTTTTTTATTGCCTGCTATATTAACTGTTAATACGATATATGAGAGATTAACGATAAATACTATTGATAAATAATAGATACTACTCTTAGTAACTTGGAAAAATATAATGGCACAACAAATTAAGTTTGGTGATAAATTACTCCTAAAAGGCGAGACATTAATTTTAGATAATGGTACATCACCCGGTGAACTAAAATCTAAAAATGGAACAATATGGATTAGAGGTGACCTCTTAGTAGACGGTTCGATAGATACTATCAATTCTACTACACTAACAGTAGAAGACAAAAATATAGAATTAGGAACAATAGACTCTCCAACTGATTCACTCGCAAATGGTGGAGGAATTATTCTCAAAGGTGACACTGATAAAACAATTTTATGGGTTAATTCAACAGACAGTTGGGACTTTAATCAAAAAGTTAAATCTACAAATGGTTTTGAAGGAGATTTAACTGGTGATGTAACTGGTGATTTAACTGGTAATGTGACAGGAACAATTGGTGCAACTACTCCATATGCGGGAGCATTTACTACTATAAGTGGCACTTTAACAGGTACAGTTTCTAGTATTGCTAATCACGACACAGATGATTTAGCAGAAGGTTCAACTAATCTTTATTATACACAGGCTAGAGTTGATGCTAGATATGCCACATTACATAATAATGCAGATGCAGGAACATTAGACGGACTCGACAGTCTTCACTTCTTAAATTATAATAATTTAACAAACACACTCACAGCAGGTACAAATATATCTATAAGTGGCTCTAACGTTATATCTGCAACAGATACAAATACAACATATGTAAGTTCAGACTTTACACACGATGACTTACAAGGTTATTGGCCAACTGAACACATTGACTGGACAGTACCCCAAAGTTCTAGTATCTACATAAATGCTGGTAACTACACTGATACGAACACAACATACACAGCAAGTGGAACTGGACTTACTCTTGTTGGAACAGTATTCAGTAATACTGCTCCAGACCAAACAGTAGCATTAACAGGTGCAGGTGCAACAACAATCACAGGAACATATCCTAACTTTACTATTAATAGTACTGATACAGCAACTGACCTTACGGGAAATATAATTCCAGCAACAGATGATACATATGATTTAGGAAGTTCTGCTAAAAAGTATGCTAACATATATGGTCATACAGTAACAGCAACATTTGCCGATATTGCAGAACGATACGCAACTGACGTACCTTATGAAGAAGGAACAGTTGTAGTGTTGGGTGGTGAGGCAGAAATAACAACAACGACTGAGCCAGGTGATGTTTCAGTTGCAGGAGTTATCTCTACAAATCCAGCCCTTAAGATGAATGCAGAAGCAGGCAACTCACAAACTCATCCTTATGTAGCATTGAAAGGAAGAGTTCCATGTAAACTAATTGGTCCCGTATCAAAAGGTGATTTAATTGTCACCGCAGATAATGAGCCGGGTTATGCTCAAAGTATTGGCAAGAATGATGCAGGTCATTCAGTCTTCGCCAAATCCATAGAAACAAACTTAACAGACGGTAAAAAAGTTATAGAAGTTTTCATTCTGTAGTTAACTATAATCATTGCTTTTCCATGCTTTTCGATAAATACATGTAGAGGGATTACGACCCCTCTAATTCAGATTGGAATAGAAAACCAACGTGATTTGACGAAATTAATCGCGGTATTCTCTAGTAAAGTTCCTATGAATTTAATAGATTTTATATAAAATAAGACGGGAGACAAAGAAAATGGCAGCATATGCAATTCAATTCCGTAGAGGTACAACAACAGAACATAACTCATTCACAGGTTTATTGGGTGAAGTTACTGTTGACACAACTAAGAAAACAGTTGTAGTACACGACGGTTCAACAGCGGGTGGTTCAACCCTAGCACTTGAAGGTGCCGCAACGAACACAACTACTGGTACATACTCAAGTAATGTTACAGTAGGTGGAACACTAGGTGTTACCGGTTTGACAACTATGTCAGGCGCGGCAGCAGTTACTGGAAATCTAACGATGACTGGTCACATTTTACCTAGTGCAAATATAACTTATGACCTAGGTTCAGCAACAGCGATGTGGAAAGACATCTACGTTGGTCCTGGTTCATTATACGTTAATGGCAAAAAAGTTATCGAAGATGACTCTGGCGCGATTAACATTACAACAGAAAACAATGAAGACCTTAAAATCACTACAAGTGGTACAGGTACTTTAAAACTGATTTCGGCAAACGGTATTAACCTTACTGGCGAACTTGGTGCAACTTCAGGTGACATTCAAATCGGCGACCACGTTGATATGAATTCATCATTAATCAAAGAACTAGCAACTCCAGTTTCTTCAACAGACGCGGCAAATAAAGCGTATGTTGATACAACTTCTGCTTCGGCAGTAACAGGTGGTGCAAATGCAGGTTCATTTACAACTGTAACAACTACAGGAAACGCTATTGTTGGCGGTGACTTAACAGTTAACGGTACAACTACCTCAGTTAATACAGCACAAATCGATCTTGCAGATAACATTCTAGTATTGAACTCAGATGCAACAGGCAATGCCTCGCAAAATGCTGGTATTGAAATCGAACGTGGTGATGATACAAATGTTCAATTGTTATGGAACGAAACAGATAACAGATGGGATATTGGTTCTGAAGACCTTAAGACTACTGGTGATTTAATTGGTGATTTAGTAGGCGATGTAACTGGTACAGTTTCTAGTATTGCTAATCATACAACTGCCAACTTAACAGAAGGCGCAGATCTTTACTTTACAACGGCTAGAGCCCGTTCGTCAATTAGTGTTTCTGGTGATATAAATTATAATTCAACAACAGGTGTAATCTCGACTACAGGTCTTGCTTCTTCTGATACTGATGACTTAAGTGAAGGTTCAAGCAACTTGTATTATACAGATGTTAGAGCAGACGCACGTATTACTAATGCATTGAAAGACGAAGACAATATGGTTTCTGATAGTGCAACTCACGTTGCATCACAGCAATCAATTAAGGCTTATGTTGATGCAGTTATCTTAACAACAGATAATACTGATGAGATGACTGAAGGTTCAACTAATCTTTACTTTACAAATGCAAGAGCAGATGCACGTATTACTAATGCATGGAAAGACGAAGACAATATGGTTTCTGATTCAGCAACGCATATAGCAACTCAACAGTCTATCAAGGCTTATGTTGATGCAGTTTCAACTGCTTTCGCGGCGGCTGACACAGCAGACGCGGCGGCATGGGCAGCGGCTGATACAGCCGATGCAATAGCATGGGCGGCGGCTGATACAGCACAAACTTCAAGCATTAATAGTGCTTGGGCGGCGGCTGATGCTTCTCAAAGCACAACTATTAATGCGGCATGGGCAGCGGCAGATACAGCAGATGCAATAGCATGGGCGGCAGCAGATGCTTCTCAAACTACATCTATTAATAGTGCATGGGCGGCAGCAGATGCTTCTCAAACTACATCTATTAATACAGCATGGGCGGCAGGTGATGCGGCAGTAACAACTGCAATGCAAACTTACGCAGATACGGCAGAAGCAGACGCAATTTCTACAGCAAGTTCAGATGCAACTACTAAAGTTAATGCTTTAGAATCTAGTATGACTCACTTCCATAGTGCAGTTCAGTCTGTTACAGCGGCTGAAGAAACTGATAACTCTACTTCAACAACTGATTATACGTTTAGTGAATTGACTAATGCAAGACATTATGCTGTTTACATTAACAGAATCTTGATGAGACCGGCAGAGTATTCAGTATCAGGTACAACAGTAACAATCGTCTCGGGCATAATTGCCCTAGATGACGAACTAGAAGTCACAGGCTTTAGTTCATAATATAGACTAGACAAAGGTGAGGAGTTATAACCCAACTCCTCACTTAGTTTCCAAATTGGAGACGATGGAAGATGCGTAATAGTATGATTCCTCGTGCTAGTTTAAACTCAATACAATAAAGGAGAGTTAAAATGGGAAGAAGAAGAAAATTTAAACACGGTGGTAACGAATCAGAAGTAACTATCGATAAAAGTAAAAAATATAAGTGGGACACCAAAGGTGACTTCGTAGAATATACTGGCACTGCTGCCAAGAACGAAATTATAGTTTCAGGTTCAAAATCGTCTCTAAGACGTATGGCGGACATGGAACGTAACATTGGAATTCTAGCCACTACACTAACATCATCAGACGATGGTGCAGATGATGGTGAAAACGCATCATTTGGTAAAAACGTAAACCAAACAACTCGTTTCAAGAAATCGATTCGTTTGGATTCAGGTGCAAACCTGAAAGGCGTAATTGACATGAACGACAATAAGATTACTGAAGTTGCAACCTGTACAGCAGGTACAGATGCGGCAAATAAAACTTATGTTGACGGTAAAGTCAGTGGGGCAATTACAGATATAGTTGATGAGGCAGGTACTTCATATGATACACTTATTGAATTACGAGATGCTATTCTGGCAAACGATAGTGATATTACTAGTATTCTTACTACACAGTCTACAAAAGTTGATAAAACATCTAATCAAGCATTAGGCACAGCGGCAAATGCTATGACTATTTCTGGTCATACTATTACATTAGCACGTGGTGATAGCACTACTGATACAGTTGTAGTTCCAGATAACAATGACAACACTACTTACTCAGTTCAAGATGGAGAGTTAAGTGAAATTAACTTTACATCAGCAGACAACACTAAGTTAGATGGTATTGAAGCCTTAGCAGACGTAACTGATACAGCAAACATAACTTCAGCAGGCGCATTAATGAGGACTGGTGGAGCAATGACTGGTGCAATTACGACTAACAGCACTTTTGACGGTGTAGACGTTGCGGCACGTGATGCTATCCTATCAAGTACAACAACTACAGCAGGGGCAGCCTTGCCTAAAGCAGGTGGTACAATGTCAGGCGACATCGCAATGGGCGGTAATGATATAACTGGTGCAGGAACATTTTATGGTATAGCAACAACGGCTCAATATGCCGACCTTGCAGAAAGATATGCGGCTGATGCCACATATGAAGAAGGTACTGTATTAGCATTCGGTGGTGAAGCAGAAGTTACTTCAACACAAGGTTATGGTTCAACTAAGATAGCAGGTGTTGTTTCTACAAAACCTGGTTTCGCAATGAACGAAGAGGCTGGAAACTCAGAAACTCATCCATATATTGCTCTACAAGGACGTGTTCCATGTAAAGTAACTGGTACAGTTTCTAAAGGCGACATTCTTGTTGCTTCAGAAGTTTCAGGTACAGCAACTAAGTGGTTAGAAGATTCAGTAGACCCACGTATGACAGCATATGTTGGTATTGCTATTGAAGATAAGACTACAGATGGCGAAGGCTATGTTGAAGTTAAAGTAGGTAAGTAATAATTAATTAATACTTTTACAAAAGATATCTAAAAGGGAGCAGAAATGCTCCCTTTTTTATGTAAGTTAGTATATGCAGAGTTATTTTTTAACGATAAGCAGATAAATAAGAGTGTAGGGATAATAATTCCAACCAAGCAAGATTAAAGAATACGTTCTTTAATTTATAATACACTCTAAAAGGAGACATTAACATGGCAAAAGTACACGAATCTTATGACGCAGGTCAATTCTTAACAGCAGGTTTAGTTCATTTCTCAATTTCTCATACTACAGCAGTAGTAATGAAGGATTTAGTAGAAACAGCATCAATGAGAGCAACAGTTGTAATTCTAGGTGATGCGGGTGCCCGTATTGCAGTTGAAAATAACGGTGCATGGACGGCAGCAACTTTAGAAGCGGCTCTAGGTGCAGGTTACACAGTAGCAGACTTCACATACTAATATAGTATTAAGTTTTATACAGAAAACCCCCTCTTACGAGGGGTTTTTTAATATCTGTACATTTCTTTTCCCTCTTTTTATATAAATAGATATGTAAGTGATAAAGAAAAACACTTACGATACTTGAGATATCTTCCGAGTATTCAAATGCCTGCGACTAATCCGGGCAGTGCCTTGAGATTCCTTCCGAGGTATAAAAAATATAAAAAACTAAAATATGAAAATAAACATTTTTGTGTTTGTTATTCCGTGTACGATATATGGAATAATTATTTAATGGCTATTTATAGGAGATAATAATGGCTGATATAAAAAACTTTGGTATCCGTGGAATCGGTTCTGATGTTCAGTTTGGTAAGTCGGGTGGCCGAGTCGTATATGATTCAGGTAACTCACTTTTCAAAGTAACAACAGACGGTTCAACGTTGGGCAACATGAGTGTTGCGAATCCAACTTCGGATAACCATGTAGCAAACAAGAGTTATGTTGACTCAGTTGCTTCAGGATTGGATGTAAAAGATTCAGTTCGTGTGGCTTCTACAGGTAATGTAACTTTAACGGCTCCAGGTGCGTCAATTGATGGCGTAACTATGGCGGCTAACGACAGAGTTCTATTGAAAAATCAGAGTTCTGGCGATGAAAACGGTATCTACGTATGGACAGCACTTGACGCCACTATGGCTCGTGCTTCTGATATGGATGGTTCCGATGAGTTTGTTGGTTCTTTCTTCTTTGTTGAAGAAGGTACTATAAACTCAGACCAAGGCTTTGTATGTTCAACTGACGGTGTTATCGTTGTTGATACAACTGCAATTGCCTTTACACAATTCACAGGTACTGGACAACTTACAGCAGGTAGTGGTTTATCAAAAACTGGTAACACATTTAATGTTGAAGTTGACGATACTTATGTGAGAGTTATTAGTGACGCACTTACTCTTAAAGGTACTACGACTACTGGTCAAGTACTACTTTCAGATGGTTCAAGTGGTGTGGCTTATGGCGCGTTAAACTTAACTAGTTCAAACGCAGTTTCAGGCGCACTAGGACTAGTGAATGGTGGTCTAGGTGTTGATGCAACAAGTGGTGCTGGTAAAACTACTGCACGTTCTAACCTAGGTCTAGAATCTATGGCGATACAAGCGGCTTCTGCCGTTGCTATCACTGGCGGTTCAATTGATATGTCAGGTGGAACTTTAACTCTAGCAAACGACCAAATCTCTGGTGACAAAGTTTCTGGCGGTACAATTGACAGTGCTAACCTTTCAGGTGGTGCAGGCAAGACTATCTCAGCATTCGATGTTACTATAGGTGCAGGTAAAACTTTAGACGTTGACGGTATTGTCGATATTGACGGTGCGGCTACTTCAGCAATGGATAACGTTGCTGTAGGTACTACAACTTCAGCGGCTGGTAAGTTTACAACTATGGAATCTGGCTCAGTAAACATTGATGGTGGTGCTATTGACGGTACAATTATTGGTGCGACAGTGGCGGCAGCCATAGATGGTACAAACATATCTGCTTCAGGTACTCTAAAAGCAAATACATTAGACAACTATTCTGGTACAAACATTGCAGTTTCGGCTCCAATGGATATTACTGGTGATGTTGGTGTAACTGGTTCAGTTACAACTACAGTTGCAATGGTTTCTGACACAATTAGTGAAAGAACTGGCGCGGCTGGTGTTACTGTTGATAGTGTTTTACTTAAAGATGGTAATGTAACTGGTACTTTAACTGGTAATGTTACAGGTAATGTAACTGGTGATTTAACTGGTAACAGTGCAGGTGTTCACACAGGTAATGTATCTGGTAACTTAACTGGTAACAGTGCAGGTGTTCACACAGGCGCAGTAACTGGTAACGTAACTGGTAATGTAACTGGTGATTTAACAGGTGCTTCTGCAGGTGTTCACACAGGCGCAGTAACTGGTAACTTAACAGGTAACTCTGCTGGTACTCATACTGGTTCGGTTGACGTTTCAAGTGATACTTTAACACTTGCAAATGACCAACTTTCTGGTGATAAAGTTCACGGTGGTACAATTTCTAACTTTGCTTCAACTGGTATTGATGATAATGCAGACCAAACAGTCCTATCTTTAGGTGCTGATGAGTCGGCTTCATTTGCTGGTGCGGTAACAGTTGCTGGTAACCTAACAGTTGAAGGTACTTTAACTTCAATTGAAACTACTAACACTGCTATTACTGATAACACGATTGTTTTAAACAGTGGTGAATCAGGTGCGGCTGTTACAGCAGGTACATCAGGTATTGAAATTGACCGTGGTTCTTCAGACAACGCTACTGTTCTTTGGAACGATACTGGCGATTTGTTTGAACTAAAAGTAGGTACAGCATATGCTGACCTTAAAGCAAGTGCTATAACTGGTACTTTAACTGGTAACGTAACTGGTAACTTAACTGGTGATGTAACTGGTGATGTAACTGGTGATTTAACAGGTGATTCTGCTGGTACTCATACTGGCGCAGTAGCGGGTACAACAGTATCTGCATCTGGTGGATTTTCTGGTGCTTTAACTGGTAATGTAACTGGTAACTTAACAGGTAACTCTGCTGGTGTTCACACTGGTGCAGTAACTGGTAACGTAACTGGTAACTTAACTGGTGATGTAACTGGTGATGTAACTGGTGATTTAACTGGTAACTCTGCTGGTGTTCATACTGGTAACGTAACAGGTGATGTAACAGGTGATGTAACTGGTGATTTAACTGGTAACTCTGCTGGTGTACATACTGGTAACGTAACTGGTAATTTAACAGGCAACTCTGCTGGTGTTCACACTGGTGCAGTAACTGGTAATGTAACTGGTAATGTTGCAGGTAATGTAACATCTACAGGTACTTCTACGTTTACGACAGTTGATATTAATGGTGGCGCAATAGACGGTGCTATTATTGGTGCGGCTTCTTCAGCGGCTGGTACTTTCTCAGCAATGACTTCAGGAAACGCTACTATAACAGGTGGTGCAATTTCTGGCGCAACAGTGAACTCGGCGGCAGCAACTATTACTGGTGGTTCAATCGATGGTACTACTGTTGGTTCAACTACATCTGCGGCTGGTAGATTCTCTACTATGACTACAGCAAATGCTACGATTACAGGCGGTACAGCAACACTTACGAGTGCTACTATTCCTGCTATGTCTTCTAACAACGTTGCTATAACAGGTGGTTCAATCTCCGGTACAAATCTGGACATGACTGGTGGTACTTTAGTATTATCAAATGACCAAATTTCTGGTGACGTAATTCACAACGGTACTATTTCTGGTGCATCATTGGCAGGTTCTGCTGACACGATGTCTGGTTATGATATTACTGTTGGTGCAGGTCGTTCAATAGACGTATCTTCGGGTACTCTAACATTAGCGGCTAATCAAATTTCTGGTGACAAGATTGACGGTGGAACTATTTCTACTTTCGCTTCAACTGGTATTGATGATAATGCAACAGCAACAAAGTTAACACTTTCTGACTCAACTGCAACATTTGGTGTTGCTGGTGATTTTGGTGCTAACGACCTAGATGCAGGTGCTTCTACTTTAGCATCATTATCTGTTACAGGTAATGCGGCTATTACAGGAAACTTAACTGTATCTGGTTCAGTAACAACAACTTTATCTGAGATAGTAAATATCGAAGATAACATTATCGTTCTTAACTCTAATCATACTGGCGCGGCTACACAAGACGCTGGTATTTCTATTGAACGTGGTAACGATGATGACGCGGCAATTAACTGGAATGAAACTACAAACGCATTTGAACTTAACGTAGGCGCTTCTAAAGCCGACCTAACTGTTAATGATTTAACTGTGAATGAGTTAACTCTAGCAGAAGAACTTCCTCTAAACATGGGTGGTACACATACTGATACTTCAGGTTATGGTGCTAACTCAATTATGTTAATGAGTGGTTCTGCAGGCGTTTCTGAACTTGCAAAAGGCGGAAACTCAACTGTACTTAAAGTTGCTTCAAATGGTTCTCTTGGTTATGCAAAAGCAGATTTAACTGCTGACGTAACCGGCACTCTTCCTATAGCGAATGGTGGTACAGGAATCACATCAGCAGGTTCTGATAATAAAGTTATGACTTCAAATGGCACGATACTAGGTATGGAATACGTAAGTCAATTACGTAATTCATCTGGTGTTATGGCTCTTGACGGTTCTGGCGTATCTTCAGGTTCTGGTGAATACATTGCGTTAACAAACGCAACTGGTAAAGTAACAATGACTGCCAAAAACGCGGCTGGTTCTGGTGCTGTAGATTTATATCTACAAGGCCAAGCAGGCGGTGATGTATTTATTGTAGGTCAATCTGGCGAAGCCTTAATTCAAGGTGAAGACGATGCTGACTTAACAGTAGGTGGTGGTGATGCTTCAGGAGCCGATGCTGGTGACCTTATCCTTAAAGGTGGTAACGGAACAGGCGGCAACGCTTCTGGTTCAGTTATCGTTAAAGGTGGTAACGGTGGTGCTTCTGACGGAAATGTACAAGTTAAAGATGCAGACGACAATGAAATCGCTACTTTTGTAACGGTCTCAAATGCTGTTGACTACGCAACTATTACTAATGGTATTGGTGGTGTAGAACTAGCAGTTGCTGGTGATACTGCGGCTATTAACTTAAACTTGGCTCCAAAAGGTACTGGTCTTATACTAGCACCTTCGGCTTATGATATGTCAAGTGGTGTGGATCATGCACTAGCATCTAAAGGATATGTTGACACGAAAGCGTCAGAATCAGGTTCTTCAGGTACAAGACGTGTATCATTCTCAGCAAATGGTTCATCTTCATTCACAATAGGCACAATGGCTAACATTGCAGGTAAAACTTACTTCGTTAAGCGTATCACTGCAAAAGTTACTACTGCGTTTGTTGGATGTGACGAACTAGTCGTTTCTGACGGCACAACAACTCTTATGGCTACAACTGAGGCTGACCTTTCTGAGGGCGGTTTATATATTGTTGACTTAGGTTTTGATGTCGCAACGGCAGGCGGTGCAACTCTTACTGGAACACTCCAGAATGGCGGCGCATCTGCTTCACCTACAACTGGTGCAATAATTGTTACAGCAGAATACAAGCAAATCTAATTTGTAAGTAATCTGTAATAACTGTTACCATCAAGGTGATATTCAAAGGGGAACTTAATTGTTCCCCTTTTTTTCGTTCTACGTTTAAAAAAGATAAATACTTACTAGAGAAAATATCTTTAACGACAGACTTAATTTATTAGGGCTGACATTAAAACGAACGTTGAGGAACGAGGATGGCAGTAACAATTAACGCAAAAGGGACTAGTGTTCCTTACTTTAAAATTGGTAAGCAAGGAACGACCTTCTATCAAGGAGATGCAGACCCGAGCAGTAGTTATACAGTAAACACAAATGACATTTGGTTTGATACATCAAATGGCACAGTAAAGTTTAGGGTCTCAAATGCTTGGTCTGGAATTACAACAGCCTCAGATTTAACTGTAACTGGCGATTTAACAGTTCAAGGTACTACAACTACAGTAAACTCAACAGAAATTCAAGTTCAAAACACTTTAAAGTTTGAAGGTTCTACTTCAAATGATTTCGAAACAACTCTAACAGTTGTCGACCCAACGGCAGACAGAACAATCACATTACCAAATGCGACAGATACTTTAGTTGGTAAAGCAACAACAGATACATTAACTAATAAAACAATTAATCTAGCAAATAATACTTTGTCTGGAACATTGACAGAGTTCAATACTGCATTTACTACTAGTATCACAGATGACCCAACTTTATGGAATGTAGCATTAGGTACTAATTCATCAGATGCTCTTACATCTGGAATTCAAAATGTTGCGATGGGTTACAATGCCTTAACTAATGATACAATCGGTAAAAATAATACTGCTGTAGGTGCCTACGCATTACAAGAGAATATTAGTGGTGATAATAATACTGCGATGGGTAATCAAGCCTTATATGAAAATCTTATTGGTAAAAATAATACTGCTGTAGGTAAATGGGCACTTAATACAAATAATGGTCATGAGAATACTTCTCTCGGAATGAGAGCAGGCTATAGTAATGCTACTGGAGATGGTAATGTCTTCTTAGGATATAAAGCAGGATATAACGAAACAGGTTCAAATAAATTATATATTGATAATAGTGATACATCCACTCCTTTAATTTATGGTGATTTTGCAACTAATGAGGTAACAATAAATGGTAATGCAAAAATCACAAGCACAGGTGCAATAACAATACCAGTTGGCACAACAGCACAAAGACCAGGAACAGCAGTTGTTGGTATGATGCGTTTCAACTCTGATGTAGATGCATTTGAGGGTTATAATGGTGCTTCTTGGATTGAACTTGGTCATACAATACCAACTGGTGACACACATAACTTTGGTGTCATTACAGAAACTTCAGATGTGTCTAACATCAATTACGGTGCTATTACAGACACAGATACAGATAATTACACATATGATAGAGGTTTAATAACTGATTCCGATATAGTTTCATAACTTTACATATAATATAATACTTAAAACAGATAAATACTATTGATGGTTGGGGATTCCCACCTCAACATCAATCTTATGGGAGAAATAACATGGCAAGATATAGAG
>Ga0257107_1000358_pt1 | contig 17592 bp, 13 predicted proteins | sample LP_taG_2_FD_190178 | JGI IMG/M metagenome (GOLD analysis project Ga0257107, IMG submission 190178) | Marine microbial communities from Northeast Subartic Pacific Ocean, Canada - LP_J_2011_P26_500m | ecosystem: Environmental > Aquatic > Marine > Oceanic | place: Canada: Northeast Subartic Pacific...
TCTCAGGTCTAGGCCCTATGATGCTCATTTGTCCAAGAAAAACATTAATAAATTGAGGTAACTCATCGATTCTGTACTTTCGCAATATCTTCCCAATAGATGTAATTCTAGGATCATCATCAAGTGTCCAAACTGGGCCACTTTCCTCCTCTGCATCAGAAACCATAGATCTGAACTTATATATATTGTAAGGTCGACCGCGGTATCCCCATCTTTTTTGACTATAAATAATCGGACCTTTCGAGTTTATTTTGATAATTATCCCAATTAAAATAAATAATGGGGAGAAACCTATAAGTGCAATAGTACTTAATAAAAAATCTGAAGCCCGTTTCATTCCAGAGCTAGACCATTTACTTTCTTGGAAATTAACCTCTATCAAAGGCAGGCCAGAAATTTGTTCTGTTCTTGCTAAACCACTTATTACTTCATATAGATCAGGTACAATCTTTATTGATACCGGAGAACCATTTATTATTGAAATTAATTTTAAGATATGATCATGATCCATAACATCAAGAGCAATAACAATATCTGAAATTGGATTTTGGGCTATTATATCTTTCATATTTTTCTCTTTCCCAAGAAAACCAGATATTTCGTTTTCACTTTCATCTTTTTCACTATCAGTTTTAATGTGCCCAAGAACTCGATATAGTTTTTGTTGATGGTTCAAGAGTTTTTCAGTTACGAAACTTGATCTTTCGCCAGATCCGATTATTATAACATTGTGTTGTCCAAATCCTTTTTTTAGTAAAAACTTTTGTATTGATCGAATTACCCATCTATTTAATATGGTTAAAAGTGAAAATAATATCCAGTATCTAATAATATATTGCGATTTAACTGGACCAAGATTTATATCTATTCCCAATAAAAATATACAAGTGGTCATAATAATGAACGTTAGCTTGATAAGGTTCTCTGTCTCACCAAACCTTGAAATCTCAGCATCACCATTATATAGATTAGTTGCCCAAAAAGTAAAACACCAAACAATCTGTAATGTGATAAAGATTGAAAATATTGAAGAATTTGATAGACCATTTGGTATATCTAATAAAATATTAATTATTACATAGTATCCAATAACCGCATCTATAAGAACCAAGGCCCAGGATACGATCCACTTTGGATAGCGAACTAATAATTGGTTTAATATTCCCATCTAATATTGATCAAATAATTATCTATATAATTAGATACTAAGCGTCAATAATAACTATGGAGTGACGCCTCCAGACTTGTCAAGCGAAGTTTAATTTCTTCTATTTATTTTTGACAAACTGTTAGCGTTTTTTTTCGATAGGATTCCTTAAATTGGAGCGTAAACTTAGCATTTGAGGTAGGTAAATGCAATGACTATGAGAAACTTTTATATAAAAACATTACCATTAGTAACATTAATGTTACTTGCAAATGGTTTCTCACAACTTCCCATAGAAGTTAATCATCCATCGCAGATTCTGATAAAAAGATATTCCGCTTTGGGTGATATACCGCTCGAATTTTTTGGTAATAATTCAATCAGTAAAATCGATGCTAATAATTATTTAAGTAATTATGAAAATGATATTGTTAGAATACATATACGTGATATACAAATGGCCAAAATGGATTCCAGTTCGACTAATTCAATATTAAAGCATAAGATAGATTATCTTTTAAAAGGTATAATAAACGATAATTTTAATAAACCAAAAGAATATTTTTTCCAATCTACATCAGACTCAATGTCTATGTGGCTTAGCTGGAATGAAAAGATCTTATTTGAGCCAAATAAAAGCACAAGTGGCTTCCAATATTCAGATGAATTTTATTTAAATGGATTTATCAAAAATAATATTTTTCTGTCAACTAAATTCTCTATGCATAGGCATAGTGGAAGAACGATCTGGATATCAGATGAGTATAATGACGAATGGGTAAAATATTTCCCCACTATTGACATGAACTTTTGGTATACCAACCAAACTTCGTTATATATAAAAAATTCAGTCTTAGATATAGAGATCGCCAATAACCCATTTTCATGGGGCTGGTCATCTGGACGATCCCCAATTATAGCTGCAAATGCGATCCCATTTAATCGCATTTCCCTTTATAAAAATATAGGCTCATTACGACTAGAATACTTTCACGGGTCTTTGCTTGCTTCATCAATTCAAAACATACACTTGTCAAATATCAAAAAAGAAAAATTCATTGCTGGGCACAGGGCGCAAATAAAAATAAATAATAATTTATATACTTCTTTCTCTGAACTAGTTGTGTACGGTAACCGCTCTCCTGAGATTGGGTATCTGAACCCAATTTCATTCTACTGGTCACAGGAACACAATCTAGGAGATCTCGATAATATTTTAATGGCCTTTGATATATCATACAGGGTCATTCCCGGCTTAATAGTCTACAATACATTATTAATTGATGAACTTTCATGGCAGGATATAATGTCGGACTGGTGGGGGAATAAATACTCTTATCAGATTGGATTGTTTTTTACTTCATCAAATATGTCACTTCCAGATTTGAGGCTAGAATATAATGTAACAAGGCCTTGGACGTATACTCACCCTGATTTTTCTTATGCGCATAGAGAAAAATCTTTAGGCTCTCCTTATGGTCCTAGCAGCAAGGTATTACGCTTAGAATCTTTTTATTTCCCGACTCCAAAAATTATCATTGAGTCCTCTTTTGAACATATTATAAAAGGTATAGGGAACGGTGCATATATTTTGGATGACTATGATAATAGAGATAAAGAAATGGATTGGGACACAGACTTCTTTCTAACCACTAAAAATAAAATTTCTGAATTAAATACTAGCTTTAATTACATTTTTTCTGATTTATTGAAAATAAGATCAACTTATTCAATAATTCAGACGGTTGATCCTTATGCGAGAAATAGAAAAAATACGGGTGAAAAATTTATTATTGGGTTGGACTTTAGCTGGTAATTAATAAACTATGATAATAAAGTATTGTAGAGACTATCAATATCATTCACCATTTTATTAACATCAAAATTATCATTGACAAATCTACGACCTTCTTCTGCCATTTTTTTTGCAGTCTCCATATCATTTAAAGTACGTATTATTGCATCTGCTAGTTTATTGGAATCTTTTGGTCGGACCAAAATACCTGTTATATTATCTCTAACAATTTCCGGTACACCTTCTACATCTGTACAAACTACAGGAACGCCACATGATAAAGCCTCTGTTATCGATCTACCTAAGCCTTCATAGATTGAGCTCATAATAAACAAGTCTATACTATGGTAGACAGACCAGGGGTTATTTTTGTTTCCAGTAAGATGTATCCTATCGTTTAGTTTTAATTGGTCAATCTTTTCAAGAATTTTACCTTTAAGCTCTCCATCTCCGACTAAAGCTAAATGTGCATTTGGAAATGGTTTACTGATAATACCAAAAGCCTCAATCATTGTAATCGGATCTTTTTGATTGGAAAGTCTTCCCACAGACCCTAAAAGAAGATGATCATTTTCTAGATTTAATTCTTTTCGAAACTCATCATTTCTTTTGTTAGTAAATAAACTTAAGTCAATTCCACTATAAATATTTTTAATTTTGTTTTCATGAGCAATATTTAAATCAATTATCTTTTTTTTATTCAAGTTAGAGACTGTTATTAAAACATCTGTCCACTTCGCTAATAGCTTTTCTAAATAAATAAAAAAATTCTTCTTAAGTCCATTCATGAAATCATTAAATGCAAATCCATGTATAGTATGGATTACTATTGGCGTTTTATTTAACACTGCTGCAAGCCTAGCCAATAGACCAGCTTTTGAGCTGTGAGTATGGATGATAGTGAAATCTTCTTCTTTAAATAGTTTATATAAAGATAAAAATGCCCTTATATCCCGATATGGACTGACTTCTCTACCTAAAAAGGGTATATCAAAAAGCTTGACAGCCTCAACCTTTTTGGCCCTTTCTACTAACTCCCCATCAAGATTACAGCAAAGGGAAATATCATATTTTTCTTTGTCTAATAATTCAACAGTGTACAATGTATTATCTTGAGCCCCACCTATCGGGAGATGAGTAATAACATGTAAAATCTTTATTTTACTTTTCATTATGTTCAATACAATAAATAGACCACGATATTTAACATGGTAATTAATTTATATTTTTAATATACTTTATTTAAATGTTCCTGAATTTCATTAAAAAATACGAATTATAATATTAGTATAAATTCTCACTGAAAATTCATCATATAATTAACAGTCACAGCATTGAAGAAATTGAAAAGGTTTAGCAAACAGTTTGTCTTTATTTCTAAGATAATAAAGAATGAATTAGATTAAGCAAGAAAGAAAAAATGAAAGTTATTAAAAATGCACTGAAAAGAATTTTTCCTCCTATGCTGCGTCAAGTCTACCGCAAAATTCAATACAAAATTTTTGGGATTGAGGCCACGTTCAAAGGAATGAACACGTCAGATATTTTTGATAAAATATATGAAGATGGAATTTGGGGAAAAGATGAATTTGGTAGGCTAACAAGCGGTAGTGGATCTAATAGCTTTGATGTGGTAAAACCATATGTAGAAGCTGTAAAAGTAGAAATCAAAACACTTGGTTGCACTAAAATTGTAGATTTGGGCTGTGGAGATTTTAGCGTAGGTAAAAATTTCATTGATAACTGTAGCAAGTATGTTGCTTGTGATATTTCAAGTGTCATTCTTGAGCAAAATCGAAAGAACTATCAGTGTGAAAATTTAAAGTTTAAGAAAATTAATCTCGCTGAAGATGAATTACCAAAAGGAGACCTAGCATTTGTCCGACAAGTTCTCCAGCATTTAAGTAACGCTGAGATAAAAAAATTTGTTGATTACGTCAACAAGGTTAAGCCCTATCGATATTTGTTGGTTACTGAACACATCCCTTCTGTAAAAAGATTTATCCCGAATATAGATAAGCCTTCTGGTTCAAATATTCGCTTTCTACTTAACAGCGGTATAGAGTTGCACAAGGACCCATTCTTATTAGAATACAAATCGAAGCGCATAATTTGCCAAGTAAATAAAAAAACAGTTGGAGCTGATGCTGTAATACGTTCAACATTTTACGAACTTACCTAACCAAACTCTGTTTAAATACTTGATACTAATAGTTTGCTTCATTGCTGCCATATATTTTATCTGTGAATGCAGTAATCAATATTGCTAATGATCCATATCCTGCCAATATTACATCATTTGCTAGGCTCCAAAGAAAAATTCCAATACTAAATGAAAATAACCCAATTGCTAAAGTTTGAGATTGAAGTTTTTTTTGAATTAAAATTTTATAAGATCTCCTTATCAAACTAAAATAAAAGAAAATCGCAAATACCACACCTGGCACTCCCGATTGAATTCCAAAATGAAGGAGTTCATTATGTGGTGTATCCCCTCCCCATTTTCTAACTAATTCTGGAGAAAATTCTGGCAAATTGGCTTTTAAATATTCATAATCATTACCAAGGCCGACACCTGTAAAAGGATATTTTTTCATTATCATTATAGATGAATAATAATTATATAGTCTTAAATCTATATGCTCACCACCTTTAACGATGGACCCATATCTATTGCTGGCACTTTGACTAGAAGATATTAAAAATATAGAAATGATTGCTGCAGCTGTAAACATTATAACTATGTTTATATATTTTTTCCTTGAGCCAAGATAAATAATTGTTGAGATAACAAACATTACACCAGTAATAATAAGTAATCCCCTACCCATTGTTAGAAAAAGAGCAACGGTTAAGATTAATAATAACCCTAATTTAATTCCCTTTATAAACATATTTTTTTCTGATAAAAATAAAAGATATAAGAATACTAATGAGTATGGAATTTCATCAGGGGTCTTTTCTAAGATTCCAATATGCCTTCCACCTATTCCATGTTCAAATACTGTAGAAAAAATATAAAATGAATCGATAAGTCCAAATATTATTGTGGCGATCATGAAATATTTTATGTCTCTATCATTGTTTATTATACTTTTTAACATATAGTATAAAAATATCAGCTGAAAAATCTGAATTATCTCAACAATAGTACCAAACCTATTTAGACTTGTTATTAAGCTGAAACAGCTTAACAAAACAAATCCAATCATCACATAGTCATTCTTCTTTGGGGTATCAATCATTAACCTTTTATTATAAAATGAATTAATTAGCCAAGAAGAAAAAAGAAGAATAAATATAATATCGCTCAGTCTAATTATGACGTTCTCTATTTCAAAGTGCAGTTTGAGACTGATCCAGATTGAACTATAGAATATGTAAAGTATATATTTTGGATTCAGAATGCAAAAGACAGAAGCAAGAATATAAAAGAAAAGGAATAAATATGATTGTTCTTCATTGATTAAAATAATACCTGATATTAGTATGAACTGAAGAAAGAATAATTTAATCTGGTCTTTTGAGACCATTGTATTATTAATAATTGGTTTTAACAAAAACAAGTTGACCTAGTCCCTATTATTAAAGTTTATATCTTTCATACAAAATTCTAAAACCATATATAGACCTAAGAAAATGTAAAATGATTAAAGCGTAAGCCGCACCCATAAGACCAAAATATTTGATAGAATAAATTGATCCTGGAATAAAAATTATCGTAAGAATAGAATTATATTGGACGTATCGAGTTAAGATGGTTTTTTTTGAAATTCCGCCTATAATGCTTAAAGGGATACTATCCATCATCTTAACTTGTCCGATTAAACATATTAATGGAATAAGGTTAAGATATTCATCATATTTTTTCAGATATAATTGTGAAACTATGTAGTCTCCAAAGGTTAGAAAAAACAAAGAAATAGCTGACCCAATTATTAGATTTTTCAAAACAATAATTATTAATCCAGATCTATCTATTTCTTTTGAGGATGGCATAGTAACAAAATCTGTGGATTGAGCAAATATTTCATATATCCTCAGAATTATATTAAAAGCAAAAAATATACCTAAATAATTAATGGATAAAATTTCAGCGATAATAAAGTTTATTCCATACATATTGATGAGAGATATAACATCTAATGCAGAAAAATAAAGACCTTCTTTTTGTGAACTAAAAGGAACTTTAATAGGTCCAAGATTTATTTTTCTTATTACATAATTGTAAACAAAAACACCGTAAATAAAGTGAATACTGCCAAAAAAATAAAAAATAGATGTTAATCGTAAGGTATCGTTAATAAAGAATATTATGGCAGTTATAGCTACAATGATCCTAATCATTCTTTGCAATATTAGGGCAAACTCAAACTTCCCAGATGATCTAACAATATTTATAAGTAAATCAGTAATTACTGTAGAAACAATAACACACACACAAAAATAAGTAAAAGCATAGTCGACATTATAGTAACTAGAAATTATTGGTATTGAAATAAAGGTTATTGGAATTGATATAAATAATTGAATTAAAATTGGTGTTTTCCAATCATAATCTGTCACATTTTTTTTTATGAAAAATCTAATTATTCCTCTTTGCTGACCAAATAAAAGTAATGCTGATACTATACCAATCACGGAAAGAGATAGAGAATAAACTCCGAAATCACTTATCGATAGCATCCTCCCAAGTACGACATTTCTGATAAAACCAAAAATAACAGAAAGAATGATTAGTAAAGTTACGTTTCGGTAATTAACTAGATATTTTTTTATCAATTGAATACCGCACGATATATTTATTTATAAATAAAATGAAATTATACTGGTAGATATGATTTTTTGTTATTAACAAGTAGTCTCATTATTCGTTTTTTTTAAATCCTTTTCTCGGATTTGTATAGAATGAACAGAACATTCACAAAAAACGTGATTATTATACAAAAAATTAATATCAACACTCTTTTTGGCGAGCTCTTGAGTTGAGGTATTTGAGGATAGTCTAAAATTTGAACCGTAGGAGTGTCTTTGGCTTCTTTTATTTTTGCTTCTTCATATTGTTGAGTTAAAAACACAAATAATGTATTCTGAATTTCAACTTCTCTTTTCAGGCGAACTAGCTCCACACCCAGCTCGGGTACATCAGCCAACACTGGAAAAAGGTTACTCTTTTTATATCCAATTACATTTGTTCCATACTCTAATTCATTCATTTTTTTACTTAGTTCACTGTTTTCTTTTTTTATATTCTCAATGTCCGGATGATTAGTATTTAATGCTCCTAACATTACTCCAAGCTTTACTTCATTCGATAGCATTTGGGCTTTTATAGCTGCGGCTGCCTCAATAGCTGCTAAAGTTTGTTCTGGCAGTGCAACCATTTTGTTGTTTTCCTGGAATACCTTCAAACTATCTTCAGCTTTTTTCAAATCAACTAGATTTTGTCTATATCTCTCGCCAATAAATTCTCTGTGAAATGAAGCCTGCTCTGTCTTTAAAGATTTATTTATTAGATCTAATTGTTCAACAAAATAGATAGCCATATCTGTACATTGATTTTTTGCTGTTTCTTCACTTTCAACTGAATGTAACCATTCTGTATCCACATCAATCGATATACTGATTGTGCCTTCATCCTCCACCTCAAATTTTGTGTGATCGGAGAGTGACATAAGGGCTTTGTCTATGTTTGGGACTCCATATAAATCTATAAGATTAAATTTTTTAATCACCTTCTCAGATAGAGTCCGACTTTTTAATATAGCAATAGTACTTAAGGATTCGTCATTTGTTTGAGACATCATCCCACCAAATGGTAGGTTGGATAATGCTCCCATTATACTCCCAATGCCTCTAGTTTCTGATGTGGGAGGCATCAATAGTGCAGTTGATGTATAAGTTTTAGGAATTATAAAAACAAAAATAATTGTAATGACAATAATAATTAATTGGTTTTTAATTATTGATTTACGCATGCTCCAAAGCAATGGTATAATATCCATAAGATTAGTTTCATTTGCATGAATTTTTTGGACACCTTTACTAGAATGATCGCTACTTTTAATTATACCGTATTTTTTTAGGTCGCCTATTCTATTTCTCAGAGTTTTCTCTGTAAAACCGTATTGTTTAGCTATTAGTTTTCTAGCACTAGGACTATCAACGATATCAGGATGTTTTGATATAAGCTCAAGTATTGTTTTTTCGTGAGATGTCAGTTTCAATTTTAATTACCCAATCTATCTGAGATAATTGTATAAGTAGATATTATTGAGAACAAAGCAGTAAGATTTTGTAAAAAACTATTTTTCCCAAATAAAACACTAAAGGTTCCTTCAGGCACTATTATATGGTCACCAGGAATTACGATCTCATTGTTAATTATTTTTAATTTGATATTTTCTCTAATAAGATAAACTTTTTTGACATTTCCTAGTTCAGAGACACCTCCAGCTAAACCAATATAATCTTTTACGCGGTAACCAGAGAAATAGTTAATTGGACCAGGAAGATTAACAAAACCTGTTACTAGAACTGGTACTTTTTTAAAGGTAACATTAGTTTTGAATTCGTTAATGTGAGAAGGTAAATATGGAAGATTAATTTTATCGCCTTCATAAAGCTGAGGGTTATTATTCAGATTACCATCGATTAAATAAGCTTTTAGAGATATGATAGCAATGGCTCCTTTAGAACTAATTATAGAAATATTTTCTTCATCTGCGTATCTATGAAGTCCACCAAGTTTTTGAATAGCGGCATCTAGCCTAGTTGTGGCTTGAATTTCGACAAATCCCGGGTTAATAACGGCACCATAGATTTGTATTTTAAATGTTTTTAAATTTATAAGTGAAACACCGATGTCAGCATTATTATATGTTTTTGAGATACGATCCTTAATCAATTGAATAGAGGTTTTAAGATTGACTCCAGATATTGAGACTGATCCTACACCAGGAATAAGTAAATCTCCAACAGGCCCAACGGTAGTAGGAAAAAACATTTTTTCCATAGTATTAATGTTTATCCCAAACACATCACCAGGACCAATAATGTAATTATTAGGGTCTAATGATTTTTCTAATATTATTGTAGGTTTATTTAATTTTAAATCTCCATTATCTAAAAAAGATTTATCGGGAACTCTAGTATCAAACTGACCATAATTAAGTTCATTTTGAGCCCGGGCAACGCCCATTATTACAATAATATATATTATATTGAAGAAAATTACTCTCATGCAAACCTCGGATTAATTATCTATTAATCTACGTAAATAATTTGCATAATCATTAGGTAAATTTTTTATTATGTCGTCAATCTGGTATTTATTAATAAAATTATTTTGGTAGGCAATTTCTTCTAGGCAGGCAACTTTCAACCCTTGTCGTTCTTCAATAGTTCTAATAAAATTAGAAGCATTATTAATCGCATCCATGGTGCCCGTATCAAGCCATGCGAATCCTCTTCCCATCAGCTCCACTTTAAGTTTTTTTTCATTTAGGTAAATATTATTTACCGTGGTTATTTCAAGCTCTCCTCTGTTTGAAGGCTTAACATTTTTGGCTATTTCTATCACATCATTTGGATAGTAGTACAATCCTACTATTGCATAGTTTGATTTAGGGTTCACTGGTTTTTCTTCAATACTAACTACTTCTTTATTTTTATTGAACTCAACAACGCCATATCTATTTGCATCTTTTACCTCGTATCCAAAAACGACAGCTTTATTTTCATCTGTCACAGTTTTTACGCTTTTTCTTAATAATTCAGTAAACCCTGTGCCATAAAAAATATTATCACCTAATACTAGGGCTACATTATTATCCCCAATAAACTCCTCCCCCAATATAAATGCTTGTGCTAATCCATCAGGGCTTGGCTGGACTTTATAGGAAATTTTCAAACCTAGATGGCTTCCATCTTTTAATAATCTTTCATATAGTGAAATATCTGTCGGTGTAGAAATTATTAATATTTCTTTTATACCAGAAAGCATCAAGGTTGATAAAGAATAATATATCATCGGCTTATCATAAACAGGTAATAGTTGCTTTGATATAACTTTTGTTAATGGATAGAGTCTTGTTCCGCTACCGCCTGCTAAAATTATTCCCTTCATTTAAATATCATCTCCAAGTCTTTCCTGATTATATTTCCCATCTTGAATTTTTTTCCACCAACTTTCATTTTCAAGATACCACACTACCGTTTTTTTAATTCCTGTTTTAAATGATTCATGAGGAGACCATCCCAATTCATATTGAATTTTCTTAGCATTAATAGCATACCTAAAATCATGTCCTGGTCTATCTTTCACAAAGGTAATAAGTTCACTATATGATTTCCCATTATCTGATGGTCGCAAATCATCCAGAATAGTACAAATAGTATTTACTATATCAATGTTTTTTATTTCATTATTCCCACCGATATTGTATGTCTCTCCTATAATACCATTTTCATATACCGCTTTGATTGCACTACAATGGTCATCAACAAATAACCAGTCTCTGATATTTTGACCAGCGCCATATACTGGAAGTGGTTTCCAGTCTAAACAATTAATTATCATCAGTGGAATTAATTTTTCAGGAAATTGAAAAGCACCATAATTATTTGAACAGTTTGTAATAACTACTGGCAGACCATATGTACGATTCCATGCTCTAGCTAAATGATCAGAAGATGCTTTAGAAGCTGAATATGGTGAGCTGGGATTATATGGGGTATTTTCAGTGAAATATCCATCATCATCAAGATCACCATAGACCTCATCAGTTGAAACATGGATAAATTTAAAACTAGAATTTTGTTTATTATGGTATAATCTAGATATTTCTAAGAGATTATAAGTTCCAATAATATTTGTATTAATAAATGTCTGAGGGCCATCAATAGATCTATCTACATGACTCTCTGCCGCAAAATGAAAAACTCCTTCAAAATGATATTTTTCAAAAAGGCTTTTTACTAAAACCTCATCGCATATATCGCCCTTTATAAATACATAACTATCATTATGAAAATCATCTAAATTATTTTTATTTCCTGCATAAGTCAAACTATCAAGAATAATGGGGTAATAACCTGAGCTATCTTCAAACAAATGTTTTATAAAGTTTGAACCAATAAATCCACAACCGCCCGTAATTAAAACATTCTTCATCAATATATAGGTAAATTAGTTTGATCTTTTAATTTTGGAAGCTTTTCATCTTTATCGGATACTATTGGGTCAGGGATACCCCATGAAATATTTAAATCCTCATCATTCCATTTAATACCATATTCAGAAGAAGGATCATAATAATTTGTACACTTATATTGAACTATAGTATTCTCCTTTAGAACTAAATACCCATGAGCATAGCCTTCAGGGATATAAACCATATTATGTGTTGCACTATCAAGATTTATAATTATACTTTTTCCAAAATCTGGCGACCCCTTTCTAATATCTACTATAACATCGGTAATTGCACCGGCTACTACATTTACCAATTTACCCTGGGGGTTTTTTAATTGATAATGCAGACCTCTAATAATTCCAGATTGCCTAGATAATGCCTCATTGTCTTGAACGAATTTTACATTATAGCCATTTTTTTTAAAAATTGACTCCCTAAATGATTCAAAAAAATAACCTCGTTCATCTTTATAAATATTAGGCTTAAGTAATAATACATTTTCTAATATTTGGTGTTCAACAATCAATTTATTTCTTTATTCTTCCAATATTATCATAAACAAAGCCAAGTGATGATAGCTCATCCATATCTAGAATATTTCTAGTATCTAAAATAATGTTTCCTTTCATTATTTTTTTTATTTTTTGTAAATCTAAAGAACGAAATTCGTTCCATTCCGTAATAATAACAATGCCATCTACATTTTTTACAGAATCATATATATTATCAAAGTATTCTATATCATGAAAAATTTTAGACATTTCATTATTTGCAATTGGATCATACGCATTTACTATTCCTCCATTACCTAAAATGCCTTTTATTATATCTATTGCAGGGGACTCTCTAACATCATCTGTATTTGCTTTAAATGCTAATCCCAACACAGCGATTTTTCTATTATTTATATTTCCATCAAAAAGATTAATTAGCTTATTTGCCATTCTCTTTTTTTGATTTTTATTAACAATAATTGCAGCATTAACTGTCTCCATTGATAGACTTTTATTTTTTGATATATATAATAAAGCCTCTAAATCTTTAGGAAAGCACGAACCGCCAAACCCTGGCCCAGGATGCAAAAACTTTTCACTTATTCGACCATCTTGCCCCATAGCATTAGCAACATCGTGAACATCAGCACCTAATGCCTCGCATAAATTTGCTATTTCATTTATATAACTAATTTTTAAAGCTAAGAACGAATTTGATGCATATTTAATCATTTCTGCAGTTTCTATTGAAGTCTGGGTCATAGGGTTTTTATTTATATATAGAGGCCTATAAATATCACACATTATTTGGTAAGCATTTTGATTATCCGTTCCAATTACAACTCTATCAGGCCATAGAAAATCTTTTACTGCAGAGCCTTCTCTTAAGAATTCCGGGTTGGAAACATAGTCAAACAGATTATTATTTTTAACCTTTTTACTTATTTGACTTATTATTTCTTTTCCTGTTCCAATGGGAACAGTACTTTTTGTACACACAACTTTATAACTATTCAGATTAATTGAAATGGTCTCTACAGCTGAATGAACAAAACTCATATCTGTCGCGCCATTTGCTCCCATAGGCGTACCAACTGCGATGATAACTACCTCTGATTGCATTATTGCATCTTCTATGTTTGAGCTAAAAAGCAAGCGATTATCTGAGATATTTCGTTTAATTATTTCTTCTAATCCTGGTTCATATATAGGGATAATTCCAGAATTAAGTTTTTCTATCTTATTTTTATCAATATCTGTACAAATAACCCTATTCCCAAACTCAGACAAACCTGCACCTGTAACTAAGCCAACATAACCAGTTCCAATAATTGTTATTTTTTTCATAATTAGTTATTTAATTAATACTATCATAATTTGTTCCGAAAAATTACATCAACCCCATTCTTCTTCTCAAAAACCATTCAGTAGTAAGTATCAATAAGATTATCGAAATGAATAAATAGTTATGTCTAATTATATACGTTGCAATATAATTTTCTTTTTTGTTTACAATATTGATTTCATCAAGCAAAGATTCGTAATCCACCCAATAATTAAATGTACCGCCTGAAGATCTAGAAATATTTATTAATTTTTCTTTATTTAAGAATATTCTATTTAGCTCTATATGACTTTCTTGAACTTCAAAAGTCCCGTTGCTCACCTCATAACTATCTATGCCTTTATTTATATTCACTATATATTTTATTTTTCCGGGCTTTGGAGCCCAAAAGCGTGATTTATATTCATTCTTGTTTATATCCAAAAATAATGGCTTAGATCCAATAAATTTATCATTATAGTATAGTTCAACAGTTCCTTCATGAATAATATCATCATTATAATTCAAAGATCGTCCTGATAACAAAACCTCCTCACCTTGTTGATAAGAATTTTTATTTGTTCGAAAAACATATTCCTGACTTCCACTTTTTTTCATTAACCAATTGAATATTTTGTTTAATAAATTATCTAAAACAAAAGAATTATTAGTATTTAATAATTTATATTTAATAGAAGCTATATCAATTGAATTCCAAATCGCGTATCTAATTGATTTCTTCTCGCCTAAAATAAGTAATGGATTAGACCTATCAACTCCAATATATTCAGCAAAATTAGTATTATTATCATTTACTTGTTTACCTAGATAAAAAGCAGGATTTTGTTGAGGCATTGAACTAACATCGTTATCTAGCCATTTTGAGTCATTGAAAGAATAATTATTTAACCATTGACTAGTGAATTCCCATTTATATTGATTTTGATCATTAGAAATTAATTCTTTGGCTTCTATATCAATTATTTTTAAGTAATTATTAATTGAATTAATATCAATTTCAGGACCAGGTATAATTAAAAAACTAGAATTATGGGAAATTAACTTTTTAGTAAATATTCTCAACAAGGAGTCCCATTTTTCAGAATTAGGTTTTACTGGATTATTATCAAAAATGATCACCTCGTATTTTTTTTCCCAAAATTCTTTTATAGGTGGACTAAACTTATCATTTATATAAATAAAATGATCAATATTATTATTTGATTTAGATAAATGATCTTTTAATAATCTAGTATTATAATTTGGTGCTCCAGTAATAAGAGCAACATTATATCGATCCTTCATTACATGCATAATAATCTTCTGTTGATTATTTTGTATATTTATTTCATCAGATAGGGCACTACATTTTATTAAATAAGAATTCTTTCCTATTTTATTTGGCTTAATCTGAAATCGTACATTTTCTAGTGATTCTTTACCAGCAATTTTTATTATTTTCGATCCAATTAATTTATTATTCTCATCAAACAGTGTAACATTTACTCGCTCTTTCAAATTCCCTACACTTGTTATTGTAGCATCTATATTAACCTCTTTCCCTTTCACACTTATTGGAGGGATATCTACAGATTGTATTGATACATCTAGCATAGGTATGGTATCACCGATGCCTACAATATGTATTGGTAATTTATTATAAGTAGAATATTTAGATAATAATGGACCTTGATTAATTTGACCATCAGTGAAAATGATTGCACCTGCAATATTTTTTTCATAACCAAAATTTAAATTTTCGAAAACTAAACCAATATTAGTGGAATTTGCATCAGTTTTTATTTTTGTGATATCTAATAATGTATCTAGCTGAGATCCAAAGGAATAGATTCCAAAATCAATATTTTTCCTTTTTATTCTTTGAATAAAATTAGATATACCTTTGACGTAAGAAGTATATGATGGTTGTTTGTAATAATTCAAACTCAAAGATTTATCAATATAAATGCGCCATGAAAGAAATTTATTTTTTTCTTTATTTATAATTACTTTTGGATTAAATAATAATATTAAAAGAAAACTAATTAGAATAATTCTAATAATAATTAAATAATTGTAACCAGGTTGTTTAATAAAAAATTTATATGAAAAAAATAAAACCGGTATCGAGAAAAATATTACTATATAGATAATAATATATGAGGGGTCTACAGATAAGTTCAATTTAATTCTAGCTGAAAATTAGGAATAATACCAAAATCTAAACGTGATTGACTACCTAGATTAAATTTTATCTCACCTAAAAAACTAATCATTGCAGCATTATCAGTACAATAAGTCATATCAGGAAATATTATTTTATTTTTTGGAAAAGTTTTTTTTATTTGATTTCTTAATACTGAATTCTTTGCAACCCCACCAGCTATAGTAACTATATTTATTCCAGTCTGAACGATAGCTAGCTCTATCTTGTTTATTAAACAATCAATTATTGCTTGTTGATAGCTAGCTGCCACATCTGCAATACTATATCTTTTTGATTCATTAAATGAATCCATAAAGTATAATAATGATGTTTTAACTCCACTAAAACTAAATTCTATTTTATTACTTTTAATTAATGCCCTTGGGAAATTAATAAGTTTAGGATTGCCATCTATTGCACATTCTTCAATCTCAGGCCCTCCGGGATAACCTAAGCCCATAATTCTCGCTCCTTTATCGAAAGCTTCACCAGCAGCATCATCTCTTGTTTCACCTAACAGAACATAATCATCTAATTTATTAATTGACCATACCTGAGTGTGCCCACCTGACACTAGTAAACACAAAAATGGAAAATTAATATTAGATTTATCTAATAGATTAGCCATAATATGAGCTTCTAAATGATTTATTGAAATAATTTTGACTCTCAAACCTAGGGCTAACCCTTTTGCAAAACTCACCCCAGTTAATAATGACCCGGCTAATCCAGGGCCATTAGTCACAGCAATACCATCAATATCATCTATTTTAATCGATGCATCTTTAATAGCCTTAATAGCAATATTATTAAGTAATCTTTCATGTTCTCTAGAGGCTATTTCTGGCACTACTCCTCCAAATTCAGAATGAACTGTTTGTGAACTGATTATATTGGATAGTATTTCACCATCTTTACAAATTGAAACAGCAGTTTCATCACATGAGGTTTCTATCCCAAGAACTATCATTTTGATTCTCTTGCAACGCCTAATTCAATTGTTCGAGGAGATAGATCTCTCCAATCTAATATATCAAATGGGAATGAGACTTGAGGTTCATAAAAGTTTTGGTTTATAGACCATGAATTAAAATCGACATTAACTAATATGTCATTTGACTTTATTTTAGATATTTGAATAGCTCCACCAATTACAGTTAGAGACACAGTCTGAGGCGATGGAAATACTCTTATACCTTTTACTTTATTTATAACTTTTACTGGTATATCAACAATTATTCTTTCACTAATTTGTTGTATATCTAAATAACACTGAACCTCAGTATGAGAACAATTAATTAACCTATTAGGTAAAATAAGATTAAGATCGCTATTTAAAGCATCTGATAAGTTTGTCAGTGTATCTTTAATCGTATTTATATTATTTATCCTGTCTAATTCAGCTTTTGGGCCAACGATGTTGACACTA
>Ga0257107_1000362_pt1 | contig 17401 bp, 14 predicted proteins | sample LP_taG_2_FD_190178 | JGI IMG/M metagenome (GOLD analysis project Ga0257107, IMG submission 190178) | Marine microbial communities from Northeast Subartic Pacific Ocean, Canada - LP_J_2011_P26_500m | ecosystem: Environmental > Aquatic > Marine > Oceanic | place: Canada: Northeast Subartic Pacific...
AATACTTGATCTAATCTCTATACCTGTACCAAATGATATTGATGGAAAAAATCTGCTTCCTTTAATCGAAGGTCAAGATACAGAAGAATTAATTTCCCACATTGAAAGTCCTCCGCCTTTAGTAGAAAATCCATCCATGAAATACATTGGCATCAGAACGTCAAAATACAAATTCATTCAAAATATTCATGATGATAAACAATCTTACGAATTATATGATTTACAAAATGATCCATTGGAAGAAAAAAATATTATAACAACAAGCAGCAAACAAATTGAACAATTGAAAAAATCTTTACGTACAATGCGAAACAAGAAATCATTAAGCCAAAATGTTGAATTTGATGATAATGAAAAACGTAGAGTTGAGAATGTATTAAAAAAATTGGGTTATATGAAGAAAGATGATATGTTATGAATAAAAGCAAATTATTTGGTAAAAATAACGAAAATTTATTTCAATCCAAATCTACCATGCTAAAATTATTGCAAAATAATCTCAAGCAATCTAAAATTGAAAAAATTTATGATTTTACTGTTCAAGAGTGGTTAGACAACCAAAAATTTATTTTAAAAAATATATCTCAAAAATTTTCGAACCATGTAATAGTTCGAAGCTCTGCAAAAGGAGAAGATTCTTTGGAACAATCTCAGGCCGGTAATTATCAAAGTGTTTTAAATGCTAATCCAAAATCTGAAGCATCTGTAAAAAATGCGATTGAATCTGTCATAAAATCATATAGACAGAAAGGAAATACAAATAATAATAATTTAATTTTAATTCAAAACCAAACCAAAAATATTAAAATTAGTGGAGTAATATTTTCAAGAACACCTGATATAGGATCTCCATATTATGTTATCAATTATGAAACAAGTGGTGCTACCGATGGTGTAACTAAAGGATTAGTAAACAAAACAATTAAGATTTTTCGAAATACTATTTTGGGAAATTCACTAAAAAACTGGAATATATTATTAAAATCTGTTCGAGAAATTGAACAACTTCTCAATTATACATATTTAGACATTGAATTTGGAATTACAAAATCTAACAAAACAGTCATTTTTCAAGTGCGCCCAATGACATCTATTAATTCAAGAAACGCTGTTCTAGATTCAAAAATAAAGAAAAGCATTAAAGAATGTAAACTTCAGTTTCATAAAAAAAATATGCAACGAAATCTTTTGGGTGATTATACAGCTTTTTCTGACATGGCGGATTGGAATCCAGCAGAAATTATTGGGAATAATCCTAACATTCTGGATTATTCTCTTTATGATTTTCTTATAATGGACAGTATATGGCATAAAGGCAGATCTAAAATTGGTTATCAACAAATTAAGAATCAAAATTTAATGATAAAATTTGGAAACAAACCATATGTGGACATTCGAGCAAGTTTTAACTCACTGATTCCACAGAACATCAAAAAAAAATTAAAAAGTAAGCTTATTTCCTTTTATTTTCAAAAATTAAAAAGATATCCTTATCTTCACGATAAGGTTGAATTTGAGATTTTATTTTCATGTTATGAACCATTCTTAGAAAATAGATTAAACGAATTAAAATTATTTGATTTCACTAATTCTGAAATTTTAATTTTAAAAAATAGTTTACTTAAATTTACAAATGACGTTATAGATAATTTTAAAAATACTTCCAAAGAAGCTTCTATATCTATCGATTTAATGAAAAAAAATAGAACAAAAATCTTATCTAAACTTCATAAAAGCAAAAGATCTTACAAGGATCTTTTGTTTGCTTCAAAATCATTATTAGACGATTGTAAAAATCTTGGCGCACTTCCATTTGCTACAATGGCTAGATTGGCGTTTATTTCATCAATTATTCTTAAAAGTCTAACAAAAAATGGTCATATCTCTGAAAAATCTGTTGAAAAATTTATGAATTCTATTAATTCACCATTATCAAAATTTCAAGAAGACCAAATAAAATTCATTAATAAAAAAATATCTAAAAAACAATTTCTTAACAAATATGGACATCTTAGGCCTGGAACATATGATATTAATGCTATTCGTTATGATGACGATACATCTTTCTTACGTGATATGAAATCAATAAATCTCAAATCACGAAAAAATAATTTTTCAAAAATTAAAAATGTTAAAAAAATTCTTGAAAAATCAGGTTTAAATTTTTCACAGATTGGATTTTATGACTTTGTGAATAAATCCATAGTTCAAAGAGAAGAACTGAAATTTGAATTTACTAGAAATTTAAGTGATGCGTTAGAATTGATATCAGAGGCAGGAAATAAATTGAATTTTTCAAGAAGCGAAATATCCAATTTAGATTTGAAAACCATATTTTCTGATTATAGAAAATTTGACAAAAACTTGATTATTGCAAGATGGAGGAAAAAAATTATGAATCAAAAAAATAAAAAAATTATATTTGAGAACCTTGTATTACCTCCACTGATCATCTCTAAAAATGATTTTGATATTATCTTATACCCATCTGCCAAGCCAAATTTTGTTACGTCTAAAAAAATATCTTCCAACCTGATCCATATTAACAAAATCAACCAATCTTCAGAATTAGAAAATAAAATTATTTTACTTGAAAACGCCGATCCTGGTTTTGATTGGATCTTCTCTCATAATCTTGCTGGCTTAATTACAAAATATGGTGGTGTTGCTTCTCATATGGCTATAAGATGCGCAGAATTGAGTCTACCTGCAGCAATTGGATGTGGAGAAGTTTTATACGAACAACTCTTAAGATCCACAAAAATTATTCTTGATTGTGATAACCAACAAATCATTATATTGGAACATGAAATCGATGATCAGTACATTGAAGAAAAAAAAATACTTAGGTCGCTTGGATATATCAAATAACGTTCAACCAAATTATTCGCAATATTTTTACTCTAATTCACGTTAACTAAAAAAATGCTTAAATCAAAAATTAAAATTGGAATTTCCTTACGAATAACCGAGGCCTCAAATTATACTGAAAAACGAGACTCACTTAGTCATGATTGGGCACAGTTTTTAGAAGATATTGATATAGTTCCTATTTTAATTCCTAATACCATTTCAAACATAAATGAATTTTTAGAAAATTTAGACTTGGACGGATTAATTCTTTCTGGCGGTGATAATATTGGAGATGATCAAAAACGTGACCAGACTGAAAATAAAATAATTAATTTTGGTTTATCAAATAAACTACCAATTTTTGGTGTTTGTAGAGGAATGCAAATGCTTAATGTTTTTTTTAACGGTACGATTGATGAATCATCTAATCCAAATCACGTTAGAAATACCCATTCTCTTGAAATTAATAATCAAAAATTTTCAGATTTTCTTAATAACACAATTGAGGTAAATTCATTTCATAATAACGTTATCAATAAATCTGATCTTGGGAAGGATTTAGTACCATTTGCTATGTCAAGTATAGATCAAACCGTAGAAGGATTTGTTCATAAAAATTATCCAATTGTTGGTGTTATGTGGCATCCTGAAAGATTAAAAAACAGTCAAAGCAAAGAAATTTTGAGAAAAGTTTTTTATGAAAAAGGTTTCTGGGATTAATATTTGAAAGCAATAGTTTTAGCTGCTGGTGAGGGGAAAAGACTACAACCATTAACACTATCTTCGCCAAAATGCTTAGTGAATTTATTTGGAAAAAGTATACTAGAATGGCAGCTACAAGTATTCAGAAGCTGTAACATTAATGATATTTCAATAGTTACAGGATATCTAAAAGATATGATAAAATTTGATGATGTGACATATTTTGAAAATCCAAAATTTTCAACAACAAATATGGTAGAAACCCTTTTTTGCGCAAAAGATAAACTAGAAGATTCTGTTATTGTTTCATACGGTGACATTATTTATCAAAAAGATGTTTTACAGAAATTAATTAACTCTAAAGACGATATTTCAGTTGTTATTGATAAAAAATGGAAAAAATATTGGGAAATTAGAACTACTCAACCATTAAATGATGTTGAAAGTCTTGTTCTTGAAAATGGCTTTATTCAAAATATTGGGCAAAAAGTTTCTAGTCTTGATGAGATAGAAGGTCAGTATATCGGTCTAATGAAATTTCAAAATGAAGGATTAGAATTTTTGAAAACGTTTTATCATTCAGCAAAAAATGAATCTCATTTGGGTAATATCATGAATCCAGATATTCCTTTTGAAAAATCATACATGACTGATTTACTTCAGGGTCTAATTAATAGTGGTTGTAAACTTAAAGCTGTATTGATAGAGAATGGTTGGTTAGAATTGGATAATTATCATGATTATGAAGTTTATAATAAAAAATTTAAGGATAAAACCATATTCGAATTCTTCTCATTAAATCAGTTATAATTTCTTAGAAAATGAATTATCAAACAGTTATCTGCTCTTAAATCATTGAACATGGAAAAAATCATATTCATCACATTGGATGGTTTTAGGAAAGACAAAATTGATTTATGTCCCACTTTAAATTCAATAAAACAAAATAGTATGTATTTTTCTGGATTAAACACTGTTGCACCTTATACATTTGCATCACATCATGCAATTTTCTCTGGGATGTACCCAGCATGTAACGGAGTAAATGGTTATTCCAATATGTTTAGATTTAAGAAAGATGAAATTACAACGTTAGCACAAGCACTGCAAAAAAATGGATTTTACACTGTTTCCGAAACATTAGATGAAACTGTACTTCCAAAACAGGGCTTTGACGAATATAATTTATTTGATGAGGATACTGTAGATTTAAAATCTAGACATAAAGAATTAATTAAAAAATTATCTAAAAAAGAAAAATTTTTTGCATTTTTACATTTTACTGATACTCATTTACATTATGTTCGAAAAGTAATTGAGAAATATGAAAAATCAGAAAATGATGATGAATTTTTTAAGTCAAAAAAAGAAAATAATGATAAATATGAAGCATGTACTCCTTTAACGGATGATTATATTGCTGCAATTAAAAGCGCATTAGATGAAAATGGACTATCAGATAATACATTACTAGTAATTATTTCAGATCATGGGACAAGCTTAGGTGAGAAATACGGCGAAAAATTTTATGGAGTATTTGCTTATGAGTACACAATTAATGTTTTTTGTATGTTAAATCACCCCAAATTAGAACCTAAAGTTGTTACCCAACAATGTAGAACCATTGATCTATATCCAACTATCCTAGAATTAACAGGAATTGAAAATACTCTAACTTCACAAATTCAAGGTGAATCATTAATGAAACTTGTAGATGATGATTCCTCAAAAGATCGTGTTATCTTTGTTGAAACAGGTGGATTATACGGTCCATGGCCTTCCCCATGGAAGCATAATGTATTTTGTATAAAAACCAAAAATAAAAAATTGATCTATAATGATGAACCTGAAACTTGGGAATTTTACGATCTTGAGAAAGATCCAGGTGAAGAAAATAATATTTATGATAAAGATTCTGACATCGTGAATGATCTAAAGGAACAATTATTGAAACACTTCAAAGAGAATAATATTAATACTAAAATTTCACTAAATTAAGAAAAATATTTAGACCCCCAACAATCTCAAAAAATATGAAAACAGTATTTCTTATACGACATGGAAAAGCCAGTCTTGATGGATCAGATCGTGAGAGGGGTTTAACCGATGAAGGAATCGAACAAGCAAATCAAATAACTGAAATCCTGGAAAAAACTGAACCAAAAATAGGAAAAATTTACTCTAGCCCATTAAAACGTGCCATTTTAACCATTGAACCTTTATCCAAAAAACTAGGAATTGACATTAAAATTATTGAAAATTTAAAGGAAAAAATTACTGGTGATTTATCTGGAAAGGATCTAAATGAGGAAAAGCGAAAAATGTGGACTGATTTTGATGCTCAATTACCTAGTGGTGAATCAAGTAATCAAGCAATTAGTAGAGCATTAGATGCATTAGAACTAATTAAAACTGAACTTGATGAAAATGGATCTGCTGCGGTACAATGTCATGGAACTTTAATTGGATTAATTATACATCATTTCAAACCTTCTTTTGGATTTGATGATTGGAAAAGTATGACAATGCCAGATATCTTTAAAATTACTTTTGAAAATGAAAATGCAACTGTTGATCACATTGGTTGTGATACAATAGAAACGTTCAAAATCGGAGACAAGTGATTTGCAACATGGTATTAGATGTTGATAAGAATTATCTGAAGGAAAGACAGTACAAAAGTAGTGGAAATCTAGAAGCTCGAATTGCAATACATGAGAGATTTAGAACCAATCCCGAATCATTTCATGGCTGGATTTGGGATAACATGGAATTGTCTCAACCAATGCGAGTTCTAGAAGTTGGATGTGGAACAGGTCAATTTTGGACTGAAAATTATAAACATGTTGATGAAAAATCAGACTTGACATTAACCGATTTTTCTGAAGGAATGATTGAAAAAATCAAATCAAAAATAAATCACTCAAATATTAAATTTGAAGTTGCTGATATTGAACAATTACCATACGACGATAATACATTTGATCTAGTTATGGCTCATCATGTAATCTATCATTCATCAGATAAGGATAAGGCAATATCTGAATTAAAACGGGTAACTAAGCCAGGTGGAACCATTTCTATCACATCAAATAGTGAAAAACACATGCTAAATGTTTACACAATTTCTCATTCTATTGATAATAATTATTCAATGGTTCGAAATATTGATGGATTTACAGAAGAAGATGCAGATAAAATCTTACCAAAACACTTTTCAAAATTTGATAAAAAAATCTATGAAGATCTTCTAAAAGTAACTGATCCAGACTTTATGCTCGAATATATCAAATCAACAACAGAACCTCGAAAAATGGATTTGAAAGAATCATTTTATGATGAATGGGCTAAAATTGTTAAAGATGAAGTAGATGAAAAAGGATTCTTTGGAATTTTGAAACGGTCCCCTCATTTCATTTGTATCAAGTAATGAAATAAAATTAAATTTTTAATCCTCTCGATTTATCCATCCAATTAATTTTTCTTTCATTTTTTTTTCAATTTCTGAATTTCCTGTAAAAATATTACTAGTTTCATATGGATCATTTTGTAAATCAAAAAACAGCCATTCGTTGGGTGTTTTTAAGTACATCAATTTATGGGTAGATGATTTAATACAAAAAACATTAGATTCGTCTGGTGAAGGCCAAGGACCATGTACTGCACCTGTTTCTGAAAATGTATACAAACTTTCTTTTAATTCGGCTTCATCTTTAAGAAGGTATTTTGAAAAGCTTTCACCAGGCCTATCAAACTCTAATTCAAATTCCGCTAAATCCAATATTGTTGGGAATATATCAACAGTTGCTCTAAGTGTATTAGAAGCACGATTTTTTTGAATGCCACTTGCTATAAAAAGAAAAAAAGTTCTAATTGTTTCTTCATATGTAAATGAACCATAATTTCTTTCACCAAATCTTTCTCCTATTCCTGTTCCGTGATCTGAGAAAAACACCAAAATAGTATTTTCTTTTAAATTCAATTTTTCTAATTCATCTGTAATTATCTTTGTGTATTTTCCTACTTCTTTAAACGCATCATCATATCTACTCAAATTTTTGTCTTTATTATCATAAAATTCTTTTTCATCCCACTCGTATTTTTTTAATACATCAGAAACTGTAACAGTGTGAAGTTTAGAAAAATAAAGAAATAAAAAAAGAGGCTTGCCATTGGATTCTTTTAAACATTGTTTTACAAAATTTGGGTGCCTTTTGGTTAAATCATCTTTAAATTCATTATGTGTTTGATGAATGTTAAACCCTCTATTAGGAATTATATTCTTTGTAAGTATATCACAAGCTGTAAAATATCCTTGAGATTGAAAAATTTCTGGAAGGTTTTTTATCGATTTTTTTAATCGAAGCATCTTATGATATGCATCAATGCCATTCTCCTTACCAAATAAACCTGAAAATGTAACATTAATTGATCCAATGGTATACGGCATAGCTGTGCTAACGTTATTGAGAATTGTTCCTTTTTTACAAACATCTTGAAATTCTTTTGACTCATTTAATCTGTCCCATCTAGCACCATCTAACAAAATAAAAATTACATTTGGCTTCATGTTTTGTTTAATCATACCCTAGTTTTTCTAATTCATTTTCTATTATCTCTGATTCTTTCTTATCTATGGTTGTAATTTTTGAATTATTTTTATAATTAATTTTAGAAATAAACTTTTCCATTTTTTCAACAATGTCTGGTCTACTAGCGGCAATGTTATTTTCTTCAAATTTATCTTCTATCAGATTAAACAGATGAACACGTTTAGTTAGATCATCTCTATCTCTAAAATATTTGAATTTAGATGTCCTAATACCTATTGTAAGATTTACCTTTTTTTGAATCAGTGGTGTGTTTTCAATAAATCCTATTCTCTCTTCACTTTTTTTATTATTTATTTCTGGAAGTAGACTTACCCCATCAACATTTTCCAGTTTATATTCTGAATTAATAATATCTAATATAGTTGGCGAAATATCTATTGAACGTGTTAAATGTTCAATTTTAGTGCCATGAGTTAATTTTGAATCAACAATTAGTAGGGGAACATGTATATTTTCATCATATAAAAATTTATCAACATCACCTCTTTGAAAAATAATCTGTCTTAATTGATGTGGTTTTAAATTTAATTTTGAAACAAATTTTTCTTTTTGTTTTTTTCTCTTTTTTTCTAGTGCAAAAAAAACTTTACTTTTAATTGGTAAAAGTTTTTCAGGAATAATCCTTCCAATTTTTGGAGCTATGGAATCTAACATCTGAATTTTTTCTGTATTTACAATTCCTGCATCCATTTCTATTTCATTAATATGAGTGGCATGATCCGCAGTGATGATCAATAATGTATTTTTCATATCTATACAATTTATGAATTTTCCAATCCAATAATCAATTGAAGATACAGCTCTCTCATATTTTATTTTTCCATATTGTATTTCATCAAATTTTTCTGGAATTTTCATTGGAAAATGCAGATCATATGAATGTAAAATATAACACCAGGGAGTTTTCATATTTGAAGATAATTCATTTATGATTTGTTGTCCCAATCCATCTTCAAAATTCACATATTTATTAAAAAACACATTTTCATTTTTAAAATTTGGAAATAAACCAATTTTTGAAGCCACTTCTGGTAGATGTCCATAAAAATCATATCCATTTTTTTTTAGTAGATGAAATAACGTTGTCATTTTTTTGTCCACTTTAGAAAATCGACCTAAATTTATGCCTGTTCTGAAGGAATATTTTCCAGAAAATATTCCTGCCCAACTGAATAATGTACCATCTGATGGTGAAACAGTATTACAGAAATAAATCCCATTTTCAATAAGTTTGTCTATATTTGGGGTATGTGATGTTTTTGAAGAACCAATAAATTTATCGGATCTTAATGAATCTATAATTATTACAAAAACATTCTTCTTTTTCATATTCCATCATTTCAAAAAAATATTATAAATTTTGTTTATATTTTCTCCGCTTCTAATAATGGGCCTTTTTTACAGAAAATATTGATATCTTCTAATTTTGAATTTGGATATGTTTTCATCAAATCGTCGGAGGTTACTAGATTTAATTTATTTTTTGCTCCATCGATTTCATAAATTTTGTAATCCATTTGCGTTAGTAATTTAAGGTGACTGTCTGGTTCATTTCCATGTGTTCTAATTGCATTTGGCCACCATTCTTGCTGAATTTTTAGGGAATCATTTTTGCTCAATATTGAACCCATTCCTTTGATGACTCTTGGTTCAGCACCTGAAATATCCATTTTTAAAAAACTGATTTGACCCTTAAAATCTCGAAAATATTCATCTAAAGTAATTGAATCAATTTCAATAGTATCTTTAATTTTTGAAGAGCCAACGAAGTTCTCAGGCTTGAATAAAAAATTCTCGGTACTAGTTCGTCCCGTAATGTATAAAGTTAATTTTCCATTCTTATCAGAAACAGCTTTGTTATTCAAGGTAACATTTTGGTATCCGTTTACATTCACGTTTTTTTTCAAAATTTCAAAATTAGTCGGAGAAGCTTCAAAAGCAAAAACTCTTCCCTTCGGACCAACTAGCTTTGCAAATAATACTGTGTAATAACCGATGTGTGCACCGATATCTATTACCACATCTCCCTTCTTTATTTCATTCTTTACTAAATTCACTATTGTTTGTTCGTGAAGTATACTTGATGATAAAAATAAAGAATCATTTTCATCAAGATAGATCTTATTGCCTTCTATTTCAACAAACTCTGGATGTAATTGATTTTTCATATAACCTGATGTTTTCCTTACAATGTCATATTTGGAAAGATTTGAACCGTAGAATAATTTTATTACTTTTTTATATAATGAAAACAGAAGTTTTTTCATTCTATAATTTCTCTAATCTCATGTAATAAGTATAGTTGCCAATTCATTAATTTTGGTCTAGATTCAGAATTTTAGAGTGAAAATCGTAGTTTTGGGATAAATTGATAATATTTTTTTAATTTAATTTGTTTAACATTTAAATTTTCTAAAAAATATCTACATTTGTAGTAGTTTGAACAATAATTTAGAATCTATTAAACGCCCAAATTTTTTTTTCGTTGGTCATACAAGATCAGGTACTACATCATTAAAAGAAGAACTTAATCAGCATCCAGAAATTTTTTTCTATTATGCAAAATCATGGCAAAAGCCTAATGGTCCATTTGGTTTTGAGTCTAGTTTTAAAAACGATGAAGAATTTCTTGAAGAATTTAGAGGAGTTAAAGAAAAACGAGTAGGTCAAAAATGTGGAGATTATCTTTCTTGCCCATGGGCTGCTGAAAGAATTAAAAAATTTTCTCCCAATGCAAAAATAATAATGATTTTACGAAATCCAATTGATGTCATGTATTCATTACATGCTACTATGCTTTATCGTGAAACAGTAGAAGATATTGAAGATTTTGGAGAAGCACTGAAAGTGGAAAAAGTAAGAAAAAAGAAAAATGGTCACAAAGTAATACCTATGAAATATCATCCACATATGCTTTATAGAGAAACAGTACGGTATCCGCAACAAGTTAAAAGATATTTTGAACATTTTGGAGAAAAAAATGTCAAAGTGATAATTTTTGATGAATATATTAAAAACAAATCAGCAATCTTGCGGGATATTTTGAATTTTTTGGATGTAAATGAGGATTTTGAAATAAAACATGTGAATGCGAATGCTGGAAGAAAATATCGAAATAGAACAATTCATTCAGCAGTAATGACTAATAAATTTGGGGTTAGAGGAGTATTAAGAAATATTCCAGGAAGTGCAAAGATATACAGAAAAATTAACAATAATGAATTTAAAAGAAAAACACTCGAACCATCGTTAAGAAAATCTCTTCAATACGATTTAAAGAAAGAAATAGACGAATTAAGTTTAATGTTAAAAAAAGATCTCAGTTATTGGTACAAAAATTAGAAAAATGAATAAGAGTGGATTTAGTTTATAATTTTTTGTCTCCATGAAACTATTGATAAATAGACAGCACCTCCAGATGTTCCAAGAACAAAGGAATATGCAATCCCAATTTCGTAAGAAAGTTGGTACGAAATTAAAATTCCAATAACTATAATACTTATTGAAATTACATGGCCAATTGGAACATGAAAATTCTTCTCTTTGGCTAAAAAGGAGGACATTAACATTAATGTAATTGCTCTAGGAATTGCTGCAAAACATAGAATTGGAATAAGTAATACAGTTTCAGTAAATTTAGGTAGAAAAATTGGTAATAATTCTGGAAGAACTAATGCACCTGAAACACTTACAATAATTGAGGATAGTATGGTTATACCTTTGATTTTTCGAGTTGAATTTCCACGAGAATCTTCACTTAATGTATATTTGACAACAAGAGATGGTAAAATGTACATTAATGCAACAAGCTGAAGTGCTAGAAAATAATTGCCAAGAAGTGATAATCCAAACAGAGGCACTGTTAGAAGTTCATCTATATGATTCCTAGTTGTGGATACAAGATTAGAGAGATAATTTGAAAAAACTATTTTTTTCTTTTCTGTTATAATATTAAAATTCAGTTTTTCTTTTCTAAGAATATTTATCACATGTTTGATAAAAACAAAATTTGATAATGCAAATCCAATTAAAATCCCTTCAAAACCTATAGTAAAATAGAATAGTAATGATAAAGCAACGAATAATAATTTTTGTACAATGTAAATTTTACTATGTTTAGAAAATAATTTTTTCCCTAATAATTCAACAAGATAAAGATTCAAAACGCAAGTACCAATAACTAATAAAGATAATCCAATATCTTTGAACATGAAGAAGAGAATTATTGCTCCAATCAGACTAGTTATGATTGAAATAAAATATAGTACAGCCTCAATTTTTAACCCTTTTGAAACATATACTTGCATTGTAAATGCTCCACCAAAACTTGCAGCAACAGATGTAATTCCCATTATAGCTAGAAAATAACTTAGTTGACCATAGCTTTCAGTATCTAATATTCCGGCAAGAAATAACCAAAAAAAAGATGTAATTGCCCCTCCTACTATATTTCCAACCCCAATAGTAAAAATTCCAGAAAAAGCTTTGTTTTTTTTAAAATTACTCCAATTCAATTGATCACCATAGTTATTTTTCTCTAACTACGCTAACAATAGAATGAAGAATTGTGGCGGTTATCAACAGTACGGTTCCTAAAAGAATTCCACCACCACCAATAATAGCTAGATTTGTAATTAATTGTCCTTGCTCTAAATAAATTTGCAATGACCAAAAACCAAAAACAAGACCTAACAAAAGAAAAAATACACCTGGAATTCCGTAAAAAGTTAGAGGGCGTTCTATTGCAGCGTATTTTAAAGTACTAAAAACTACTGATGAACCATGTGATACAGGATTGTGAGTTGAAGTGTCTCCCGCGTATAAAATTGTTATAGGAACTTCAGCTATTTTGTATCCTGCTTTGTGTGCTTTGATTATAATTTCTGTAGAAATTCCCATTCCAGAGTCAGTTGGTTTTATGACTTCTAAAATTTTTTTATTATATGCTCTAAAACCACTTTGAGAATCTGTGATTTTTGTTCCTCCAGCAATATTTGTTAATTCAGTGATTGCTTTTATTCCAGCTTTTCTATACTTTGGAATTTTTTGACTCTTTAAAAATCTGGAACCTATAACCATATCAGCTTTATTATTTTTGATTGGGCCTAACACCTTTTCAATATCCTCAATTCTGTGTTGTCCATCTGCATCAAAAGTTACTAATACGTCTGCATCCATTTTTCCTGCATATGAAAAGATTGTTTTTATTGCTCCACCATATCCTTTATTCCTTTCATGCTTTACAACTTTAGCACCCATTTTTTCCGCAATCTCAGCAGTCAAATCCGTTGAACCGTCATCACAAACAATAATTGAGTCCGTAATTTTTTTTAGTTTTGAAATTAAGATAGCGATATTTTTTTCTTCATTATATGCTGGTATTCCTATCATTATATTCATAAACTTGATTTCCCGCTATAGATATAAAATCCACTGATAAATTATTCTAAATAACTACAATCTACTTTTGATATAGTCTATTGCGTCAACTGGTGATGGATCAATACTATTTAAAATGGAAAAATACACTGTTGCATAATCAAAGATATAAACTAAATTCATAATTTTTGATAAAATATTACCATTTACAGAATTGATAGAAAAATACTTAATTCCTTTTTTATCAAAAAACTCTTCTAATATTGACCATCTTTCCTTTGTTTTGATATAATCATCTTGTCCCTTAATGAGTATTGGATAAACACCAGAATTTTTTTTCCATGCCACAATACCATTATGACAAGATTCAATTACATCTTCAGCTATGACATGCATTTTTGCATTTTCTTGTAATGAATTTTTAAAACGTATTGCTGCTGATTGCAATCCCGCGGGATAATATAAACATGGAATTTCTTTAACAAATTGAGCTAGTTTCAACGAATCATTACTTTCGGTTAAATTTTCAGACGAAATATTTTTTTTTGTAATATCTAATATTGATATAGATTCTAAAACATCTGATCTTTTGATTGGAAGTATTGTTTCTAGAGTATTGATTATTCCATAAAGAAAATTTGTAAAAGATGCTCTAGGCGAATGTATCATAGATACCTCCTGATGAAATATGTTGTTTCTTTGACAATATTCTTTTATCATTCCTCCTGATGAAAATGCAGCAATTTTTGCAGATGAATTTTTTGCCTTTTCCAAAACAGTCATTGTTTCACGAGTATTTCCTGAAACACTTGTTGTAACAATTAATGTTTTAGAATCAACAGTTTTTGGTAAAACGTAACCTTTCACACTACTTACGTGTACATCTTCTTTGGATAGTATTGCCCCAATTACATCTCCTATTGAACCTGAGCCACCCATCCCAGCAAATACTATATGATCTATATCTTGCACATCAAATTTTTTAATTTGTTTTACAAAAGATTCTCTGGCTATTTCAGGCCATTTATCGTATATTTCATATATTTTTTGTGTATCTATTTTATCTATATCGTCTATCTTCATATCTGAATATTCAATTATTGATATTATAAAATACTTAACTACAAATTCTTAACTACAAATTCTTAAGAGATAATTAGATCCCAATTTTAATTCATATTATGGGCCTAAAAACGGTAGAATGGAAAAATAATTCTGTTGTAATGATAGATCAAACCAAATTACCAAATTCCTTGGAATTTGTTACATATACGGATTATAATCAAGTTGCTGATGCTATTAGAACTTTGGTAGTAAGAGGAGCTCCTGCTATTGGTGTTTCGGGTGCATTTGGTTTGGCTTTAGCTGCATTACAAAGCGATGCAAAAGAAAAAGATGAATTAATCAATTATCTTGAATACGCAAAAAAAATTCTTTTTGAAACAAGACCTACCGCAGTAAATCTAGCATGGGGATTAGAAAAAATCATTCTAGTTGCGAAAAAGGCTGGCACTGTTGAGGAAATAAAGAAAAATGTAGTTGAAGCTGCTAAACAAATGGCAGACGATGATATTCAAACTAATATGTTAATAGGAAAAAATGGTTCTGAATTATTCAACGATAATGATACTGTAATGACTCATTGTAACGCAGGTGCTTTGGCAACTGTTGGTTATGGTACTGCATTAGGTGTTATTCGTGCTGCAAAAGATAGTGGAAAAAACATCAAAGTTATAGCTACTGAAACTAGACCCATTCAACAGGGTTCAAGGCTTACTGCTTTTGAGTTAATGCATGATGGAATTAATGTTAGTTTGATACCGGATACTGCAGTAGGATATACAATTGCAAATAGTTTAGTTAACAAAATTATTGTAGGTGCAGATAGAATACTGCGAACTGGACACGTGTATAACAAAATTGGAACGTATCAAGTCGCAATCATAGCCAAACAGCATGACATACCGTTCTATGTTGCAGCCCCTCTCTCAACATTTGATATGCAAAGTGATCCTGAGGATGTAGTAATTGAACAAAGAAAAGCGTCTGAAGTTACGGGAATTGGTGATAAAAAAACAGCGCCAGATGGAATTAATGTCATAAATCCCGCATTTGATATGACCCCACCAGAATTAATTTCTGGAATAATAACGGAAAAAGGAATAGCCAAGCCTCCCTTTGAAGAATCTATTAAAAAATTATTTTAAACAAATTAAATATAAAATTTCTATTTTTTAAATTTCTTTTCTTCATAATTACAATTTTTTAATAAATCTAAATCATATTATTTTAAATTAATTTTCAGATACTGATAATAATATAATTTGTTTTAAATACCTAATAATAGCAAGATTGTTGTGAAAAGTTATTACAAGCATCTTACATCTAGGCAGCAATTTGGAGAAAAAATTGAACAAACAAGAAAACCCATCTTACGAAGTTCTGCGGTTTTTCCAGTAATAAAAAATCAATATTACAGTACAAAAATTAATTATCTTGGGTACTGGCTTATTAAACGAAACATTCCTGAAGTTAGCCTACTTATCACATTAAGAGATCAATCAGGTAAAATCCTACTTAGAAAATTACAAACAATTGATACCGTACAAGCATTCTCCATAGTTCTTGATTCGTTATTAAAAGAACTAAATTTTGATTATACCGAAAATTTTTTAGGTTCAATTGAAACAGAGTTTTCCACTACCAGAGATATGGTTTTTCCATATCCTGCTTTAGTTTTAGAATATTATAACAAAGATTTCAGTACATGTGTTCATACACTAGGTCGAATATACAATGATTTTGAAGATCTTAAGGAGAATGAACAATTTAAAGTGCCAGAAACTGGATTTGATATACACGCAAGTGATGATTTGAGTTGTTTTCTATCATTTGTAAATGGCCCTATTTCGAATTCAAATGGATTAATAGAATATGTTGTAACAAATTTTAATTCTGAAAAATCCTCAGGCTCATTTCAATTGGGTGAGATCAAGCCATTTGAAACTAAATTTGTTTTCTTAAAAGATCATATTCCAGATTTACCAAAAATTTTGAAAAATAAATCTGGTTCTATTTCATTAAAACATGACTTTGAGGGATTCTATCCTAGATTATTAGTTGGTAATATTCAAAATTCCTTTCCTTCAGTAAGTTTTACTCATTCGTATTATGATTGCTCATCATGTAGTACTGATTCTGATTTTTGGAATAGAATCGATGAAAATTATTACGACTCGTCAGTTTATTTTCCCCTTTTTCTTACTGATAATCATTATACTGATTTAGTATTATACCCAAATTTTTCACCGTCTGAATACGTTCTGCAGATTGAATTATATGATAAATCTGGTAATAAGATTTTTCAAAATCCAAACTTCTATAATGTAAAAAGTAATGAATCTAAATTAATAAAAATAGAATTTAAAAAAATATTCGAAGAATTAAATTTAGATAAAAATAACATCACTTCTGCAAATATAATTACAAAATTTAGCAACAAAAAAATTCCAACACGCATAAAATTTGGTCTTAATGTGGGAATTTCTGGGATAAAATCTAAATTGCCTTGTAATATTTGTTTTAATTCTAATTTAGGTAATCCAAACATAGAAAACAAACCTGGCTCTTTTCATTGGTCACCCATTTTTAAAAATGGAACAAGTATTGTAACTTTAGCTAATTTCTCTAACCGTATAGGTTATTCAAAACCGGCAAAAGTATCTTTTAATTTTTATCATCAACAAGATCCGTCATCTATTTCTAGAGAAATTACTTTAGGACCTAATGAAGAACACAGAATTTTATTGAATGATGATGAATTGAAAGAATTCTTTCAAGATGATGGATGGATA
>Ga0257107_1000365_pt1:0-7500 | contig 17270 bp, 13 predicted proteins | sample LP_taG_2_FD_190178 | JGI IMG/M metagenome (GOLD analysis project Ga0257107, IMG submission 190178) | Marine microbial communities from Northeast Subartic Pacific Ocean, Canada - LP_J_2011_P26_500m | ecosystem: Environmental > Aquatic > Marine > Oceanic | place: Canada: Northeast Subartic...
ATGATCATCTTGTCGACCCGGAACGTAATGATGTTGAAGCATTAATCGATCGTGTATCGGCCCTTGCTCGTCTGTCATTGCTCGGCATCGATGTCGATGAGCGATGGTCTACTATTGTTCCTTTATGGGAGGCTATGACGGAGGATGCTCGCTACCCATTTAATGATTTACATGCTCTGTTGTGTTTTCATTACGCAGGTCGGCAGCAGTCCGCCGCAGTATTAATGAGTGCTGTTGAGGGTCAATACGACAGGGGAATCCCGATGATGATGACCGGCCGGTCAGTGCTTATTGGTGTTGACGCATTCTGTAAGGGACACAATGCCGATTCGCTTCAGTCTCTACTGCCCGTTCTTTATGAGGTCAATAGAATAGGTGGCAGTCATGCACAACGTGATTTGATTCAGCAAATCACGCTTGAAGTTGCCATACGCGACGGACAGTGGTCCGTTGCGCGGTGCCTGTTGGCAGAAAGGACACACCTCAGAGAGGCTGCCGCAGCTGCATTTACTGTTCATGCTGCAGCTCGTATTAAGCAGATTTAGTTGCTAGATCCGCTGCTCTAGGAGCGGAAAATAGTTTTGGTTTATCAAATTCTGGAGATGAATAGGATAAAGGTGTTTTGGCAGAGCACTTGCGAGTTCAGATAGAGATGCTTGTGTTCTTCATCTTCTTGGGACTGATTGAGTGCTCACGCTAGAAAATGTGTATGTAGTGTGGTTGTTAGTCTGCGGCCAGGTATTTTTTCTTTCTTAGTCTCTGCGCGGCTTGTTTTTTTCTTAGCGCTTGAGTCGCCTCAGTGGTTCCGTTGTGAAATGTAGAGAACCACTTGTCCCATGGCATGTCACCAGTACCATAATTACAGTCAAAAAATCGGTGATGTAGCTGATGGAAGAAATAACCAAGTTCTATCACGCGCTTTCCTTTGATAAGGAGTGCTTCGTATCCTGTGTGGCTAATAATTCCCGCAAGAATCGTAAACTGAAAATGGTAGATCACATGTAGCGGGCTAGAGGGCACTATCAAGTGAATAGCTGGTGACGCAATGTAGAAAATGTGTTCTATTGGATGCATTGAACTGCCGGACCACGGGCCAATGTTTATGTTTCTATGATGAAGAGCATGAATCAACTTATAAATGGGTTTCCAATGCTCCGCGCGATGAGTGAGGTAGAAATGGAGCGAATACCAAATAGGAATAAGCACAAACAATGCAACGTACCACACCTGATTGCTATCCCAGTTCAAAGTTGGGATAAGGTTATTCGAAAATGCCCACATAAACAGTACCTCATAAACGGTCCATATTGTTAGGCCGCTGGCAAGAGACCAGAACATGTTGTCACGCACTTGGTTTTGAAATGTGAAGACAGAATTGGCACGAACCTGATCTTTTGAGTCAAATCGTAGGATATTCCCCTGCATCTTGAATGTGTAGAAGTACAAGTGCAGACCACCTGCGAATAACGTGATAATAATCAAGTTCCGGGTATATATCTCAAATATCCATCCTGATTTAAAGTCAACGCATTGCTCTAGAGCGGGGTGAAAAAAGAGCCAGGAAACTATCGAAGCTATGAGAATAACGACACGTCCGCTTAACACAAGCCAAGTAGAGGCTAGTGATTTTGCGATTGAATACAGGTTTGGTGGAAAAATAAAAATCGATGAAATGGAGATCGGTAAATCAGGATGCCAATTCCAAAGCTTATCAGCTTGGCTCTCGTTGTTTGGCTCATCAGTGGTTTGCGAATCCATCTTAACCATCCATCCTTTCGTGGCTGGATTTTCTAGTTGTGGTCATTCAGTGATTAACTATTATAAAGGTCCTTGTTGGCGGGCATGTTTCGCGTGTATCGAAAATACTGCAGTAGGTAATTGATTGGCGCCCGGCACTATGATCATATTTCATTAAGGGTTCCAACAGAATCTGTCGGTGACAGCAGTATGTTTCGTCACCTAATTATTCCGAGATTTCTTCAAAAGAACCACCGGTTAGGTCCATCAGTTGTTCTGGAGTTAAGCAAAAAACCGAATTGGGCGTCCCCGCAGCGGCCCAGATTGTGTCCAAATACCTCAAGTGATGATCAAGAATGACGATAGGGGGCACGCGATGTCCAACAGGAGCAACACCACCAATCGAAAATCCTGAGTTCAACTTGACGAAGTCGGCATCGGCGCGATAGAGCTCGTTTCCAATCACTGCAGCTGCTTTTTGTTCATCCACGCGATTGTCACCACAGGCTATGATTAGGACAGGGCGCTCATCTGCTTGTCGAAATACAAGTGATTTTGCGATTTGACGGACCTCACAACCTATCGCTTTAGCGGCCTCAGCAGCCCTTCGCGTAGAGTGTTCGAACTCCACGACTTGGTATTCAGAGCCCAACAGTGTCTGAACGCGGCACGCAGTCTTGTTCTCTGCTGGTTTCAATTAATTTGACTTGAGTAACAAATTTTTATTTCTGTCACAATACACTACGATTGATCCTGATAGTTATCTTAAGTTAGGACACAGCTTCCGGCAAATACTCATCGTGCAGAATAATTACCAGCTAGTCGAAACCCGTTTACAGGAAAAGTCCGATGATGGCCGTACTGTGTGCAATCTGTGTCTGTGGCGCTGTCGGTTGCGACACGGCCAACGCGGCTTTTGTCAGGCACATGTGAATCGAAACGGGACGTTGTATAACCTTTCTTACGGTATTGTCTCTTCGGCAGATGTTGGTCCGATAGAAGACAAGCCAGTACGTCACTTTCGACCGGGTACCAAGGTGCTTTCTGTCGGTAGCTATGGGTGTAATTTTCGCTGTACCGGTTGCCATAACCTTGAGATATCTTGGGGTGTCGACGCACTTAACGAATTAGCTCGAGGAGAATCTAAAGCAGCGTTTGTGACTCCCGAGGAATTGGTGCGTGCTGCGATTGAGGCGGGTGTTCAGGGTATTGCATTTACGTATTCGGAACCGGCGGTGTGGCTGGAATACGTGATTGATGTCTGCGATTTAGCAAGAGCCAAAGGGCTTTATACGGTTTATGTCAGCAATAGCTTTGTGACTGATGAAGCTTTGGTACAGCTGGCCGGCCGGATAGATGTCCTGTGTTCCGATATCAAGAGCATGGAAGATCAGTTTTACCGGAACATTTGTGGTAAAGCAGATGTCCAATCTGTTCTTCACGGGATCGAACTGGCTCAGAAATTAGGTATTCATGTAGAAACACGAACCAATGTCATACCAGGATTGAATGATGATGCTGCCAATCTGCTTCGGATTGCGCACTGGATCAGGGACCATCTAGGGTCGGATAGTCCTTGGCATATCACCCGTTTCTACCCGGCCTACCAGTTAAGTCATATAGAGCCAACACCCCTAAAGACACTTAATGAGGCCCGGCAGCAGGCGCTGATGGCCGGACTGACGAGCGTTTATACCTACGGTGATAAGGGCTGTGACTGTGCGACTGAGAATGCGCCAGTCGAACAGATTTTGCCCGGCTGGCAACAACTTCATGCTGTTAACAAATGTAGCGAGGATTGCTGCGGTGATGAAGGAATTCTGTTAAAAAAGTACGAACGAACACTGAGTGTTGCTTTTGACGCCAATACCGAACACAGTCAGCGGCTAGATGTGGGCGATTGATAAAAAGTCTGAATATAGGGTGTAATCGGTTGTAAAATAGTCACTCACCTGGATCATAGCCCACTTAAATACTGTGACGACAAATATTCAAATATCCGATAGTGCCGTAAACCAACTCGCGAATTTGATTGCATCCAAGGATAACCCAAATTTGCTGTTTCGGGTTTATATCCAGGGCGGGGGTTGTTCGGGCTTTCAATACGGATTTCAATTTGAAGAAGAAGCAGCTGGGGATGACCTTGAGTTTGATCACAGCGGTGTTCGAGTCGTTGTCGACCCAATGAGTCTTCAGTATCTGGGTGGTGCCGAAGTCGACTTCATCGATGATCTTCAGGGGAGTCGCTTCGTGGTCAACAATCCAAACGCGGCAACAACCTGCGGTTGCGGTTCATCGTTTGGTATCTAGCATCTAATTGTCTTAAGGCGCTGACTTACCCCAGGTAGACGGCGCCCAGTGCCAGTTCTCGAGAAGAGCCTGTGACTTCAGGACAATTTGTGGCTCGATTCTTGAGACGTTCTTTTGCAAGCCACGCAAAAGCGACCGCCTCGACCCAGTCTACCGGCAAGCCAAGACGATCGCTGGCATAGAGTGGCAAAGGTGTGAGTCGATTGTCGAGCTGGTTTATCAAGTACTCGTTGTTCGCACCACCACCGCACAGGTAGACTGCGTCAGTAGCCGGTACGTTAGTTTTGATCGATTGGGAAATCGATTCAACGGTCAGTTCAACCAGTGTCGCCTGAACGTCCTCCGGACGCTCGTTCCCGATAAGGCGGGTACTCAGCCAGTCTAGGTTAAATTCTTCCAGTCCAGTTGATTTCGGCAGAGGCCTGGAGAAGTAATCGTGCTCAAGAAGAGCGCTTAAAAGCTTTGGTAGATATTTCCCGGACCGTGCCCAGGTCCCGTTTTCATCATAGGCGCCCGGTTGATGCTGCCGGAACCAATGGTCCATCAATGTGTTCCCGGGGCCCGTGTCGAATCCAGATAGTCGATCTTTTCGATGGAGGACTGTTGCATTCGCGATGCCGCCGATATTAACGATCACCCGGTTCTCATCGGGATTTGAAAAAACAGCACGATGGAAGGCAGGTACCAGAGGTGCACCCTGACCACCAAGAGCCAGGTCAGCTGTTCTGAAATCGGATACTGTGGTGATGCCGGTTAAGGCTGCTATACGTGAACCATTGCCAAGCTGTACGGTATAGGGCAAACAACCGCCCGGTCGATGTCTTACGGTCTGACCGTGTGAACCGATCGCAGTTATCTGATCAACCCTTGCCTGTGCTTTAAGACGCAGAGCGGTATCGGCAAAGGCCTGAGCCAGAAGTGCGTCGAGCTCTGAAATGTCGTTTATGCGATCGGCTGTACCATCAACTGCGCGTTGTATGCGGTCTACTATAGGGGCATCTAACGTTGCAGCCAGGGTAGAGAGCAGTTCGCATCCCGAATCTGAGAATTGAACCAGTGCTGCGTCGATGGCATCGGAACTGGTGCCACTCATGAGGCCAATATAGAGGTCTTGGCCGCTGTTCATTCGGGTAGTAAGTGTGAACCGGTTATGCCAGAAACTTTATGCGATGTCAGGCGCCGACAAGTCGCTTTAAATCTGCTGAAAAAACCGAGGCCTTGCGGAGAAACTCAGTTTTCTCATTCTGGTGAACCGAGGCAGCGCGGGGCAGCTTTAGTTTTAGAGGGTTTGTGCGTTTGCCATTCCGCCACAGTTCGTAGTGCAGGTGGGGGCTGGTTGACAGTCCGGTGCTTCCGACATAGCCGATGATCTGCCCCTGTTGGACCCAGCGACCTTTTCGAACCGCCTTCCCATATTTTGAAAGATGTGCGTAGAGAGTTTGATATTTTCCACCGTGTTTGAGGATGACGGTTTTGCCATAGTCACCTTTGCGACCTACAAAAACCACCTTGCCATCGGCGGTGGACAGCACCGAATCCCCTTTGCGACTCAGAAAATCTAGTCCGCGATGTGGGCGCCAAGTTTTGAGTATGGGATGGTATCGCCGTAAAGAGTAGCTTGAGGTGATTCGGCTGTTGCGTACAGGTGAGCGCAAGAACTTGCCCTCTATGCTGATCCCGTCTGGAGAAAAGTAACGCACAATACCGGCTGAATCAGTGTGTCGGATGGCATGGTGAGGATTTCCGGACAGAATAAAGGTTGCTGCTAGAACAGGGCCAGTACCGATCTTTTTCCCTTCAAGAAACTTCTCTTCATAGATAACCGCAAATCGATCGCCTGACCGAATATCGGTGTTGAAGTCAATCTGCCACTGAAAAATGGATAGAAGCTTGTGGAGCAATGACTCGCTGAGGCCTGCTTTTAGTCCGCTTTCAAAAAGTGACGATGCGATCACACCGGTGACCTTCTGTTCAATCACCTCAAACGAGCGGGTAACCGTGTTGAATTGCCAGCCGTTATCGGTAGTTTTAACGTGTAACAGCGAATTAAGACTCGTCTCATATTTCAAGCCAACGAATTGTCTGTCAGTGAGTAGAATCTTTAGACGAGGGCCAGTTTTAAGGCTGGCAAGGACTTGACCTTTACGATGCGCGGCAATCGTAATCGCGACGGCAGGATCAAGTTTCAGGCGGCTGAATATCCGTGTCAGGGAATCACCGGGGCGTATATCGATATCAACCCAATTGGTTTCCGTCGAACTGGTTACGGACCGTGTTGGAATGTCCTCAGCAATATTTGCGATTGATGGTAGTTGAGCCGCCCGGATAGCTTTCGCGTCAAGCGACACGGAGATTGTGATTTTCGGCAATTCCTTTATGGATGGCCACAGGCCAACGTCGGAGCCTGGCTCGCGATACGCAGATGACTCACTGGACGGACTCAATGGGCCGACTGAATTGGTTAGTAGTGGCGTTGCAGAACTCGCTGCTGCAGTTTTTTTGCGGGTATCGAGGACCTGCGCTATTTGGGATCGCAGGGGGTCGTGCTTCACGTGGGAGGTATCAGTCTGGTCAATGGACGCGTCTGGTCGATTGGCAAGCCAGGTCGCGACCACCATAATCATGGCGAGTACTGTTGCCCCAAACAAGGTATAACGGCGGCTCATGGATCGGGCAGGCGGCCCGCTCGTGAGCATATAACGAAGATCAGAATCGAAAAGGGAACGCTGTTTCGGCATGGCGATAGGTTTACCGAGCCCCGTCGGGGCGTACGGGAAGTCCGTAATTTACCTTTGATTAATCGTTGCGTCAAAGTCATTTCCGATGGCTTGTTAAAGTGATTGGCGAATATTCAACCTAAAGTCAGCAGTTTTAATCTGTTCGCCGGCGATGATGGAATCCAATCGTGGTTTGCTTCAAACGGCTACTCGGTGGCAGGGTAGTCAGGACTGCGATTCGACGGCCATAGAATAAGCGCTGAGTCGGTGAGCTTTTACTCCGCACAGCGCGTAGAGTCCGTTATCGCAGTGATACGCCCATGCGTTTGTTGCTTCGAGTAAAATTTGCGTTTCTGCTTATCCACAGTTTGATGTCATGTTGAGTAAATCGGTTACTGAAGCGCTTTTAGAAATTCGACGAGGTGCAGAGGAAATTCTCGTTGAAGCCGAGTTGATAGAACGACTCGAGACGGGTAAACCACTACGCGTAAAAGTCGGCTTTGATCCAACAGCACCTGATCTACACCTGGGTCATACAGTATTGATCAACAAAATGCGCCAGTTTCAGGACCTGGGCCACGAAATCATCTTTTTGATCGGTGACTTTACCGGGATGATCGGAGATCCAAGCGGTAAAAATGCTACACGCCCGGCCCTGAATCCTGAAGAAATCGCCCAGAACGCCCTGACCTATAAAGAACAGGTATTCAAGATCCTGGACCCAGATAAAACCATC
>Ga0257107_1000365_pt1:12500-17270 | contig 17270 bp, 13 predicted proteins | sample LP_taG_2_FD_190178 | JGI IMG/M metagenome (GOLD analysis project Ga0257107, IMG submission 190178) | Marine microbial communities from Northeast Subartic Pacific Ocean, Canada - LP_J_2011_P26_500m | ecosystem: Environmental > Aquatic > Marine > Oceanic | place: Canada: Northeast...
TGATGGGGTTAGTCTTCGGACGAAGCTCTTGATCGAAGCCCCGGTGAACGGCGGCCGTAACTATAACGGTCCTAAGGTAGCGAAATTCCTTGTCGGGTAAGTTCCGACCTGCACGAATGGCGTAACGATGGCCACACTGTCTCCACCCGGGACTCAGTGAAATCGAAATTGCTGTGAAGATGCAGTGTACCCGCACCAAGACGGAAAGACCCCGTGCACCTTTACTATAGCTTCACACTGGACTTTGAACCTATCTGTGTAGGATAGGTGGGAGGCTTTGAAGCCAGGACGCCAGTTCTGGTGGAGCCAACCTTGAAATACCACCCTGGTATGTTTGGGGCCCTAACCGAGACCCGTTATCCGGGTCCGGGACAGTGTGTGGTGGGTAGTTTGACTGGGGCGGTCTCCTCCCAAAGAGTAACGGAGGAGCGCGAAGGTACTCTAAGCGCGGTCGGAAATCGCGCGGTTAGTGCAAAGGCATAAGAGTGCTTGACTGCGAGACTGACACGTCGAGCAGGTGGGAAACCAGGTCTTAGTGATCCGGTGGTTCTGAATGGAAGGGCCATCGCTCAACGGATAAAAGGTACGCCGGGGATAACAGGCTGATACCCCCCAAGAGTTCACATCGACGGGGGTGTTTGGCACCTCGATGTCGGCTCATCACATCCTGGGGCTGTAGCCGGTCCCAAGGGTATGGCTGTTCGCCATTTAAAGTGGTACGCGAGCTGGGTTTAGAACGTCGTGAGACAGTTTGGTCCCTATCTGGTGTGGGCGTTAGAAACTTGAGAGGAGCTGCTCCTAGTACGAGAGGACCGGAGTGGACGTACCTCTGGTGTTCCAGTTGTCATGCCAATGGCATTGCTGGGTAGCTATGTACGGACGGGATAACCGCTGAAAGCATCTAAGCGGGAAGCCCCCCTCAAGATTAGGTTTCTCTGGACCTATAAGGTCCCTTAAGGGTCGTCGTAGACTACGACGTTGATAGGCGGGGTGTGTAAGTGCAGTAATGCATTAAGCTAACCCGTACTAATTGCCCGTGAGGCTTGATCATATAACACCCAAGAAGATTGATAAGCGGTATATGCAGTTTCGTTATATCACTACTACAAAATTTGGTGGGTCACGAAAGTGACCCACCAGCCAGATTGCCTGGCGGCCATAGCGAGTGGGAACCACCTGAATCCATTTCGAACTCAGAAGTGAAAACGCTTAGCGCCGATGATAGTGCGGGGTTTCCCCGTGTGAAAGTAGGACACTGCCAGGCATATAATTCCTGACCCCCGGTACCATTTTGGTGCCGGGGGTTTTTGGTGAACAGGTGAATAGAACCGAAACAAACTCCGAGCACATTCAATGACACTCGAAAAACTGGATCACTTGGTATTGCCCGTTTCCGATATCGATGCTATTGCTACGTTTTACACAACTTACCTTGGAATGGAAAAGCGACTCTTCGGTGACGGTCGAGTAGCGCTTCATTTTGGCGATCAAAAGATCAATCTGCATCCCGCCGGCTGGGATTACGAACCCAAGGCCAGGGTATCGATCGCAGGTTCTGCGGACCTTTGCTTTATAGTCTCGGAGCGTGTGGAATCGCTACACACAAAGCTTGTACATTTGGGCGTCGAGATTATTGAAGGCCCAGTGGTGCGGACGGGCGCAACCGGACCCCTTCGTTCAATCTATGTTCGGGACCCCGATGGCAACCTGATTGAGCTCTCCAATCGTGTCGAATAGACTATTTTTGTTATTGATTCTCGCTTTGGCAAACACTTGACCGCTTGCATCGATCGGTAGAGAGAGGCTAGATGGCTACCAAACTTTCCGCTGACGAGGTCTCACGTTATCAAAAAGACGGCGTGGTTGCTCCGGTCAGCGTGATGTCGCCGGCTGTTGCAAATGAACTACGATTTCGTCTGGAATCTGCAGAAAAATTGTTTCCACATCAAATCGGCCCAGAAAAACGTAACAATGCCCACTACGTACTTCGCTGTCTTGATGAAATAGTGCACCACGATGAAATTCTTGATGCCGTTGAGTGTCTAGTCGGTCCTGACATTATTTTGACGAATACAGTTTTGTTTATTAAAGAACCCAACAGTCTTCATCATGTGACTTATCACCAGGACGCGACCTATATGGGCCTTGATCCACAGGATAGCCTCACAGCCTGGATTGCGCTGACCGAGAGCACTCGCGAAAATGGTTGTGTACGGATGATTCGGGGTAGCCATTTGTTGGATATACAACAGCACACGGACACATTTGGTGAGGACAACATCCTGACAAGAGGTCAGCAAATAGAGAACATCGATGAAGAACATGCGTTGGACATTGAGCTCGAACCCGGGCAGATGTCCCTGCACCATGCCCGAACGATTCATGGATCGCGGCCTAACAAATCAGCTAATCGGAGAATAGGGATTGCACTTCAGTCCTTTGCTCATCCTAGTACCCGCCAAGTGCACGGTGAGGACTATGCACTGCTGGTCCGAGGAAGTGATGACTACGGTAATTTTACCAAGGGACCGAGGCCTAAGGCCGAAGTAGACCTTGCAAATGTCGAGTTTAGAGATGGAGTCAACGCGCGTTTGTCGGAGATTTTATATGCTGGCGCTGAAAAGCAGCGTGGGTATTGAGCAGCAGTTAACGATCCCGATCGCCTCGTGCGCGACGGCTAGGAAATAGTGTACCGAGGATTGGCACGACAACTTCTGTAAGGCCTGCCACGGTAATCAGTATCACACCGAGGATTTCCCGAACTCCAAAGGGCTCATCCGTTAGTAATGCTGCACTGATTGCACCTACGCTAATCTCCGTCATAAACAGAACCCCTACGGTTCCTGGGTTCAATAAAGGAACGCCCCAGGTAATAGCGTAAAACCCAGGGATAATCACGAAGAGAACTACTGGGATTAACCACGGGAGCACTGTGACTATCTGATCGGTAGTGGGGGGATCCGGTCTGTCGAGAATTGGTAGTAACCAAAGTGCTACCGCTATTATGGTGGCCCAGAAGAACCAAGAAAACAGCACATCCACTGTGTTGTAGCTGGACTGACTACGACGCATTACGTTGGCAAATAGGGCCCAAATTAGCCCTGATATGAGCGCCATCCAGTCACCTGGATTCCTGGGTATTGGAAGACCTTGATCTAGGTTTAGGATTACTAGGAGTCCCGCTGTCCCAAGAATAATGCCCAGTGTGCGGTCCCTGGTCATGGTTTCCTTTAACCACGCCCGTGCAAGTAGGGCGCTCCAAATAGGAGTCAGGTAATACAGTAGGGTTGCATGGATAACATCCGTATAGAGAAATGCGGTCGAATACAAAACCAAGCAAAGGCCACCAATGATAGCGATCCCTTGCATCATCCAACCTGCAGAGATTATCTGCCGCCAGCGCATCAATCCGATTGGCAGCATCAGTACAAAGGGTACTAAATAAAATACTGCAGTTGCCCAGAGCCCTTGAATTCCAGCTTCGTGTAGGGCCCGTACGGGAATCCAATATAGTCCCCATATCGCACCTGCCGCGGTACAGGCGATCTTCGCGATGTTTTCAGTGCGGTTGTCAGGTAGTGCAGGCATTTATAGGTTCGAGTCCAAACGTATCGGTTGTTTGTAGATTCTGGTCCACCCGTATTCCCAGTCGGGGGCTAAAATTCAAACGGGCAGGACACTTGGATAAAGGAAGCGCTCAGAGCAACTGCCTGGATAGCTGTTGTAATTCGAGAACGCTGGTGGTTTGTGCTCCAGCCGCGGCAGGAATATCCCCGGCTTCCTCGATCACAGTCCAGGCCATCCGCATCGGCTCATTAAAACTCATGGTGGAAAAGTCGCCCACCGCGCCTCCAGCGAGCAATACCCGTTCTCTCGGTTGATCCCGTTCTCCCTGAGAAACAGGACCTGAGTCCGGATGCGTTCCTCGTTAGTCGAAAGATCGGGATTGTCATGAACTAGAGTAACCTGAATCCGTTGATTCAAGCACACTGACCCCTGCCAGGACTCCCCCTGACATCCAATGAAATAAGCGATTACTCATTACCCACTGACCACTGAAAAAAGCGCCACATAATGTCCATGGGCTCAGCGCCATCCGTTCCCGGATCTGCACCGCCAATCCATTCCCGTCCAGAACGTTCATGTGTGGCACCTACTCCTAACGTGACCCGGTCATCGCCGCGTTCACCACCATCCCATAGACAAATTGCGAGTTTCCGACAAGTCTTACCCTCGGTATCTTTAGTAAAACAGTGAAACATCTCCTGGCCCGCGCCCTCGAGGTCAAAGAGTCGGCGATAACCTTCGGGAACCACACCACCGACACCCAGGATACCAAATCGATCACCGACATCCGTTGGACCAAAGCCACAGTCTGAATAACCGTCGTTCTCTGCTGCATATTTGGCAAAGATCTGCAGCACCGGTGGGTAAAGCCACACCGAGTTCCAACCGCCCCCTGCATTACCGGCAAATTCAGTATAGGCTCGACCATCATAAGGCTCAAAACGGTCAAATATTTCATTGACGTGCAGAATCCACGGCGAATCTCCGTCCTGTGGTGTATCGATCCACTTCAAATGGTCTTTTCTACCCGCTTGATCCACACCACTGACCGGCAATAAAGCTTTGAACAGTCCAGATGTGTCCGGATGCCGTGCCAAAAGATGAGCTAATAATCCGCCGTTTGAGAATCCAGTACCGAAAGTCTGTTCCGGATCCACACAATGGTTTTCCATCGTCCATTTTATGATCGCACGGGTGAAATCT
>Ga0257107_1000367_pt1 | contig 17228 bp, 22 predicted proteins | sample LP_taG_2_FD_190178 | JGI IMG/M metagenome (GOLD analysis project Ga0257107, IMG submission 190178) | Marine microbial communities from Northeast Subartic Pacific Ocean, Canada - LP_J_2011_P26_500m | ecosystem: Environmental > Aquatic > Marine > Oceanic | place: Canada: Northeast Subartic Pacific...
TTTATTTTTGATTTTGTCACCTTTTCTTGCAAAAAATCTTCTGTCCTCACTTTTATTTCTGCTTCTCGTTGATACTATTTCCCCATCATTTAAAAACATATCAGTGATTTTTATTGCCTGTGTTAGCAGTCCCCCAGGATTATTTCTTAAATCAAGTATATATTTTTCTATAGATTTATTTTTTTCAAACTTTTTAATTACTTTATTTAATTGATCCTGAGTATTTTCTGAAAATGATCTTAACCTCAAGTATCCAATATTTTTTTCAATTATTTTTGATGAAACAGATTGAATTTTTATAGTATCTCTTACTATTTTAATTACTTTTGATTTTTTTAAACCTTTTCTTCGAATTGTAATTTCTATGGGAGTTCCTATTTTTCCTCTCATTAGTTTTACAGCTTCCATCAAAGATTTTCCTTGAACCTGTTCATCATCAATTTTAATTATATAATCTCCAGCTTTAACACCCGCCTCGTAAGCCGGCGAATTTTCTATTGGAGAAATAACTTTCACCACACCCGCTTCCATTCCAACTTCAATTCCAAGTCCACCAAATTCTCCTCTCGTATCAGTTTGCATCTCTTTGTAAACTTCAGGAGACATGTAGGCCGAGTAAGGATCGAGAGATTGTAACACACCATTAATTGCAGAATCCATTATTTTGGATTTGTCTATTTCGTCAATGTAATCAGATTCAATTTTTTCTAATACATCTCCAAATAGATCAATTTTTTTATAAAACTCATCTTGTTCTTTTGCTTGAACATTTTCAAAGAAAATAAAAAAACAAAATAAGTATAAAAAAAACAAAACAAAATAATTTTTTTTCATATTATAATTCTTTCTTCAGGAATTAGTTCAGACCACATCCTTTCAAGTTGATATACTTTTCTTTTTTCTGGGTTAAATATGTGGACAATTATATCTTTTCCATCAATTAATTTCCAATCAGAGGATTCTTTTCCCTCAATGTGTGATTGGGCAATTCCAGAATTTTGAAATTTTTTAAGTACCATTTCTGACAGGGACTGAATGTGCTTTGAGGAGGTTCCGCTTGCGATAACCATATAATCTGCAATTGAAGATTTATTTTTTAGATCTATAGTTATGATTTCTTTAGCTTTATTATCTGATAAAGTTTTTTGAACTGCATTTTTTAAAGAATCAATATCTTTCATTAATGTCTAAAGTATACTATCAAATTTTTCTCAATATTGAAGATGAAATATAGATTTTTTTGATTTTAATAAATTTCCAATCTTTTTTTCTCAATTTTTTGGAAGCGATTGAATTTAAGCATTTCAATGAGTAGCCTGGGCGATCAAATACGACTATTTTGCAAAGCTTACTTATATTTTCCCAATTATGCCATTTGTGTAAATTTATAAAATTATCAGCGCCCATTAGAAAAAAATACTTAGCTTTACTATTTTTTTTTTTTAAAAATTTTAATAAATCATAGGTATGCGGTGAATTAATTTTTTTTTCCAAATATTCGATCTTAATTTTTTCAGCCAAAGGAGCTATTATTGATTTTGAAAGCTTTTTTTTATAATTTGTATTTTTTTTTGATTTAGGTTTTAGTGGATTCTGATTTGTAATAATCCATAATAACAAATCTAAATTAAGTTTTTTAATTCCTATTTTTGATATGAAATAATGACCGTGATGTGGAGGATTAAATGAACCGCCTAAGATTCCTATATTTTTTTTTTCAAATTTTTTTAAATATTTTAACAAAGATTTATTTCCTTATTTGTCCTTTTCCTTCCACAACGTACTTGTAAGTAGTTAGTTGATCAATACCGATTGGACCCCTAGGATGAAGTTTGCTAGTTGAGATACCAACTTCTGCACCAAAACCAAATTCTCCGCCATCAGCAAATTGTGTTGAAGCGTTATGTAAAGCTATGGAACTATTAATATTTGATAAAAATATTTTAGCTGTTTTTTTGTTTTTTGTTACTATGGAATCAGTGTGAGATGATCCGTATTTATTGATATGATCTATAGCTTCTTTCACTCCGTTTACACTTTTTACAGAAATTATAGGTTCAAGATATTCTGTGCTCCAATCTTTTTCAGTAGCTATTTTTATTTTAGAGGAAATGAATTTTTTTATTGTTTTATCTCCTATTATTTTACATCCCATTTTAGTTAACTCACTTAATATAGGTGTGCAGTGAGTTTTTAGGCACATCTTGTCTATTAATAGTGTTTCGGCCGCACCACAAATACTAACATTTCTCATTTTTGAATTTTTTGTAACTTTAATTGCCATGTTTAAATCTGCTTCGCGATCCACATATACATGACATATACCTTCATAGTGACCAATGATTGAAATTGCCGATTTCTTTAAAACTTTTTTAACTAAACTTTTTCCACCTCTAGGAATTATAACATCAACATACTTTTTCATCTTTGATAAAAAATAATCCACATGTTTTCTATCTGTATCATTAATAAACTGAATACAATTTTCATTACATTTTTTCTTTTTCAGGGCTTTTCTAAAAAGCCTAGACAATATCTTGTTAGAGTGAAAGGCTTCTGATCCACCACGTAAAATTACTACATTGCCACTTTTAAAACATAGAGAAGAAACATCTGAAGTGACATTTGGTCTACTTTCATAAATAACTCCAATCACTCCAATTGGTATAGACATTTTTTTTATAACTAAACCATTCGGCCTTTTCCAAGAAGACAAAATTTTTCCCACAGGATCCTTAAATTTTATTATTTGTTCTATCGAATTTATAATTTGTTTTATTTTTTTTTCATTTAACTGGAGTCTTTGGATGATGCTTTCTCTAATTTTTTTCGATTTTGCGTTAAATATATCTTTTTTATTTGCATGTAAAATTGAATTTGAATTAGTATGCAAATACTTGGAAAACAGTTTCAAGATCGCGTTTCTTTTTTTAATATTTATTTCTGATAAATGTAAAGATGCTTTTCTTGCTTTTTTACCTATTTTTTCCATGTAAAAGTTTTTAGACATTTTTAAATTTTTACCAAATCATCTTTGTGAATAATTTCTTCTCTACTAGAATATCCCAATATATTTTTTATTTCACTACTATGTGAACCTTTTATTTTTTCAATTTCAAGCGAAGAGAATGAAGATATTCCTCTTCCACGCTCTTTACTGCTTTCATCTTTAATTAAAATATGATCTCCTTTTTCAAATATACCATTAATTTTTCGCACACCTGCCGGCAGTAAACTTTTTCCATTATTAATGGCTTTCACTGCTCCTTGATCAATAATTACTTCACCTTTAGGGGCTATTGATCCGATGATCCATCGTTTTCTAGCATCAAGTTTAGAAATTTTTGGTAAAAACCAAGTGCATTTTTTATTTTCAATTATTTTTTTTATTGGATTAATGTAGTTTCCATTTGCTATTGCCATATAACATCCAGCTAATTGACAAATTTTTGCAGCTTCGATTTTTGTTTTCATGCCACCTGATCCATAATAATTTTCTGTTTTGCTTGCATATTTTTTTATTTTTTCATTTATTTCTCTAACAAGTTTTATTAATTGTGCTTTTTTATTTTTTTTTGGATTATCGGTGTAGAGACCTTCCACATCCGATAACAATATTAGACAATCTGCGCCAATTATTTGTGACACTCTGGCAGCAAGTCTATCGTTATCTCCATATTTTATTTCAGTTGTAGCAGTGGTATCATTTTCGTTCACAATTGGAACGATTCCCATTTTTAGCAAATTATCAATAGTTCTCTTTGCATTTATAGATCTTCTTCTTTGTTCCGTATCATCTAATGTAAGTAATATCTGGGAAATTTTTATTTTATTTTTATCAAAAATTCTTTTATAAAAATCCATTAATTCAATTTGGCCAATAGAAGCAACTGCCTGACTTTTGTCAACTTTTAAGATTTTTTTTTTGATTCCAAGATATTCGCAACCCATTGCAATGGCTCCAGAAGAAACAATTACGATTTGTTTGTTTTTTTTTATAAGAAATTTAATGTCTTTAGCAAATTCTTTAAGCCATAATTTTTTTGGCTTTCCTTTTTCATCAACCAATATTGACGATCCTATTTTAATTACTATTTTTTTTGAATTATGTATGTACATTTTCAATAATAATTTGTTTTATTTTTTTTAAACCATTTTTGTTAAGTATTGATATTAAGTTAAAATTTTTTCTGTTTTTTTTACTAAAATTTAATAATTTTTCTTCTAAAACTTTATCTTCTATTAGATCAATTTTATTAAATACAACTATTTCCTTTTTTTTGGATAACTTGGGATTATATTTATTAAGTTCGTTTCTTACTTGATTGTAGCTTTCATTTAAATCTGAATTTGTTATATCAACCAAATGTAAAAAACTTTTACATCTCTCTATATGTTTTAAAAATTTATGACCTAGTCCAGATCCTTTATGTGCGCCTTCAATTAAACCAGGTATATCAGCTAAAGTTGCCTCTTTATCATGATAATTCATAACTCCCAGATTCGGATTAATAGTAGTAAACGGATAATTTGCAATTTTAGGATTTGCTTTGGTAAGTGAAGAGAGAAGACTAGATTTTCCAGAATTTGGAAGACCAATAATTCCTATATCGGCAATTATTTTTAATTGTAACCATGCCCAAAATTTTTCACCGTTACCACCATTAGTTTTTTTTCTGGGAGCCCTATTTACAGAACTTTTGAATCTTACATTTCCCAGTCCGCTACCACCACCTTTTGCTATTACTAACTCATGATTATTTTCTGTGAAATCATATATTAACGTATTATTGTCCTCCTCTAAGATTTGTGTTCCAACGGGAACTTTCAAAACTAGATCTTTCCCATTTCTTCCCGTTTGCTTTCTTCTCTTTCCATCGGTTCCTTTTTCAGCTTTAAAATGTTGTTGATATCTAAAATCAATAAGAGTGTTTAAATTTCTATCGCTTTTTAAAATGATTGATCCGCCTTTTCCACCATCGCCACCATCCGGCCCACCAAATTCTATAAATTTTTCTCTTCTAAAACTAGCAGAACCATTTCCTCCAGAACCACCCTCAACATAGATTTTTACTTGATCTAAAAACTTCATAAAATTATTGAATATAAATTAAAAAAGTCCAGCCCTAATTAACTGGGAATAACAGATACGGATGCTTTATTTGATCTTGATCTTTTAAATTTTACTTTTCCTTTTACCAAAGAAAAAATTGAATGATCACTTCCCATACCAACGTGTTGACCTGGAAGGATTCTTGTGCCTCTCTGACGTACTATAATATTTCCTGGTAAGACAAACTGTCCTCCAAATTTTTTCACACCTAATCGACGACCTGCGCTATCTCGTCCGTTTTTCGATGATCCGCCTGCTTTTTTTGTTGCCATAATTAAATATCTTTATTTTCCAATATAATCATTTTTTGCTTTTTGATAAAGGCTTCTTTTTTGTCTTTGTGTTTTTTTGTTTAGGAACCTCAACTTTTTTCTTTTCAGCCATTTCTTTCTTTTCAGGTATAGCTTTTTGTGATTTTTCTTTATTTAGGTCTTTAGCTTCAGCAATCAACTTCCCATTCTTTGAAAAAATTTTCATAATTTGTATTAAAGAAATTTGCTGTCTATGACCAAATTTTTTTCTCGAATTTTTTCTTCGTCTTTTTTTAAATACTAGAATAGTTTTATTTTTTCCGTTCTTAAGAATTTTTGCTTCTACTTTGGCCCCTTCGATAGTAGGAGTTCCAATTTCAGTTTCTTTATCGTTGTTGAGTAATAATATTTTTTTGAATTCTACTGTCTTTCCAACGGACTCTTTAAGTCTTTCAATTTTAAGGATTTCGCTTGCCGAAACCTTGTATTGCTTTCCTCCTGTTTGAATAATTGCAAAAGACATTTTTTAAAATCATTTGTTAAAAGTAGTGGCAATATATCCTCTAAGTTATTTATGTCAAGTTATAACAATTTTAATTAAAATCTATCTTTTAGGTCTCTTATTTTCTTAAAAACATCAGAATCTTTCAGTTTATTCATATCCAGTTTAGCTTTGAGTTCGTTCTCATCACATCTTAAAAAAATATTACATTTTAATTCATCTTCCAAAGTAGTGGGGATTGTTGGTAAATTTTTTGATCTTAATTCTTTTATTTTTTTAAATTTATTTTTCAAATTAGCATTTTCGACATCATGTTCTAGACAAAATTTTGCATTTTTAAAAGTATATTCATGACCACAATAAATTTTTGTAGCTTTTGGAAGTTTTTTTATTTTATTTATCGATGAAAACATTTGTTCATAAGTTCCCTCAAATATTCTACCGCATCCTAATGAAAATAATGTATCTCCAGTAAAAGCGATTTTTTCTTTTTCAAAAAAGAAACATATGTGTCCCAGGGTATGTCCAGGAATGTGCAATATTCTTACTTTTGATTTACCAAAAACCCAGCTACTGTTGTTTTGAAGCGGAATATCAATGTTTGGAATTCTGTGTTTATCTCCAGAAAAACCTACGATTTTAGCACCGTATATTTTTTTCAAATCATCATTTCCCCCAATGTGGTCAAAGTGATGGTGAGTATTTAATATGTAATCTAATTTTAATTCTTTTTTTTTTAAAAAATCAATAACGGGGCTTGATTCAGAGGGATCTACAACACCTACAGTTTTAGATTGTTGATCCTTAATAACATAAGCATAATTGTCTGTCAGGCAGGGTATTAAACTTACTTCCATACTGATTATTCTATAAGAAAGATTCCAAGTTGAGAAAAAATATTTTTAAAAAACATGTTATTTTTTGTTATATCGGAAATTTTTTGATCAGTTAAGCAAAGGGATCTATCAATTTTTATTTTTTTTTCTTCACAAAAATTAACAAAGTCTTGAATAGTGCACATATGTAAATTTGGAGTATTATACCATTCATTAGGTAAATTTTTTGTTACCGGCATAGTTCCTTTGAATAATAAGTGAAGACGTACTTTCCAATATCCAAAATTAGGGATTGTAACAATTGTTTGTTTTCCAATTCTAAGCAATTGATTTAAAACTTCCTCTGGATTCAAAAAAGCTTGCAGCGTTTGGCTTAACACAACGTAATCAAATGATTTTTTTGGAAATTGAAATAGTTCTTTTTCAGCATCACCTTGAATAACAGAAAGGCCTTTAGCTATAGATTTTTGTACCAGTTCCTTTTGAGGTTCTAAACCTCTAACGTCGTTTTGTTGATTATTTTTCAGATATTCCATCAGAACACCGTCTCCACAACCGACATCCAGCACTCTTTTGTTGCTTTGAATTATTTGAGAAATTACTTCAAATTCTTTTTTCATTTATTTATTTGATTATAAGTTGAGTTAATAAATTCACGTAAGGTCTTTAAGAATTCCGGCACATCTAATAAAAATGAATCATGACCTCTATCAGAGTCAATTTCAACAAAACCAACATTTGCACCACAGGCATTTAAAGCTATGACTATTTCTTTATTTTCAACTGTGGGATAAAGCCAATCTGATGAAAATGAAATTACACAAAACTTTGATTTTGTATTTTTGAAAGCTTGGGACAAATTCCCCTTGAATTGTTTTTCCAAGTCAAAATAATCCATTGCTCTTGTAATATATAGGTAGCTATTAGCATCGAATCTATCTACAAAAGTTGATCCTTGGTGACGCAAATAACTTTCTATTTGAAAATCTGCATCAAAGCTGAATTTTAAACTTCCCTCATCTTGAAGTTTTCTCCCAAATTTTTCCTGAAGACCTTTTTTTGATAGATAAGTAATGTGTGCAGCCATTCTTGCCACTGCCAATCCTTTGTCAGGAGAAGAATTTTCATTTTTCCAATTCGGATCAGCCATGATGGCTTGGCGTCCTAATTCATTTAAAGCAATATTTTGAGCAGAATGACTAGCGCTACATGCTATTGGAATAGCAGAATATGACATGTCAGGATATAAAGCAGCAAATTGTAAAACTTGCATTCCTCCCATTGATCCACCTGTTACTGCAAGCAATTTTTTAATTCCTAAATGATCCAATAAACATCTTTGAGCCCTAACCATATCTCTAATTGTTATTACTGGAAATGTAGTTCCAAATAATTTGTTCGTTTCAGGATTTATTTCTGTAGGTCCATAGCTTCCCATACATCCACCAATAACATTTGCACAAATTACGAAATATTGATTGGTATCAATTGCTTTTTCAGGTCCCACAACTTTTGTCCACCAACCCTCTCTTTTAGTTATAGGATTAATGTTTGTGCAAAATTGATCCCCCGTTAGTGCATGAAAAACAAGTATGGCATTATTTCTGTTTTTATTCAGAGTTCCGTAGGTTTCATATGCCAGAGGAAAATCTTTAATTATTTTACCACAATCAAGCTCAAGAGATTGAGCAACAATTAGTTTTTTTATATTTTTTTCTCTATTATTCATAAATCACATAAAAAAAAACCCAGCTAAGCCGGGCAAAAACCTTTTTAGCTGTTTTTTTTAAGCGCTCGCAATTAAGTTAAATCAGCGCTCATTTCTTCTACTAAAAACCAATTCTTTTGTCAATTTAGATGGTATTTATTTTGCAACAAAGACGGGTATATTGTATTTAGCATTATAATTTATTTATATATTGATCAAAACTATGATTTTGCCAAAACCAAGAAAAATTGATGTTGAAAGGTATATTGGAGGATTATCTAAACTCAAAAAAATTGATAATCCAATAAAATTATCTGCCAATGAATCAGCTCTGGGGCCAAGTCCAAAAGCTTTAGAAGCTTTTCAAAAGGATAAAGATAAAGTTTTTAAATATCCAGAATCCGACTCCAATTCTCTAAGAAACGTTATAGGGAAAATTCTTAACATTGACGAAGAAAGAATTATTTGTGGTTCAGGCTCTGATCAAATTTTTGATCTAGCATGTCGATTGTTTATAGAGCCTGGAGATGAAGTTGTGGTTACCGAGTTTGGATTTATTATGCACCGGATATATGCATCGCTCTATCAAGCTAAGGTGATACTAGCAAAAGAAGAAAAATTTAAAGCATCTGTGGATGAAATTTTAAAAAAAATTTCTAATAAAACTAAAATTGTATTTATTGCAAATCCTAATAATCCAACTGGAACTTACATACCAAAAAACAGTATGCTTGATTTAAGAAAAAGACTCAGAAGCGACATACTTTTAGTCGTTGATGATGCATATTTTGAATTTTTAAATAAGGAAGATTATGTATCTGGTTTGGAGCTTTTTAAAAATTCTGAAAATGTTTTAATTACAAGAACCTTTTCTAAGATTTATGGTCTTGCTGGATTAAGATTGGGTTGGGCTTATTCTTCAAAAAAAATTATCAATGCAATGTATCAAATTAAACCACCTTTTAATGTGAACAGAGCTGCTCTTGCAGCAGGCATCGGGGCCATTCAAGATAATGAGTGGACACAAAAAGCAATTGAGTATAATACATTATGGTCAAAAAAAATATTTTCAGTTTTGCAGGAATATAAAATTAAAATAAATGAACCAACTGCAAACTTTTTTTTAATGAATTTTGATCAAACAAAAATTAATTCAGATAAGGTTTTTGAAGAACTATCTAACAAACGATTAATTTTAAGAGAAATGAAGCAATATAAAATACCTAATGCTTTAAGATTGACTATCGGAGATGAACAAGCAAATGAGCATTTTATTAAATCTATAGGAAAGATATTGAGGTAATGTTTAAGAAAATTTGTATAATTGGATGTGGTTTAATAGGATCTTCATTAGCAAGAGCTATAAAAGAAAATAATCTTTCAAACAAAATAGTTTCTTCGAATAGATCAAATGTGGTAAATAAAAAAGTCGTTGAATTAAATATAGTTGACGATTCAAGTTCAGACACAGCAAAAATGGTCAAAGATTCTGATCTGATTGTAATTGCGACTCCGCTAAGCAGTTATAAAGTTGTGATTTTAAAAATAAAAAATTCATTAAAAAATGGATCAATATTAACTGATGTGGGATCGGTTAAAAGCAAAGTTATTCCTTTGGTCCAAAAAAATGTTCCGAAGGGTGTTTCTTGGATTTCATCTCATCCAATTGCTGGAACAGAAGAGAGCGGTCCGGAATCTGGATTTTCTAAGCTTTTCAAAAACAGATGGTGCATACTAACACCAAGCAGCCAAGCGAAAGATACAGATGTGAAATTGCTCGAAACCTTTTGGAAAAAAGTTGGTAGCAAGGTTGATATTATGAATGCAAAGCAACACGATTATATTTTGTCAATCACGAGTCATATACCGCATTTAATGGCATATAATATTGTAAACACGACCTTGAAAATTAAGAAGAAAAAAGAGCAAGATGTCATCAAATATAGTGCTGGCGGATTGAGAGATTTTACTCGAATTGCGGCCTCTAATCCTATTATGTGGCGAGATATTTTTATTCAAAATAGTGAAAATGCATCAAAAATGATTGATGAGTTTATAGCAAATCTTCAAGATTTGAAAAAAGCAATTAAAAACAAGGATGAAAAAAAATTAGAAAAAGTTTTTACAAAAACAAAAAAAATTAGAAAAGAAATTTTGAAAGCAGGTCAAGACATAGAAAAGCCTGATTTTGGAAGAAAATAACAATTAAGAGATATTCTTAATTTCACCATAGATCTTTGTTTCTAAATTTTTAACGAATTCATCTCGATTAAGTCCAGGTTCTATAGGTTCCAAAAAGGATACTGTTATTTTTCCTGGATATTTGATAATTCCTTTTTTAGGCCAGACATTACCTGAATTTAGAGCAATAGGAACACAGGCAATGTTTAGTGTTTCATATATTTTACCAACTCCCTTTTTAAAAGGTACTTGCTCTTCCACTTTGGTTCTGGTTCCTTGAGGAAATATTAAAAGAGGTCTATTTTCATTTTTAATAATTGTGGCAACTTTGTCAAAAAAGCTAAGATTATCTTTTGTGGTAGTGTCTCTTACTATTTCTATTGACTTTATTTTTTTTAAATAAAGTCCGAATAGTGGAATTTTTAATAGTTCTTTTTTTAAAATAAAAACAGGATAGTCAAGAACACTTTGAAGTGCAAAAGTTTCAAACATTGATTGATGTGCCGAAGCCACAAAATATTTTTTATCTTTAGGAATATTATTTTTGCCTTTAAACTCTACCTCTGTATTCAAAAAAATTTTAACAACAAAAACTACATAATGTCCTAAAAATTTTCCAAAAAACAAAGTAAATTTTGCAGGTAAAAATAGAGTTGGTAATGCAATTATAAAAATAGCAACAATTCCAAAATATAAAATGCAATTAAATAATAATGATCTTAAAAGTAACATTTGATTTGAATATAAATTAGTTATTAACTAAATTTTCTAAACTTTGTCTTTTTCTAATTATTTTATATTTGGAGCCATTTACCAAGATTTCCCCAATTGCTGGTCTTAAATTGTAGTTTGATGACATCGACATTCCATATGCTCCTGTATTTTTAAAAACAACATAATCGCCTTCTTTAATTTGAGAAAATTTTTTTTTACTCAGAAATCTATCTGAGCTTTCACAAATAGGACCTACAAATTCTAAGTTTCCTTTAATACGGTTATTTGATTTTTTTATTGGGATGATTTCGTGTATCGAATCATAAAGCGCAGGTCGCATTAAATTATTCATGCCAGCATCCAAAATAATAAATTTTTTATTATTACTACTTTTTATGTAAATTATTTTAGAAACTAATACTGATGTATTCCCAATAATAAACCTGCCTGGCTCAAATATAATTTTTATTTTTTTATTTTTTATAAACTTTTTGACTTCGTTAGCGTATTTTTTCAAATTTAATTCTTTTTGTTTTTGAGAGTATGGAATACCCATTCCTCCACCTAAATCTATAAATTTTAAATTTATTTTTGCACTAGATATTAATTTGTTTAATATTAGCAACGTTTTTCTAAATGGGTTAACATTTAATATCTGACTTCCGATATGAACGCTTATTCCTTCTAGTTTTAAATTTTTCATATTTTTTATTTTTCTTACTAATTGAAAGCAATCTTTATAAAGCATCCCAAACTTATTCTGATTTCTTCCCGTTGAAATTTTTTTATGAGTATTGCTGTCAACGTTAGGATTTAATCTTATTCCTATGGATGTTTTTTTAGATAGTTTTTTTGACAAATTATTTATAAGCACTGCTTCGCTTTCAGATTCTATATTTATCAAAAGTATTTTTTTTTGAATTGCAATTCGAAGCTCATCTTCTGTTTTGCCAATTCCAGAAAATACTATTTTTTTTGGGTTAATCCCAGCTTTTAGAGCTCTAAGAAGCTCCCCAGCAGAAACTACATCTGCTCCGGCTCCTAGTTTTTTTAATTCTTGCAATAGAAAAATATTATTATTGGATTTAACTGCAAAACATATTAATGGAGAAATCTTGCTAAATATTTTTGAAAAATTTGTAAAGTTTTTTATAATTTTAGCTTTTGAGTAACAATAAAAAGGAGTTTTATTATTTTTAGCCAAACTATAGGCACTGCAATTTTCAAAAAATAAACTGTTATTTTTATAGTGAATAAATTTCATTTACTAAATTGTTTTTGTTGTTTTTTTTAATAAAAAGGATGATTGGTATACCGGATCATTCTTCTTTCCACAACCCGTTATTAGACAAGCTAAAATCATTAAAGCCATTACTACTCTAAACATTTAAACCCCTTTTATAAATTTTGATCATTTTTTTTACATTTTTTTCCGATGTTCCACCATAAGATGTTTTTGAATTCATGGAATTTATAACGTTAAATACTTTCATAACATTCACATCTATGTTTTTAACAAATTTTTTTACTTCTGTATGAGTTAATTCATCAAGTGTTTTTTTATTTTTTTCTGCATAATTAACTAACTTTGCGGAAATTTTATAAGACTCCCTAAAAGAAAATCTTTTTTTTTGAACCAAATAATCTGCAAAATCTGTCGCAGTGGTAAAACCTTGTTTTGCTAAACTGAGCATTCTTTTTTTGTTTGGTATTATATTTTTAATTAGTTCTTTCAGAATTATTAAGGAATTTAGAAGGGTATCAAAGCTTTCAAAAACCAAAGATTTATCATCTTGCATATCTTTATAATAAGATACAGGCAGACCTTTCATTATTGAAAGCATGGATTGAAGTTTTCCAAAATTATTTGCGGCCTTTCCCCGAATTAGTTCCACTGGATCGGGATTCTTTTTTTGTGGCATAATAGAAGAGCCAGTCAATAAACTATCTTTGAAAGTGATTAATTGAAAAACATCAGAATTCCAAATTATAAAATCTTCAGCTATTCTAGAAATATGCATTGCACAAATTGCAGCAGAAGATAAAAAGTCCAATGCAAAATCTCTGTCAGACACTGTATCGAGAGAATTTTTTGTTGGGTTGTTAAAATTAAGTTTTTTTGAAGTATAAAATCTATCAATTTTATATGATGTGCCTGCTAACGCCGCAGCTCCCAAAGGACATTCATTCACGTATTTTATGTTTGATATGAATCTTTCTTTATCTCTGTTTAACATTTCCACACAGGCAAGCAAATAATGTGCAAAAGATATTGTTTGAGCATTTTTAAGGTGTGTGAAACCAGGCATGACTGTAGAAGTGTTTTTTTCAGCTTTTGTTACCAGCTCTTTTATTATTTTATTAATATTATTTATTATTAATTTATTGGAATTTTTAATCCATAATTTGAAGTCCGTTACGACTTGATCATTTCTTGATCTTGCTGTGTGCAAATATCCAGCTTCTTTTCCAATTAATGAAAAAAGTCTTTTTTCTATATTTAAATGAATATCTTCATATTTTTTATTAAATTTAAACTTGTTTTTACTTATTTCCTTTTTAATTTTTTTTAACCCAATAATAATTTTTTTTGATTGTTTGGCAGTGATAATTTTTTGTTTTGATAGCATTTGAACATGAATTATTGATGCCAAGATATCTTCGGCATATAATCTTTTGTCGACGTCCAGGGAAGATCCTATATCTTGAAAAAAGCCCGATAACTGGTTTTTAAATCTTGCCGACCAAATTGTATTATTTTTTTTGTTCATAACTTATGTTACTTAGTTATTTATATGAATTTTTCTTTAAATACAAATTATGTAGAACCTGTTTTGCAAGAAGACCCAAAGTCAATTATTATAATGTGTCATGGTTTTGGGGGTGACGGGAATGATATTAAAATATTGGCAGAAAGTTGGAAAAGATTTTTACCTAACACCGGATTTTATTGCCCGAACGCACCAGAAATTTGTTCTGTTAATCCAAACGGTTTTCAATGGTTTGATATGATGGGTGATAATAAAAATTTAATAATTGAAAAATCAATTATTGCAGAAAAAATTTTAAATAGTTTTATTAATGAAATTTTAGACCAACATAGAATTTCTAAGAAATCTTTATGTTTAGTAGGTTTTAGCCAAGGTTGCATGATTATTTTGCAAACAGCAATTAAACAGAGAGATAAAATGAATTGTATTGTTGGATTTTCAGGAAAAATTATAGACGAAGATCATCTAAAAAAAAATTTTTTCTCAAAGCAAAATATATTTCTTTTACATGGAGACAAGGACACCGTTGTTCCAACTTCACACTTATTAGAAGCTAAACTATTCTTTAGCAGAATGGGAAACAAAATTAAGACAAAAATATTAAAAAATTGTGAGCATCATATATCTGTTGAGGCCTCAAGCTTAGCTTTAGAGTTTATTAAAAAAAACATCTCAATCAAATAAAAATTTATACTCTTGAAAAGTTGATCAGCATAAGCTAGTTTTATAGGCCATGATTATTGCTGCCACAGAGAGAGTTCCTTTAGAAAAGTGCCCGGCGCTTGTTTTGAATGCCGACTTTAGACCGTTAAGCTATTATCCTCTTTCACTTTGGTGTTGGCAGGATGCTATTAAATCAGTTTTTTTAAATAGAGTAATGATTGTTTCCAACTATGAAAGAAAAATTAGAAGCCCATCTTTTGAAATGAATTTGCCTAGTGTAATTGCTTTAAAAAATTTTATACAACCAAGCAAACAACCTAATTTTACTCGATTTAATGTTTTTTTACGTGACAAATTTACCTGTCAATATTGTGGAGATAAAAGAGATCTTACCTTTGATCACCTGCTACCTAAATCAAAAGGAGGTTTAACCAACTGGGAAAATGTTGTTACAGCGTGTTCAGTGTGCAATGTAAAAAAGGGTGGTAGATTGTATATGCACTCCGAAATGATTTTAAGAAGAAAACCCTATTCGCCAAGTTTAGAAGATCTTCATTACAACGGTAGAAATTTTCCTCCAAACTTTTTACATGAAAGCTGGATGGATTATTTGTATTGGGATGTTGAGCTTGAACCTTAATTAAATTTTTTTAGATATTTTTATAGCTAATTTTGATCCAGTTTTAATTAATTTATCCAAAAACGAGTATGGCCCTTCTTTTGTTGCACCTTCTTCGTAGGCCATGTCTTTATGATCCAATTCGTCAGATCGAAATTGAATAATTTTTTCTTTCAAACCATTTTCATCATTACCTAAGTTATTAATTTGGGAGGCGTAGTGTTCATCTATTACTTCTTCCACTGATGCAGTGCAAAGCATAGCAGCTTTTTTTCCCATGATTGCTGTTCCAAATCCCAAAGCAACACCCGCTAAATCCCATAGTGGTAAAAAATAAGTTGGTTTTATGTTTCTTTTTTGAATTTCATTTTCAAAATATTCTAAATGTACTTTTTCTTGTTCTTTCATATTTTCAATTTTGCCCAATAGATCATTATCTTTTTTGATAGTTTTTAAAGCCAGTAACTGGCCTTCGTAAATTTTTATAGCACCACGTTCTCCAGCATGATCTACTCTAATTATTTCTTCTAAAATTTTTTTATTTGTTTTTTCCATAATCTTTAAATAATTTTGCAAATATAACACTTAATCCAAGAGAAAAAATGGTATTAATTGTAGCTAGGGAAAGACCTAGTATTCTAAAACTAACATCTTTACAACTTATTATCTTATTATTTTTCAGTTCCTTAAGCAGATCCTCTTTTGTCAATGTTTTTTCAATGTCAGCAGTAGTACAGGCGAACGATTCTCTAAAAAAACCTTGTTCTATACCAAAATGATAAAAAGATAGGAGGCAGCTAATAAAAAATATTAGGGATATTATTAGTAAAGTTATTTTTTCATTCTTATTAAAGAGAAGGATCTTAATTATTAGTAAAGCTGATAAAAAATATGGCACTCTTTCATATATACATAATTTGCAAGGTTGATGATTTAATCCGTACTCAATTACCAAAGCAAGCAATAGAACAAAAAAAATAAAACTCAATACATAAATTAAAAATAATTTATTTTTTTGTTTTGTCGCCATTTATTTTATAAATAAAAAGTAAATTCCCAATCCCATTATAATAATTATTCCAGCTATAATCATGGTCCATTTTGTTCCACTTTTTTCTAAAAAAGGACCTATTTTTGCTCCATACTTGTAAGACAAATATGCTACTAAAAAATATCTTAATCCTCTTCCAATTATGCTGGCAAAAATGAAAAATAATAAATTAAAATGAATAAAGCCGCTGCTTATTGTAAATACTTTAAATGGAACTGGAGTAAATGCTGCTGCAAATAATATTCCAAACCAAGAAGCAGCACCTCCTTTAGTTGAAAATTTTTCCTTAAAAACATTGAAGTTTTCGTGGCCATAAAATTCAAAAATTTTAATTCCTATTTCATTAAAAAAAACATATCCGATTAAATAACCAAACAGAGCACCCAAGACAGAAAAAGATGTTGCAATCAATGCTATTTTTAAAAACTTATTTTTTTTGGCAACGGTCATAGGCACTATCATTGCATCAGGGGGTGCTGGAAAAAATGAGCTTTCAATAAAAGAAACCAAAGCCAATAAAGGCATCGCGTATTTGTGGCTTGCCCAAAGAATACACTGGTCATATAATTTTTTAATCATTTTTATATTTAAAATTTATTTATATTATGTAGTATGTCATAATGGACATAAAAAAGGGTTTAATTCAATTAATCGTTAGTCTAGTTCTGTCTCCAGTTATTGTGTACATAATCCTTACAATTGCAAGATTAAGTGGAGCCGATTATGAGATATCCAACGGAGATGCGTTTATAATTTGGTTATTGATGGCTATTTTAATTAAACAAAGTTTATTCAGAAAATAATATTATAATCTATAAA
>Ga0257107_1000370_pt1 | contig 17163 bp, 16 predicted proteins | sample LP_taG_2_FD_190178 | JGI IMG/M metagenome (GOLD analysis project Ga0257107, IMG submission 190178) | Marine microbial communities from Northeast Subartic Pacific Ocean, Canada - LP_J_2011_P26_500m | ecosystem: Environmental > Aquatic > Marine > Oceanic | place: Canada: Northeast Subartic Pacific...
TATATTAAGTTTAGCAAAAATTGGTGGTAGAAAAGAACCTGAAGGAGAAACAAAATTTAAAGATGATCCATTTGATTATATTTTTGAAAAATTTTCAAAAAGAGAATTAAATAAAATCGGAAATGATTGGAATTTACCAAAAACCCAAAAATACAATAAAGATGAATTAATAAATATTTTAAAATTAATGTTAAAATATAAAAATAATATAAAAATAACCAAAAAAGAATTAAAATTATTATCAACAAGTATTCAAGTTAAAAGAACTAACAAAGGATATAATAAAAAAACAATAAATACAAAATTAATAAACGTTTCAATAATTTAAAGATATTGAGTTATTAAATGTAATTTACTTTTAATAATTGGTTTTGTTATAAAAATATTCATACCAGATTCAATACATTTTTGTTTTATTTCATCATCATCATATGCGGACATACCAATTATTATAATATTTTTATTTACATTATTTGAAGTTCGAATCATATTTGTAAATTCAATTCCATTCATTTTTGGCATTTTATAATCAACCATAATAATATCATATTTTTTTGACAAAAATTTATTAAAACCATCTTTAGGACAACATGTATATTCAAAATTCCATTTTTTTTCCTTAAAAATATTTTTTAAAATTTTATTATGAACAGGGTCATCATCAATACATAAAATATTTACCAAGAGATTTTCATTTTTAATACTTTTTCTAGAAAAGAAAGTTGTTTGTCGTTTATTTAAATATGATATTTGTTGAGAATAATTTTCATCTTGTATTTGTAAAATTACATCATTATTATTTTTGTTAATTTTTTGAAAATCTACAAAAGGGATATTTAAATCAATTTGAGCAATATTAATCAATGATTTTTTATCAATTATATCATTAAATATATTAAAATTTATATCTTCATTTCTACAAAAAGTTTGTACAATATTTTGTAAATCTTCTACAGATAAATTATTAATAAATTCTATTTGATTATCTGTATATTTATTTTTTTTTTTATTCATTAATATAGAATTAATATTAATGGATTTATCTTTCATTTGTTTTTCGGTTTTATCTTCAATATCAGTTGTACATTCACAATCCATAGTTCCAATAATATAAAGTTGTTCTTGTATATGATTATAAAAATGGAATGTTTCATCTCTCGTAGTACTACCATTTTTTATTAAAAATGAATTAATAGTTCTATTAATTTGTGAGTATAATATTGCTAGAATATGATGATGTTCTGCTTTATCTGGATATTTAATATGAAGTTCAAAAGCAGATAATGTAGTAATTAATATAACTGCAATTATACCAAGTATATTGAGAATATTAAATGTGTCTCCATCTTTAAATTGCCTTGAAAAAATAATATCAAATGTAGAAAAAATTCCTAAAATAGAAATAGCAATTTTAGTCATTTGATCATATTTTTTATATTTATTTGATGATGTAGAATGTATTAATGATTTAAATCTTGTTTGCCTTTTCCATTGATTTAATAAAATTTTAATATTGGATGTATCCATTATAATAGTATTAATTTCATATTATTAATACTAATTTGAAATCAATTTTTATAGATATTTTAATGAAAAATAAAAAAAATTATATATATTGACAATATATATATATAGAAATATAATGAATCTATTATTCATATTAGCAACATTAAGTATTTTAGTAATTGTTTTTTATTTATGTTCTAAAAGTAAAAAAAGCGAACATTTTGGATTTATTGCCAATGAAATAAAAAAAAAAATGAGTAGTATTGCGAAAGGACCAATTAATTCAATTAAAAATAGTTTAATGGCACCAATAAATTCTATAAAAGATGTAGTAAATAGCATAAAAGACAAAATTGCTGATATAGTAAATAAAATTAAAGAACTTCCTGGAAAAATAATCGATGAATTGAAAAATATTATTGATAAACTAAAAAATTCAGTAATTGGTGCTTTTAAAAAAATGTGGGATGGAATTAAAGGAGCTTTTACTAAAATTTGGGATGGTATTAAAAATATTTTTAAGAAAATTACAGATATTTTGGAAAAAATCAAAAATAGTATAGGTAATGCTCTTAAAAAAATGTGGGATGGAATTAAAAGTACTTTTACAAAATTATGGGATGGTATCAAAAAAGTTTTTGATAAAATAATGAATGTAATCAAAAAAATTAAAAATAGTATAGGTAATGCTCTTAAAAAAATGTGGGATGGAATTAAAGGAGCTTTTACTAAAATTTGGGATGGTATTAAAAATATTTTTAAGAAAATTTCTGATATTTTGAAAAAAATGAAAGATAATCTTGTAAAAGTTTTCAAAAAAATGTGGGATGGAATTAAAAGTGCTTTTACAAAATTATGGGATGGTATCAAAAAAGTTTTTGAAAAAATCAAAGACATTTTTAAAAAATTAGGAGAATATTTAAAAAAGGCTTTTAAAATAGTAAAAGATGCTTTTATATCATTATATAAAAAAATAAAGAAATTTTTTAGCATCTTTTGGGAAAGAATTAGAAATGCTTTTACTAAAGTATGGGAGATTATAACAGACCCATTATCATTCTTTATGAATATTTTTGGAAAAATTACTGTAAAAATGACAAGTGGTGTTAATAAAACATTTCAATCAGCTATATGGTCATTTTTTCCACCAGCATGGCAAGGAACATTAAATAAATATGGGACATATATTTTATTAGGATCTGTAGTATTATGTATATCTGGATTTATTGGAATAAATGCTTTAATAAATATTGTAAAAACTGATGGATTATGTGTTGACCCAAAGAATGGAAATATTATAAAAAATCAATTTAATGAAGCAATAAAAGATAATGGTCCCAATTGTCCTTATCATATTCCTAAAGGAATATGTGAAAATCCAAATACTAAACGTATTTATACAAATGATGCAGGTCAGCAATTAACATCTGATAATCCAGATTGTCCAGGTTATATACCAACACAACCAGAAGTAGTTGAAGATGTAGTACAAGTTCAAACTCCAGAAGAAACATCATATACAGATTTTAGAAATAAACTACAAAAACAAATCGGTGGTAGAAGAAAAAATGACCCAAAAACTATCTGGAAAATTTATAAAAAATACAATAAATACTAGTAAATCTATATTTTAATAAAATATTTGTTATTATTAATAGAACAATGATAACTTCATTATTATTAATAATAATTTTTTTTATATTTATTTATGTTTTAAAAAAAAAACATGTAGAGGCTTTTGGATTTTTACGTAAAGCTGTTAGAAGTGTCAAAAACGTAGCAAAAAAAACAGTACACACAGTAAAAAAAACAGCAACAAATGTAGTAAATAAAACCAAAGATATTGTTGTTGATGGTGCAAATGCACTTAAAAACAAATTTAAATCTGCGTTAGGTGATATCGAACAAATAATATTAAAACCAATAAATGCCCTGAAAGATAGCATACTTATTCCAATTAATTTAATTAAAAATCTAGTAAATAATGTAAAAGATAAAATATTTAATATTGTAAATCAAGTTAAAGAACTTCCTGGGAAAATAATTAACGGATTAAAAAGCATTATCGATAAACTAAAAAATTCAGTAATTGGTGGTTTTAAAAAAATGTGGGATGGAATTAAAGGAGCTTTTACTAAAATTTGGGATGGTATTAAAAATATTTTTGAAAAATTAATAAATGTAATCAAAAAAATCAAAGATAGTATAGGTAATGCTCTAAAAAAAATGTGGGATGGAATTAAAGGAGCTTTTGCTAAAATTTGGGATGGTATCAAAAAAGTTTTTGATAAAATAATGAATGTAATCAAAAAAATCAAAAATAGTATAGGTAATGCTCTTAAAAAAATGTGGAATGGAATTAAAGGAGCTTTTACTAAAATTTGGGATGGTATTAAAAATATTTTTAAGAAAATTTCTGATATTTTGAAAAAAATGAAAGATAATCTTGTAAAAGTTTTCAAAAAAATGTGGGATGGAATTAAAAGTGCTTTTACAAAATTATGGGATGGTATCAAAAAAGTTTTTGAAAAAATCAAAGACATTTTTAAAAAATTAGGAGAATATTTAAAAAAGGCTTTTAAAATAGTAAAAGATGCTTTTATATCATTATATAAAAAAATAAAGAAATTTTTTAGCATCTTTTGGGAAAGAATTAGAAATGCTTTTACTAAAGTATGGGAGATTATAACAGACCCATTATCATTCTTTATGAATATTTTTGGAAAAATTACTGTAAAAATGACAAGTGGTGTTAATAAAACATTTCAATCAGCTATATGGTCATTTTTTCCACCAGCATGGCAAGGAACATTAAATAAATATGGGACATATATTTTATTAGGATCTGTAGTATTATGTATATCTGGATTTATTGGAATAAATGCTTTAATAAATATTGTAAAAACTGATGGATTATGTGTTGACCCAAAGAATGGAAATATTATAAAAAATCAATTTAATGAAGCAATAAAAGATAATGGTCCCAATTGTCCTTATCATATTCCTAAAGGAATATGTGAAAATCCAAATACTAAACGTATTTATACAAATGATGCAGGTCAGCAATTAACATCTGATAATCCAGATTGTCCAGGTTATATACCAACACAGCCAGAAGTAGTTGAAGATGTAGTACAAGTTCAAACTCCAGAAGAAACATCATATACAGATTTCAGAAATAAACTACAAAAACAAATCGGTGGTAGAAGAAAAAGAAGAAGAAGAAGATTTTAATATAATTTTATCTTATATACTGACATAATTAAATTCAATTATTTTATAATTTATAAAATAAATTATAAAATAATTAAAAATTTCATAAATATTTTTACTTGTTAAGACGTCATTTTTATTTCTGAATAAAAATTGATGCCTCCCAAAAGATTTGTTAAAACTAATCCAATTGTAATTAAGAAATTACGCAAAAAACCAACAATACTCCAACCTCTATGTTGTAAGGGTTTTAAAAACCAGACACCAGATATTACAATAATTAAACCAGCAAAAAGAGAAAACATAAGGAAATACAGCCAACTCCATAATCCAAATGCAAACCCTCCTGGCCCAGAGCTACACTCTTTGTTATAGAATGTATTTTTTATAACAGATATCCAATAATCAATACCACCAAAACCAAACAAAACACATATGCCCCCTAATATTGATTTTTCATTCAAATTAAGGTATTCAATAGATGACAATATCAATGAAGCAGGATAGAATGTTAATATAAGAGATGCTATAAATGGAATCACTGTTAAAAATTTATCAATAGAAATATTTTTTGGCCCTGGATGTTCATTTTTACATTTTCCCATCCAAAATAGATATCCAAATGGTGCTATTCCAAAAATAAATAATAATAATAATATATTCCATATTGTAAATTGAAATTTATGAATTATATTACTAATTATATTTGGATACATGCTATTCATCATAATAAATCCTAAAATACAAATGACCACCACACCTACTCCCCCTATTCCATATTTCCATCCGTTTTTTCCTTGATTAAAAAAATATCCATCCTTATCTTTATTATCATCCTTATATTTTTTTTTTTTACATAAAACATAGCAATCGGTCGTTCCTTCTTTAATTAATTTTTGCGCTTCATCTATTAAATTTTTTTTTAAAATTTCAATTTCAGCTTCCTTATTTTTAATTTCATCTTGCTTAATTATAATTTCATCTTGCTTATTTTTAATTTCATCTTGCTTTTTTGTAAGTTCATCTTGATTATTTTTAAGTTCATCTTGCTTATTTTTAATTTCATCTTGCTTTTTTTTAAATTCATCTTGATTTTGAACAATTGTAAGTTCATCTTGCTTTTTTTTAATTTCATCTTGATTTTTTTTAATTATTTCATTAATTATTTTAATTTCATCTTGCTTATTTTTAATTTCATCTTGCTTAATTATAATTTCATCTTGCTTATTTTTAATTTCATCTTGCGTTTTTATTAGTTTTTCATATACCTCACCTATTTGTGTTGATGTTGTCATTATAACTATATATAATTATATATTATTTTATTTTATTTTATTTTATTTTATTTTATTTTATTTTATTTTAATCAAATAATATATAATTTATAAATATATTCTAATAATTTTATAAAATTGAATAAGAATATAATCAACATCCCATCATCATTTTACCAAAAATACTTGTAATAACAAGCCCAAAGAAATGTCCTGGTAAATATGTCATACCTTCTGGTACTTTTGAAAAGAATGGATGAATAAGTTCACCAAGTACTTCCAATGCCATTAATGGAGCTTTTAAAAATGGAACAAAATTAAGTGCAATAGAACCAGCCATTGCCAAAAATGGACTCCAAACTGATGCCCAAAAAATACCACCCCATTTTTTCTTTTTTTTTGGACATTCTTGAATTACAAACCAAATTTTAAATAAAAAAGTTATAAGCAATAAAGTAATAAATGTTAGCATTGGAACAAATATCATATCTAATGGCCAAGGGATTTCAAATCCAAGTGTTAATAAATATTCTAATAAATTAGTAAGTGATAATGGAGTAAGTACTACAAAAATTGTTAAGAGTAATCCTCTAATTACGCTCATCATAAAACCCATAATTAATTGTTTGTTATATATATAATTGTCACAAAATAATTATACGATACAACGATTTTTGAATTATTCCAAATACTAATATTCATTTTTGGCTCACATCATAAATCATATGATATATTGAATATGGCGTAAAAAATTATAAAAAGATTCTACATTAAATTTATTACAAAATAAACAACCCAACGCAATTATAATTAATGAATAATAATATTTCATTCATCTTCTTTGACATTCTAGTAATCCAATTGTATGAAATTTATTATTTGTAATTTCACCAAATAATGAAATAATCTTTTCAAGTATGTTTTCAGAAGTAAATCCAAATCTTTTCATATTTTCACTACCAGGTGCCGAAGCACCAAATGTAGTCATACCTATATTATAATGAGCATATTTTGCCCAACCAAATGTTGATGATGCTTCTACTGAAACAACTGGTACATCTGGTACTAGTATTTTTCGCCTATATTCAATTGATTGTTGTTCAAAAACATCAAGGGAAGGACTTGAGACTATACGAACATTCATTCCCTTTTTTTCTAATTTTACAGATGTTTCTACTAGCAAATGAACTTCTGAACCAGAACCTATAAGTATAATATCTGGTAATCCTTCACTTGTTTGTTGTAAAATATATGCTCCTTTTAATGCCTTATATCTATCCGATTGTACTAATGATGGAACCGATTGTCTAGTTAAAGATAATACAATTGGGGTAGTTTGATTTTCAAAAGCAAATTCATATGATGCAATAACTTCTCGAACATCAGCTGGACGAAATGTAACAAGATTTGGTGTTGCACGTAATAAGGGTAATACTTCTACTGGCTGATGAGTTGGACCATCCTCACCAAGAGCAATTGAATCGTGTGTCATTATATAAATTTGACGAGCATGCGAAAGTGCCCCAACACGAACGGCACCCCACGCATATGTAATAAAATTTAAAAATGTTGCCGAAAATGGAATTAATCCACCATAATATGAAATTCCGTTACATATTGCTATCATAGCATGTTCCCGAATACCAAAACGAAAATATCTTCCATGATAAGAACCAGGTTGAAAATCTACAGTATTAAAACTTGTTTTACAAGATGGTGTCAAATCAGCACAACCACCAACAAGTTCTGGAACACAATCAGCAATTACTTTTAAAATTTTTCCAGAAATTGATCTAGTAGCAATATTTGAATTATCATCATTAAATTGATCTAAGCATTCTTTCCAATTATTTGGTAATTTTTTTTCAATAAAAATACGATTATATTCTGCTGCTTCATTTGGCCATTGTTTAGAATATTCTGTAAACATTTTTTCCCAATCATCATAAAATTTATTCCCTTTTTCAATAACATTAGCATAAAACTCTTTTACATCATTTGGAATTTCAAAAGATTTTGAACTATCCATATTTAGAGCGTCTTTAGTAGCAGATACTCCATTAATTCCAAGTGGAGCACCATGTGCTTTAGATGTATTTTCAAATGGAGATTTATATCCTATATATGTCTTTAAAGAAATAATTGTAGGACGATCACTTTCTTGTGCTTCTCTAATAGCATTTTCAATAGCATCAATGTCTTCATTTCCATTTTCTACTGTAATTGTATTCCAACCACAAGACTTAAATCGCATTGGTATATCTTCTGAAAATGATAATGAAGTATTACCATCAATTGTAATACTATTATCATCATAAATAATAATTAAATTTTTTAATTTTAAATGTCCAGCAAGAGAACAAGCTTCAGATGAAATTCCTTCCTGTAAACAACCATCTCCACAAAATACATAAATTTTTGAATCAGCAATTGGAAAATTTGGTTTATTAAAACGTGCTGCGATATGTTCTTGTGAAATTGCCATTCCAACCGCATTAGCAATACCTTGTCCTAAAGGACCAGTTGTTGCCTCAACACCATCTGTAATATTTATTTCTGGATGCCCTGGTGTATTACTCCCAGATTGTCTAAAATTCTTTAAATCATCTAATGATACGTTATATCCAGCTAAATGTAACATAGAATAAAGTAAAGCACAACCATGTCCATTAGATAAAACAAAACGGTCTCGCGAAGACCATTTACTATGCTTTGAAGAAAATTTTAAAATACGAGAATATAGTATATGCATAGCTGGTGCCATTCCAAGAGGCATTCCTGGATGACCAGAATTAGCTTTTTGTACCATATCTATCGATAGGCAACGAAGAGTATTTATACAGCGAAGTTCTTCCATTAATGTAATAATTTAATTTACATATTAATGTTTAAATAATTATTTATTAATATATAAATGTATAATTTAACTAAAATTCTATACTAAACTAAATATTCCAGATAAAATATCATTGGCAATTTTATGATCAATACAATCATACGCAACTTTTATTAAACTGCCATTTTCATTTATCTTAATATGTCCTTTATTCATTACTATTATTTTTTCATTTTCAACCTTAAAAATGTCTCTACGAATATAATATATCGCAACTACTACATCATGAATAATTAATTTTGTATCATTTGGATCTACTTCATTATATTTGACAGATTGACTAAAAATTTTAGATATAATATGTTTAAAAAAATTCTCATATTTAATTCCAGAACATTTTTCAATCATCTTTGGAATATCAAATCTTAATTTATGAGTAATATCTAATGGAAATAGTACAATATTTTTACATTTAAGAACTGATTTAGTTGCTTCTTCATCAATATAGAAATTATATTCAGATTCTGGTGTAATATTTCCAGGAACTTTTACAGCACCACCCATAATTAATATTTCTTTAGCCTTATTCAAAATACCCTTTTCAACTTGTTCACAAGTATGTAAATTTGTTAATGGTCCAATAGCAATTATAGTTAAATTATCAATTTCCTTTAACTTACGACTTAAAAAAGACTCCGCAGATTCAGAACTAGTATATACTTTTTTTGAAATTTCTTTTATCTTTCCATAATGTCCATCTTTACCATAAAAATATGAACATTTATGATTAAATTTCGCAGAAGTTTTAGATTCAAAAATAGGTATGTCATGAATTCCAAATAATTCTTTAACTAAAACACTTATTGTTTGAAAACAATCATCTGATTTTATATTACCACATACAGTTGTTATCCCAATGATATTACATTTTCCTAATTTATGTAATCTTAACATATTACCAATACAAAAAGTATCATCACCACCACCATCAGTATCAATTATTACTGGATTATTCATTTAAGTTATATACAACGTATTAGTTAGATATATTTATATATCAAATAAAATAAAGATTTAGTTTAATATTTTTCATTTAATTTTTTTTCAATTCCTTTAAAAACAATTGTAAACATAATTCCTTGTAACCCATTTCCTAAAATTCGTGTTTTTAATCCACGCCCAAATAATCCTATTATACCATCTTTTTGTATAACCTGTTTTACAGATTCTGGATAACTGACTGGTATTTTACTTGATTGTTTATAAGTTTTTACAACTCTTATAGAATTTGAACAACAATCAGAACATACTGAAGAACTAAATCCAATTGTGGCATTACGTGCTAAATTTTGTAACATATCATCAGATTTGGGTAAATAAGCATTCAAATAATTATATGTTACAAACCAAGGATAATGTCCTACAAATGTTGCTGAATATGCTGCCAATGAACCATGATATAAAACTCTTGGACCACTTGTTTTTACTTTTGAAAATAATTGTTCAACCCCAACTTTTCCATGAACTTGCATATTTGTTTTAACAGCATCAATAGGCATTAAACAAATTCTCCAAAGTGCAGCAACACTTGAAGCACAAAATGTTTTTGTTGAAATTGATAAGTTTTTAGTATTTGGATTTTCATTTAATGCATATATTACTCCTGCATTTGCGGCAGTATCGCCAAATCTGGCTAATGGACCTTGAACTAAAGCAGGTGCTAATCCTCTATAAAAACGTCTAATTCCACCTTCTCTATATAAATTTTTAAGAGCAACGCTTGTTGTATGTCCATTTCTATATTGGTAATTCATTGTCGTTCTTACCCACATAAGAGAACAAACTTGTGTAACCATAGCAAGACTACCAGATACACCTCCCCCAAGTGCTCTTTTTAGTGATTTTTGAAATAATGAATCGTCTGTATTATTGGCCATATATTATTTAATTTATAAAATATACATATAAGAGATATTTTTATCTTATTATTGGTAATAAATAGAAATTATTATCACACTTAATAATAATAGATATGTCAAATTCTAATATTTTAGAAAATTCAAAAAAGTGTATACAAAAAACTTTAGAAATAAAGGAAATATTAAAAAACAATAAATTACCAAAGGTCAACAAAAAATCTGCTCAATTTTATAAGAAATTAACAAAAAAAATAAAACAAATATATCCAAAAATTTTATCAAATGATAAAAAATTTGGCAAATGTAGTGGAAGTATTAATCCAAATTTATTTTCTTCATTTTTAGATTTGAAAACTAGAGAAGAAATAAATAATAATACATGTTTAATAAAAATTAATGATAATATTAAAATTTTTTCTAATGCAAATAATCAATTAAGTGATTCTATTATTAAAACTATATTTTCACGAACTTCATTATTAGAAGAATTCTTTTCTAAAAAGGTAACTGATTTAACTATTTCATTGTCTAAAGATTTAAGACAATTACCTGAATATAAAATTCAATTGAAACCAAAAAATATTAATGGTGGATGGACATATTTTACTAGCAATGAAACAGGTGTAGTAATATATAGATTAGAAGAATTTGCGAAAGTTTTACTTCATGAATTATTACATTCATTTGAATTTGAAATTTCTTCTGATTCATCTGAAATATATTCACAAAAAATAAAAGAAATTATAGAATATGATGCTGATATTAAATTAATTAATGAAACTTTTATAGAACTTGGGGCAAATATATTAAATTCAGTATTAATACCAATTGAAACAAATAAATATAATTTTTCTAAAATTTTAGAAAATGAAAGATATTGGTCATTGTATCAAGCGGCAAAATTAATAGTTCATTATGGATTTAGTAATTTCTATGAATTTTTAAAATATAAAAAATGTATGAATATCTCATCTAATAAAGAAATATGTGAAAGGAAATGTAAAAAAAAAGAGAATGGAAAATGTGTCTTAAGTGATAAACATCCAATTATTACTGAAAGTACAAATTTTGTTTCATATATAATTAATAGAGCAATTGCATTTTATTTAATAAATGATTATACACAAATTCTCATAGATATTACCAAAAGTAAATCAAATAATATTTCATCATTATTTGATATAAATAACAATGAAGATAGTATTAAATTTGTTAATTTAATTTTAGATGGTTATACAAACAAAGGATTTATAACAACTATTGATTTTTTAATAAGATATATAAAAAAAAATGAGTTTGATAAAATGTATGTCTCTTCTAAAGAATTTAATATTTATAATTCTGTTAGGATGTCAGCATACGAACTAGATTATAGCCATCGAAGATGAGCGTATCGGGAGCCCGACAGGGCTTCATAGCCACCACCTTTGGTAGTGAGCGTATCCGCTTCGCGACCCTTGGTCCGCTTTGCGATAATTGATTATATTTTACAAATAAAAATTGATTTATTTAGTATTTATATAATTAATATGATGAATAACTCCAACTTTGTCAAAATGTCAGGAACTACACAATCAACTGATTATAATCAGCAAATATCACAGATAACAATGGAAAATGAAGCAGCAGAAGAAGAGCTCCCAATATTACCAACGGTTTTAGAAAATATTATTATTGATTATGTATATCAACTGTATCATGTGGAAGATTTTCAAGAATGTATAAATAAAATCAATGATATTTATTATGAATATTATGAAGAGGATGGATTTCAATTATCAAGGAGAGAAATCGCAACCGGGAGTTTTTATGAAACCGAAAGTGTTGAGTATTATCAAAGAAATGATGAAAATTCTTTATATATTGACCATCATTATGAATATCGTGGTGATACCACAATCAGATTAGCAAAAATACATTATGGAAACGATTTTCAAGTTGAGAATCTGGGTATAAATTATGATTAATTTATATTTATTATTAAAAATAATAAATATATATTAACATTAGATATCCGTTTAATTAACGGACTGGAATGGATAAATTAAATTTTATTGTTGTATTTAAATATTTAGTAAAATATAAAAAAAATTGATTTTTTTTAATGCTACTACAAAACACCACATAAAACGTGCAAATGTTTGTCGTTATTTCAAATTATGACTTTGCAGATAATTTAGCACCAAAATTTCATTATCCAAAAGAAATTGAAAGAAAAATTAAAAAAGAACCTACAAAACATCTTGGTTCTTTTATAACTTATACTGATAAAAATACTGGTAATGTTAGAATTTATAAAGATAAACCAGTATATAATATTAATTTAATGATTGATAAACTTGAAGGAATCGAACTTTCGGATATTTCATCAAAGAAAAAAAAATTCTCTGATGAAATAAATGATGATTGGGAATTGGTATAATATACTATTTATTTATGGACTGACTTATCTTTTTTTTACATTATAACTAAAAAACGACCAGATTGAATTCTTTTTTTTCTACGTTTTTCTCTACGTTTTCTTCTATATTCTCTAGCATTTCTTACAATTTGCTCAAAACATAATTTCTTTTCGAGAATTTCTTCCGCATCATAATAAATATGTATACACTTATTTAAATCTTCTCTTATGGTTATTTTTTTAGGAATTTCTTCGGAAATTTCCATTTTTATATATGAATCTGTATATTTTCCTAATAATTTATACAATTTATCATGTTCCATTGTTAGTCACAACGCAAAATAAAAATCTAAATTTTTTTTGTAACCTATATTTAAATCGATTTTAGTTTTTATATATTTTTACATCTATAAATTTATCATCTTCCATATTCATTCGTAATAATTGTGAACCACCACCATTTAACATAGTAAAACCTTTCCAAGTTTTCTGATAAGTAGCATGAATATGTCCATTAATTATTGCAAGAATATTATAATCTTTTATTACTTGATAAAATTGTTCTTTTTCTTTATCACTCCACCAATCTGAATATTGTTCTTTATCCACAGTATTATAATGATAAAATATGATAATTGGATATTTTTTATCTTTAGGTAAATTTTTTCTTAAAAATTTTAAATGTTTAGGATAAACTCCTAATGAAATGAATAGAATATTATTACGAGTATATGTATAACAACCAGAATATTTCATCCATATCCATGGATAATATGTTGCATTATGTTTTTTTTTTATATATTTTAATACTGGTTTATAAAAATATGGATGTCCCGTATAAGTATCGTGATTTCCAATAGTCAATAAAACATCAATTCCAGCATTTTCAATTGGTTCTACCCAATTCCGAATCATCGGATTTAACTCATCTTCTTTATTTTTTCTAAAACATAAAAAACATCTACCATCAACACCATATTCAGTTAAATCACCTGCTGAAATAACCATTTGGACATTATGTTCATCTTTCATCTCAATTATTTGCTGAACTTGATCCTTCTTTCTTTTTATAATATCAACACCACTAACGGATTTAAGAGAACCAAAATGTAAATCTGAGGATAATACAATCGACCACTTTGTCTTATTATCTGTCATATTAGTTATATTATAATAATTAGATATATTTTACATATAAATTACCTTTTAATTATATAAGAATAATTTAATAAAAATAATCATAAAATGTTTTCTTTCCTATTTTCGTTTATTTTATTAACTATTTTTGGTCTATCTACGGCAGACCAATCTTTACGGCAATGTTCAGATAATTTTGAATTATTTAAAACACAATATAATAAAGTTTATACTAATTCTGAAGAAGAAATGTATAGACGAATTGTATTTAATAATAATTATAATCGTATTGAAGAACATAATAGAAATGGAGAAAATAGTTTTCAATTAGAGATGAATCAATTTGGAGACTTATTATCTCATGAATATCATAATAAAAATACTTATTATCATTTAAGAGAACAACCAATCATTTCAACAAATACTTTTGTTGAAACTGATACTGATGTTGTAGATGAAATTGACTGGAGAAGTCAAAATGCTGTTACACCAGTTAAAAATCAAGGACAATGTGGTTCTTGTTGGGCTTTTTCTACTACTGGTTCATTAGAAGGATTAAATGCTATTAAAACAGGAAAATTAGTAAGTTTTTCAGAACAACAATTAATGGATTGTTCTAAACCAGAGGGAGATCAAAGTTGTAATGGTGGTTTAATGGATTATGCTTTTCAATATGTTATTGATTCTAAAGGAATTTGTACAGAAGAAGAATATTCTTATGAAGGAAAGGATGAGGATACTTGTAGAGTATGTGATAGAGTAATGACTATTGCTGGATTTACAGATGTTGATCAAAATAATGAAGATGCTTTAAAACAAGCAGTTTCTCAATTACCAGTTAGTGTTGCTATTCAAGCAGATCAATTTGAATTCCAATTTTATCGTAGTGGAGTATTTACAGGAAATTGTGGTAATCCTTCTTCATATCAATTAGATCATGGTGTATTAGTAGTAGGTTATGGAACAGATAATGGCCAAGATTACTGGATTGTAAAAAATTCTTGGGGAGCAACGTGGGGAGATAAAGGATATATTCGTTTAGCAAGAAATGTAGAAGAAAAACAAGGAAAATGTGGAATTGCTATGCAACCATCATTCCCTGTCAGCGAATAAACCAAATTAAAATCGATTTTGAATATATTTATACAATTAAACTATTCAACTATTCAATTATTCAATACTTCAACACTCGTCAGAGAATGGAAAATTTCTTTGATTATCTAGATATGAACTATGGAGAAGTATGGGAAAACGAATATTACCGTCTCCGCGACGCAGGACACTCTGGTGAAGAATCTGATGTAGGAGCTACAAAAAAAATTCGTGAGATAAATATTTGGAGTGACGTATATTACAATCTTTTGGAAATGGGGAAAACACAAAAAGAATGTAAGGAAAGTGCGATGGACGCAATTAAAAGTCTCAGGGAAGAATTGGAGGAAGAATCTAAGATTGATACAATTTCAAATTCTAAAGTATCAAATCGTTGGCTGAAAATTAGAAATGATTGCGACTTTTGTCTTCTTGATGAGGTTCTAACACCTCAACAAGAAGCCAAAAGAATGTTAGGTACACTTTCTCCTTCGGAGTTTTGGGCAGAAGTAGCATCTGTAATAATGGAAAAGAATCGACAGATGTAATAATGGGAATTTTTCGGAACTACATATCATATATATAATTATATTAAAAATGGACTGGTTATACAAAAGTATAGAACCGCACAAACTAATTAATTTACCGAATAACAATTTCTAACGACATTTCATTATTTTCAGGTTCCGGATTATCATCTAATACTAATCCTGTATTATTAGATGATAATACATTATATTTACATAATGGACAAATTGTTTTTTCCATTAACCATCGTTCAATACATTTTTGATGATATTTATGCTCACACTCTAATTTTCCAACATTATTATCATAATCATAATCATCTAAACAAATAACACATTTTTCTGAATAATCTATTTCAGATTCATTAACTGATGAAATACATTGCCGAATAATATTTATATCAGGTCTTTCTTCATTTATATCATGTTCTCGCATATATGCTCTTATTAATTCATTTCTATTACTATTAGTATCTAATTTAAAAATAACTATTACAAGAATAAGAATAAAAATCATCATAGGCCATTGATTGGCCGGATTATTTGAAGAACCAAACCACATAATCAAGAAAAATAATCCCATAATAAGCAAGATTTTAATAATTGCTTTTAAAATATCGTGACAAATACCCATTTTAAAATTAGTTATTATAAAATATATAAATTCAATTTTGTTTACCAATCTAAATCTTTATTCGAACAACCTCCTGAACTACAACCACCTTTATTTTCAGTTTTAACAGTTGCTTGTTTTACTAATTCCGAAAAACCTTTGTCTTTATATTTTTCATATAATCCAATAACACCACCATTTTCGTATATAGTTTCTTCAATTGATGACATTGTAAATAGATATTGCTTATTATCTACAATAACTTTTCTATCTTGAACATTTACTTGAATTTGTGTCATTTCTGTTAAATTATCATAAAATTCTTCATCTTTAATTATAACACCCAACATATTTAATGTTAAAAGATTTCTATAAAAAATAAAACTAAATGATTTAGCAATTATACACTTTACTCCACCAATTTTAAGACAACTAACTGCTTCTTCTCTACTCGATCCGCAACCGAAGCCTTCTCCTGCTACAACAATATCGTGACCTAATTTAAGCTTATCCATAAATTCTGGACGATAATAATGAAATGATTTATTGGCTAAGTGTTTTCCTCTGAAGACAATGAATGGAGCTGGTATTATTATATCGGTATCAATATCATCGCCGAATATTTGAGGCAACCCTCGTATAATT
>Ga0257107_1000373_pt1 | contig 17126 bp, 12 predicted proteins | sample LP_taG_2_FD_190178 | JGI IMG/M metagenome (GOLD analysis project Ga0257107, IMG submission 190178) | Marine microbial communities from Northeast Subartic Pacific Ocean, Canada - LP_J_2011_P26_500m | ecosystem: Environmental > Aquatic > Marine > Oceanic | place: Canada: Northeast Subartic Pacific...
AACCCGTCTTTTGACGGGTTTTTTGTTTATAGACATTTAGGACTCGTGGGGTGTAATATTGTTATTATGAAGCCCTTCCTGCCACTACTTATGCTTACTGGTTTGTTGTTTGGGCAAGACACTGTAGAAACATCATTAATGGATACTCTTTCCCAACAAGGAACACTGGAAGTATCAGTTGAGCTAAAGAATGGCGATAAAATTAGCGGTCAGGTAGTATCTGAGACAGAATCTCAAATTACCGTAAAGACTAATTTTGGTGATTTGGATATCCCCAAGGTCAATATTGCGTTCATTGAACGGGATATAGCTGAAAAAGAAAATGCTGTAAACGAAAATATTTCCTTTGAATTGAACCAAGAAGCGCGCTGGCGTACGATATGGAGTAGTATGGCGTTAGGTAATTCGCTTTATGGTTTTGGTATTCCCTACGTATTGGGAATTGAGGACTTCCAATTAGTCACTCGATTGCAATTACTGATGTTTGGTGGCGGGTTCTATGCCAGCTATGTTTACACACGAGAGATGGAGTTGCCAATGGGTCGCTGGAAAGGAAGAACCCGATGAATAGATATCGCTTCAAGTTCCTCGGCGTAGTCGTACTTATCGGGGTCAGTATGAGTGTGTTGGTCAGGTGTTCTTACAGGGCTCCGACCGACGAACCATTGGATGATGGCAGATATGATTCGATTTCAATTATTCCATCGATCAATGAATCTCAGGAACACGTCGTTCTCAATCGATCGGAAGCATCGGACGATCTAGCCCAACTCGCTGACATCATCTGCACAAGGCATTCGTATACCTCATCCACAGAGTTCGACTACGTCGCTGCAATCGACCACCTAAAGTCCCAACTCCCCGACGAGATTCCAGCCCCGGTGCTGGGATTGCAAATCCAAAAGCTCATTCAATATCTTGGCGATAATCATGCGCGGATCGACAACTGGCTCGATCTTCTTCCACAACGCTACTTGCCGTTTTCTTTCGGATTCAAGGGCTCTCGAGTGTTCGCGTTTCATCGCAACCGTTCGGGTCTGCTAGACGAGCAACATCCGTACGTAAGAAGCATAGACGGCATTTCTATGAAGGCATGGCTGGAGCGAGCTGGCGATATTACGAGCGGGCCGGGTGGCTCGACTTCGCAGCGCTGGCAGCGGTCCCTTGATTTGCTCGAGTACGTTGACTTCATGCGAAGTGAGCTCGGTCTGCCGTCGAGAGCCGATGCTGTCGTTATGCTGGAATCTGCGGACGGATCAAAAGCGGTCAAACGTGTCGTAGTTGTAGCTGACGAGCGTGAGATAATCGGAAAGGCATTTGGTATCCCTCAGGAGAGTCGAATTCTGAGCGGCAATATCGGCTACCTTCGAATTTACTCGCAGCGAGATGATGACTTGCTCGCTAGCATTGACCCTTTGATGGCGGAGTTTCAAAGCACCGACGCACTCATCATAGACGCTCGGCAATGCGGTGGTGGACGCCGAAGCAATCTGCAAGCGCTCTTTCCATACTTCATCTCGCCGGAAGATGAGCCCTATATCGCCAATGTTGCGAAGCTCAGGATTCCGGACGGAGCGAAAGACTTCGACCCGAAGGGAAAACTCGATGTCGGTGACAAGAAGCTGAAGTATCGTGACGACGATGATGTGACCGACTTGGAGCTCGCGGCACTCGATAATTTCTTGTCGACATTTTCCCCAGGATGGTCACCGCCCGAATCGCAGTTCACCGATTGGTACTTTATGGCTATGACGCGTCAGCCCAATAAGTACTTCTATGATCGCCCGGTGTTCCTCGTCATGGATTGGGGCGTTGGCAGCGCCGGCGATATTTTTGTATCGACATTCAAGGGCTGGCGCGATGTGACCTTGGTAGGCTCACCGAGCAACGGACGCAGTGGCAATAGCCAGACTTTCCCGTTGACCAATAGCGGAATCCCCGTTCGACTTTCGACAATGGCCTCGTTTCAGAAGACCGGTGAAAAATACGACAACGTTGGTATTCAGCCGGACGTCGTAATCGAAGCGGAAATATCCGACTGGCTGGAAGCCACCGACACGGTTCTCGAACGTGTTCGGGGAATGGTGAACGCGGCAGTATCGGGAATCTATTGATGAAATGGGCGCTCGCATTTACTGTCGGTTTGTTGATCGCAGTGGTACTAACTCCGCGGGATGGTGCCGTGTCTTCAGGATTCCCGAGAAAACCCGTCACATTGATAGTGGCTTACTCTCCCGGTGGTGCAGTTGACACTATTGGGCGAACGGTCGCGAAGTACATTGAGCAGTATCTTGGCCAGCGGGTCGTTGTTCGCAACAAACCAGGCGCGGGTGGGGAGATCGGCTATCGCAGTCTTTCCAATTCAAACCCAGATGGCTACACGATGGGTATGATCACAGCGCCTCCGATTTTGATGCTCGATATGGTGCGGGATTCAGTCGGTGGCGATATTTCAGACTTTGAAGTATTGGCAAGCATTCAAAAAGACCCTGTCGTGCTCGCCGTCGCAGCCGATAGCCCGTATCAAACATTGAATGAATTGCTTGAGGGCGCAAGCAATGCTGAGGCAGACATCATCAACGTCGCCGGCGATGGTCCGCTGTCGAACAATCAACTACAACTTGTTGTTGCCGAAAGGGAGTTCGGCGTTGACTTTAATTTCGTGCCTTTCAGCGGTTCTGGTCCGTCCATATCGGCTTTGATAGGCGGTCAGGTTCAAGCCGCGGTGCCGTCGGCCAGCTCTATCACCAATTTCGTGCGACGTGGTGACGTTCGAGCGTTGGCTGTGTTTGCGCCGACGCGATACGAGTTTCTGCCGGATGTTCCAACGGTTCTTGAGGCCACGGGCGTAGAGGTACCGGATATTGGCGCGGCCGTTCGCGGTGTCGTCGTGCCCAGGAATTTACCGGAGGGCAATAAGCAGCTACTGATTGACGCGATTGAGCAGTTGATGGCTGATGACGAATTCATCGCACATGCGAGGGATGTCGGAATTCCGCTACATTACATGGGGGCAGCAGAGTTCGAACAGTATCTGGTCACGCTGGGGAATCAGCTTGAGACCTATATGCCGTTGTTGTCTGGCCAATCCGAAAAGTCAGAGCAACAATGAAGATAGTCATTCGTAATAGTCTGTTTTCTTTCATAACGTTTTTTCTTGGTGCCTGTTGCTTGGCGGTCGCTTTGCAGTATTCGGCCGACTCGTCGGGCTTCCCGCGCGCCGTGGCGCTCTTCCTCATCATTCTCGCATCAGCAGATCTTATTCGGACCGCGCGAGGCCGGACGGTAGCAGCCGACGCACCTGAGGAAGTCTCGTTGTGGGACGATCGAAAGTACATGACCGCCGCGCTGCTCGTATTCCTTAGCGCGCCGGCATACGTTGTTCTAGCCAGGCTATTCGACTTCGAAATCGCGACTTTCGTCTATCTGGTCGTCGCCATGTACGCCCTTGGACTCAGAAGACCCATATTGATAGTCGCGGTGTCGATCGGAGCGTTGGTCATCGTCAAAGGCCTATTTTTCGTGCTACTGGATGTCACGCGTTCGGCAACCCTGATAATCGGGACGTGATAACAGTGGATGCCAACAATGTTTGAGGACAGTCTGCTTGGCTTAGCCGCGCTGATGGATCCGGCAATGATTCTTGCCATTGCCGTTGGCGTCATTGGCGGGATATTGATCGGCATTCTCCCAGGACTGACTAGCACCTTGGGCGTTGCCCTCGTGATCCCGATAACGTTCTCAATGCCGCCGCAAGTTGGTCTCGCAATGCTCGGCGGTATTTACGTCGCGTCAACCTATAGCGGGGCTATTACGGCGGTGCTGCTCAATATTCCGGGTACACCTGCGGCGGTCGCGACGCTGCTCGACGGTTACCCGATGAGCCAGAAAGGCGAACCGACTCGAGCGTTGGCATTGTCCACTTTCGGATCTGCTTTCGGTGGATTAATCAGCGTGCTGGCGTTGCTGTTCCTTGGCCCGATATTGGCCAAGGTTTCGCTATTATTTGGGCCACCAGAATATTTCTTACTGGCTGTTTTCGGAATTACGGTCATCGCGTCTCTATCGGCAGGCGCCATGATAAAAGGGTTAATGGCTGGCGGCATCGGGCTTCTATTGAGTACGGTTGGATACCATCCGTTGACCGGGGAGATGCGCTTTACATTCGGTTTCCCGGCACTCTTCGACGGAATTCCACTTGTTGCTGCCCTTATTGGCTTCTACTCCATCCCTGAAGTCATCGACATGATCGCGCGTCGCGACGACAAGGCGCCTGAAGCGACGGACGGAGATAAGGCCAACCCCTACAGATACATCGGGGAAGTTCTGCGGCAAGGAACAAATCTGATTCGGTCCAGTTTCATAGGAGTTATTGTCGGCATCATTCCAGGTGTCGGCGCCAGTGTCGGTGGGTTCGTCGCCTACGACACCGCTAAACGTAGCTCAAAGACACCCGAGCAATTTGGCAAAGGATCGCCGGAGGGCGTGCTGGCTTGTGAGACGGCCAACAACGCAGTGACAGGTGGAACGCTCGTACCGCTATTGACGCTTGGTATTCCGGGGAATCCTGTGACGGCCGTGATGCTCGGCGGGTTGATGATTCACGGCCTACAGCCTGGTGCAGAATTGTTCACAGCGAACGCTGACATCGTCTTCGGCTTTATATTCAGCCTGTTCATTTCCAATCTTCTACTGATCCCGATCGGGCTCGTATTTGCGAAGTATTGCGTGAGAATCGTTCGTGTCCCCAAGGCGATCCTGGCACCCATTATTCTGTTGCTTTCGATTGTTGGTACGTACTCGATTCGAAGTTCGTTTGACGACATATTCATTATGTTCGCGATCGGCGCAATCGGTTTTTTCTGTCAGCGATTCTTGGTACCGAGAGCTCCACTGGTTCTCGGTTTGGTGCTGGGAAGGCTGGCGGAAAGCGAGCTTGAGCGTTCACTGGCGTTGGTCGGCGGCGATATCGGGGCGTTTGGAATTCAGCTAATTACCCGGCCGATTGCCCTCGGCCTTCTTTTGCTCTCAGTGTACGCGGTGTACCAAGGTTACGTGCAGCACAAACGACATTCGAAATTATTGGACGATTAGAAAAGATGACGGAGTCAACGAACATAGCGGATCGTTTTTGCCCCATACGTCTCGTTGGGAGTGGGGTGCTGAACCATTTTTTTGGTTACTACAACAAAAGCACTTGGGACAAAAGCGGGCAGTATTTACTGTCAAACAGAGTCACCACGATGACGGGTGAACTCAACGGCGAGCAAGAATGCGTGGTCGGTTATTTCGATACCTCAAACTCGGATAAATTTCACGAAGTCGGTCGGACGTCGGCGTGGAACTGGCAAATGGGCTGCCAGCTACAGTGGCTGGAGTCGGGCGAGCGCAAGAAGATTATCTACAACAAACGCGCCGAATCGCCGTCCGGCGTCTACCCGGATTTTTGCAGTGTTATTCACGATATCGATAGTGGAGAGGATCAAATACTGCCTCTTCCGATTTACGTTGTTGCACCGAACGGTCGATACGCATTGTGCGTCAACTACTCTCGTTTCCAGGTGACTCACAAAACCATTGGATACAGCGCGATTGGTTCGGATCCCGAGCTACAGATTGCGCCAGAGGATGATGGAATATTTTTCATGGACATCGAGACGGGTAACTCGAAACTCATCCTAAGTCTGCGACAGTTGACAGAACATCAGCCAGTAGAGTCGATGGACAGAGCAATTCACTGGGTTACCCATCTGGAGGTAGCACCGAACGCTGAGCGCTTCCTGTTCTTGCATCGCTGGACGGAAAGAGTTGAAGATGAGACCTGTTTTCTGCACCGTCTTTACTCGGTAGCAGCGGACGGTAGTGACCTACAGTTACTTGAATGCACGGACCACCAGTTACCGCAGTTGGCCGACGATTTCGACCCAGACACGGTCGGAACATTCGATTATGAAAAATCGGAATATCAGATCTCGCACCCAGCTTGGAAAGACGACGATTCAATTATCGTTTGGGGGCCACATAAGGACGAAATTCACTATCACCTCTACGATGACAAAACAGGCGTTGTAGAGGTCGTTGGAGCGGATACCTTAACCGAAAACGGTCATATGACGTATTCTCGTGATGGTCAGTGGCTATTGACTGACACCTACCCGGACAGCGAGTCGAACAAGCGATACTTGATTTTGTACAACGTCGCTAATGACAGGCCGTATAACATCGGTCAATTCTTCACTCCGCCTGATCTTGGCAAGCACAACAGATGCGATCTGCATCCCCGTTGGAGTCCTGACAATAGATTGGTGTCGTTTGACTCTGTGCATGAGGGTTCGAGGCAACAGTACATTGCGGATGTATCTAAATTGCTGGATGTAGATAGATTTTTAAAGGGATAGATCTATAGGAAGCCTTCGAGACCCTCAGTAGGGTTTTTTGTTTATTTATGTTGGGCTCATAACCGGATGGTTGGTTTTTTGTATAGTGGCGAAGTATTTTTATGCATCATTTCCAATTGTATTTATGTTATTCTATCGAGAAAATTTAAAAAGCATTATCTTTTCAAGCTATTTTTTGGTTGCTGCTTTGTTTGCCCAAGATTTGGAAGATTTATCTTTTGGAGATGACAATTCTCTGGATGTAGCGACCTGGAATATTGAGTGGTTTCCAAAAAATAATCAAATCACGATCGATTATGTCACTGAAATTATCATCCTTTTGGATTTAGATATTCTTGCTATACAAGAAGTAGATGATATTACTATGTTTGACCAAATGTTAGATTCTTTACCAGCATATTCGGGGTATTATGAATCAAGTTGGTTTGCTGGTTTAGCATATATATATAAAACAGGATTAGTAGAAATCAATGATATATATGAGATATACACAACTTCATCATATTGGAATGCATTTCCTCGCTCGCCTATGGTAATGGATATCAATTTTATGGGAGTAAATTATTTTATAATCAATAATCATTTTAAATGTTGCGGAGATGGTATAATTGATTTTGATGATCCATCTGACGAAGAAAACAGAAGATATACTGCGATAAACCTAATTAAAGAATATATTGATAATAATCTTTCGAATAATAAAGTAATTATGTTGGGTGATTTGAATGATGATATTGCTGAAGCACCGCCAAATAATGTATTCCAGGAAGTTTTAAATGATTCCACCCATTACCGCTTTGCAGATCTTGAAATTGCTCAAGGAAATAGTTCTGAATGGTCATTCCCCAATTGGCCTTCCCATCTTGATCATATTTTAATTACTGATGAATTTTTTAATGGACTAAATAATTCAGAAGTGCAAACAATAAAAATTGATGAATATCTTGATGGTGGTTGGAATGAGTATGACCAAAATATATCAGATCATAGGCCTGTTGCAATAAAGTTTAGTTTTAGCTTCGTTCCATTTTATGATATTAATGATGATGGTATAATAAATGAATCTGATTTTGTAATGTTGTTGTCTTTTATAATGAATGACAATGAATCAATTGATTTAGCAGATATTAATTTTGATTCGGCAGTGGACATTTTTGATTTGCTTCTTTTGTCGGATTTTTTACTAGACATGTAAATAAAGTATGTATAATTATTCATCAAGCCCCGCCCATTAGCGGGGTTTTTTGTTTATAGACATTTAAGGCTGGCAGGTATTAAGCCTATACGGCCATACTTCATAAAAAGGATTATTGAAGTAGCTAAAAAAGGAAGGTTAGTCTTCGTATCATTCCTTAATTTTTCCTGGTATATAATTAAAATTAAAATGTACGGTTAATAATTTTGAGACTAAGACTTTCAACAAATTTAATTTTTCTAGTATCTATTTGCTTTATTAATATTGTGAATGGTCAGGTGAAACCTGTTGATGCAGGCCAGACTATTCACCATAAAACGCCAAAAGTATTTCTACTAAAAGGCGCTACTATTATTCCTGAACCGGGAAAAGTTATTGCGGAAGGTGAAATAGTAATCCGTGATGGTCTAATCGAGTCAGTCGGGAAAAATGTAGAACACCCCGCAGATGCCTATGAAATCGATCTTTCTGGAAAACACGTTTACCCTGGATTCATTGAGCCTTATTTTATCCAGGAAAAAGAAAAATCAATGGATCGACCACGCGGGAATCAGCAGAAACCAAAACCTAAAGAAATAGCTACTGCAACTTCACATTGGAACCCCAAAGTTACACCGGATCGCCATGTTCTTGAGAGTTTCACCCTTGAAGAGAAACAAACTAAAAGCTTAAGAAATCTGGGGTTTACCACAGCTCACGTTGTACCCAGTTCTGGTATCTTCCGCGGGCAATCAGCACTTATCCATCTTGGTGATTGGTCATCAAGTTCTATAATCAAAGAAGCTGGCCCCGCACAAAGTATAGGCTATGAGTATGGGTCTTGGAGCGATCCAGCATATCCAAATTCTCTGCTTGGGGCTGTAGCCCTCATCCGTCAGACCTTTTATGATGCGCAATGGTATGATGCTGCCTGGAAAGTATATAAACGATATCCGCAAAATAATGATCAACCGGAAGAAGACAGGGCTCTTACTGCCTTGAATATTCATTTAAAGAATAATAATGCTTTTTTGTTTGAAACAGGGGAAGAACTAGCGGCATTAAGAGCAGGGAAAATTGCCGAAGAATTTGATCTGAATTTATGGCTGAAGGGTAATGGGTATGAATACCGTAGACTTGAGGATATCAAAGAGCTAAAAAGTTTTATTATCCTGCCTTTAAACTTTCCCAAAAAACCAGACGTAGCTACCTGGGAAGCGGCTCTTCAGGTGTCCAATGAAGAACTCCGCCATTGGGATATTGCACCCGATAACGCGCAGAGAATGGGTGAAAAAGGTATCCCTTTCGCACTAACAACAAGCGATCTGGATGATAAAAAATCATTTCGCAAGAATCTATTGAGATCTGTGGATCGAGGTTTTTCCAAAGATGATGCCCTTGCCAGCGTCACGGTTACACCAGCAAAATATCTTGGACTTTCGGAAGTGCTGGGAACACTGGAAAAGGGCAAAATTGCGAACCTAATGATTACCAATGGAGATTATTTTGACAAAAAAACAACAATAGAATCCGTTTGGATAGAAGGTATGGAATATTTGCTCAGATCCACGCCCGATACAGATGCTCGTGGAACTTGGTTAATACAGTGGATCTTTGGAGAAGAAGTCAGAAATGATTCTTTGAAGATTACTGGAGAACACGAAAAACCAAAAGGAAAACTGATCGCCGGTGAGGCAACAATTCCACTAAAGTCTGTATCCCTAACTTCAAATAATTTATTCGGTTTCTCAATAAAAGGTGATTCTCTGAATCTCGCTGGGATAGTGCGATTCTCCGGAACAATTATTAATGACTATGCTGAGGGCCAGGGTCTTACACCCAATGATGAAATTATCAGCTGGTCTGCACATCTGGTGGCGCCAGACAAAAATGATAAAAAAGATAGAAAAAAGAAAACAACGGAAAAAGCCAGTACTCTTGTGGTGCGTTATCCAGAAGGTGCTTTTGGTCTTGAGGTAAAACCTACTCAGCCAGAAATAATACTAGTGAAAAATGCTACAATCTGGACGATGGGACCAAAAGGTATCTTGGAAAATAATGATCTGCTGGTAAAGAGTGGTAAGATCTGGGAAGTAGGAAAAAACCTGAGTATCTCACCCACGGTAAAAAGTTCCGTAGTTATCGATGCAAAGGGTAAACACGTAACTCCAGGTATCATAGATTGTCACAGCCACAGTGCTGCATTCTCTATCAATGAGGGCTCGCAATCTGTTACAGCGGAAGTAAGGATTCAGGATGTATTGAACAGTGATGATATTAATATCTACCGCCAACTTGCCGGTGGACTGACAACGGCCAACATACTCCACGGATCTGCAAATTCAATCGGTGGACAAAATGCAGTTATCAAATTACGTTGGGGGTTGCCTCCAGATGGTATCCTGTTTGAAGGGGCGCCAAAAGGAATCAAGTTTGCGTTGGGAGAAAACGTGAAACGTGAACGTAGCTGGGGTCGTTACCCAGAAACAAGAATGGGAGTTGAACAGGTTATCCGGGATGCATTTACCGCTGCAGTAGAATACAAAAATAATCTGGGATCTCGAATGCGCGGAAAAGGCGGAAAATTAATTCCAGTCCGCCGGGATCTTGAGTTGGATGCGCTTGTAGAAATTCTGAATCGTGAACGGTTGGTTCACTGTCACTCCTATCGCCAGGATGAAATTCTTATGCTGGTGAGAGTTGCACAAGATTTTGGCTTTAAAATTGGCACGTTTCAGCATGTACTTGAAGGGTATAAAATTGCAGAAGCAATCGCTGAGATTGGTGCAGGAGCCTCTACATTTTCAGATTGGTGGGCCTATAAGTATGAAGTGGTGGATGCCATCCCTTATAATGGTCCCCTCATGGAAAATGCTGGTGTGGTTGTTTCCTATAATTCAGATAGTGGTGAGTTAGCCAGACGACTGAATACTGAAGCGGCCAAAGCTGCAAAATACGGCCCCATGAGCAGGGCAGATGCTTTCAGATTTGTTACCATCAATCCTGCTATACAATTGGGTATTGATGACAAAGTCGGCTCATTGGAAAAAGGAAAAGATGCCGATTTCGTTATTTGGAGCAACGACCCCCTATCGATGTACAGCGTTTGTGAGCAGACATGGATAGATGGTACCAAGTATTTCGATCTGGACCGGGATAGTGAAGTTAGACAAAAAGTTAAAGAAGAACGAAACCAGCTAATCCAAAAGATATTATCCTCTGAGGAAGAAGATTCTCAGCATGATTCATTTAAACGAGGCAGACGCCTTGGTCCAAATGAAGTTGAAGCGTACAGTTGTGTGGGAGGAGATCTGCAATGAGAAATTATGTAAATATTATCCTAATAATCGTTATCAATTATTCTTTCGCTTCGGATCAGGTGCCTGCTCCCGAGCAAAAGCATCCAATACTCCTGAAAAATTGCACTATTCATCCCGTTTCTGGTGAGGATATCCGGGGTGGTTCGATTCTTTTTGAGAAGGGCATAATCACAGGCGTGGCTAGTCGCATAGCAAATTTTCCTGAAAACACAGAAATTATTGATCTGAAAGGTAAACATGTCTATCCTGGCATGATCGCTGCCGCCAGTGTGATAGGTTTGACCGAAATAGGTGCAGTGCCTGTTACCAGGGATTTTTCCGAACGCGGAGAGGTAAATCCTAATGTGCGGGCTGAGGTTGCCTACAATCCTGATTCTGAGATCATACCCGTTACGCGGTCCAATGGGGTCACACTGGCCCATTCCTGTCCAACTGGTGGCATTATATCCGGCACTTCTGCAATCATGATGCTGGATGGTTGGACCTGGGAAAAGGCTACATTAAAAGCGCCTGCGGGACTCCACATCAACTGGCCAAACATGGGGGCAGTACGGTATAGGAGCTACAGTGTAAGTGAAGAAGATGCTGAAAAACGGCGCGAAGAAACTCTGAAAAAACTTGATTCCGCATTTGATGAGGCACGGCGTTACCTTGTAGCGAAGCAAGCTGATACAGGGTCAGGTATTATCAAGCACAATAAAGACTTGCGCTGGGAAGCAATGGTCCCTGTGTTGAAAAAAGAAATACCTGTTTTTATGCATGCCGGTGAGATTCGCCAGATTATTAGTGCGGTAGAATGGGCAAATCGTCAGAATGTGAAGATTATTATTGTGGGTGGATATGATGCTTGGCGTGTGGCTGACCTACTTAACAAATACAAGATTCCTGTAATTTATGAAGGAGTGAATTCACTGCCTCGAAGACGGTGGGAGGATTTTGATACTCCCTTCACCGCTCCCCTAAAGATGTATAAAGCAGGTTTGAAGTATTGTATCTCTATGGGGACTGGTGGAGCCTCCAATCATAGAAATACTCCATACGAGGCATCAAAGGCAGCTTCGTACGGTTTACCTAAAGAAGAAGCGCTTAAATCAGTTACACTTTATCCTGCAGAGATCCTTGGTATTGCCGATCGAGTTGGTACGCTGGATAAAGGCAAAGATGCCACTCTCATGATTACTGATGGAGATCCCCTGGAGATCACCACCCAAGTGGTACAAATCTATATACAGGGAAAAACGATTGATATGAGCGACCATCACAAGGGTCTATATGAAAAATATAAAGAAAAGTACAGGCAACTGGGAAAGACCGAATAAAACTTATTACCAAAAATAGTGGGCATTATATCCTATTATTATTAATCCAATATTAGCATCAAGTCTCTTTACGAATATCAGTTTAATCAAAGGCAATCAATCAATAAATAAAATATTCTCTTAAAAGTAAATATGCCATTAATACAAAAAATAAGAGAACATAGGTTGGTTCCTCTTTTTTACCATGATGATATAACTGTTTGTAATAAAGTTTTAGATACAGTTATTAAATGTGGTTTACCACTTTTGGAATTCACAAATCGCGGTCCAAAAGCTATGGGCAATTTTAAACAACTTGTAATACATTTGGGTAACGACACCGGCTTTTCCTTAGGCGTGGGATCTGTAAAAACCAATGAGGAAGCAATAATGTTCATTGATCTTGGGGCAAGCTTCATCGTTTCACCATTTTTAGACAAATCTATAGCAAAAGTATGCGTAAAAAATAATATTCCTTGGATACCAGGGTGTGGGACCTTGACGGAAATGATAACTGCGGAAAAACTAGGTGCTGAAATGGTGAAATTATTTCCAGGAGGCGTGTTTGGTCCTAAATTTATTTCATCCGTTTTAGCTCCCTGTCCATGGTTAAAAATTATGCCAACAGGAGGTGTTACTGCCGACTTAGATAATATATCTGAATGGTTTAATGCGGGAGCTTACTGTTTAGGTATGGGTTCAAAACTAATTTCAAAAGAATATTTGAAAGATAATGACTTTGATGGTCTTGAAAAACATATTCTCCAAGTAATGAAAAAAATAGAGATGGCTAGAAAGAATGCATGAGATATATTCGATCATTTCAGAGAAAACCCGTCTTTTTACGGGTTTTTTGTTTGTGGATTTAGGTCGATTTCATAACCCGAAGGCCATGGATGACCTACGGGGACAAAGATCATGATTTTATCCAAGAATATGGGTATTTTTCATCATCCAAATCCAGGGCTGATTCCGTCATATTGAGGGGTTTAAAAGTATCGATCATTACAGCCAGTTCATTGGTTTCCTCGGATCCCAGTGACTCTTCGATTTTGCCCGGATGCGGACCATGGGGAAGTCCCATGGGGTGATAAGTAATGGACTCTTTTTCAATTCCTTTCCGACTCATAAACTGGCCTTCGATATAGTAAATGATTTCATCAGAGTCCACATTGCTATGAGCATAGGGTGCTGGGATGGATTCAGGGTGGTAATCGAACAGCCGGGGTACAAAAGAACAGATCACAAATCCAATCCCTTGGAATGTCTGGTGAACCGGGGGCGGCTGGTGGATTTTTCCGGTAATTGGCATAAAATCATTGATGTTGAATACATAGGGGAAATAGTAACCATCCCAACCGATCAGATCAAAGGGGTGATGCTCATAGCCATAGGTTTGGATGCCATTCTCAAGCTTTACTTCAATCTCAACGGATCTATCATCCACGGGTTTGGAAAATTTGGGTGTACGGATGTCTCGCTCTGAAAAAGGGGAATGTTCCAGAAGTTGACCAAATTGATTTCGATATTTAGTTGGTGTTTTAATGGGCCCTGATGATTCCGTTACTAAAATCCGCATGGATTTATTTACGGTCATCTGCCATATAACACCACGGGGAATCACCAGATAATCTCCTACAGTAAGATTCAAATTCCCGAAATTGGATTTTAATTCTCCTGACCCGGAATGGATAAAGAGCACTTCATCTCCGTGTCCATTTCGGTACAGTGAATCCATAGATTTTGTTACATGTGCTTTGGAAATAACTAGATCCGAATTAAAAAATAGTGGAATTCTCGATGATATCGCATCACCGGTTGATTCTACATTGGAAGTACGTATATGGTGTGGGCGATGTGTGTGATCGGCTGTTTGCAGATTGATTTTTTTAAATTCACCAATCGTTTCCACGCTGGTAGGTGGGTGAATATGGTACACATTGGAATAGATATCACTAAATCCACCCCGACTGATGAGTTCTTCCCAGTAAAGGTTTCCATTCTCATCTCGGAACTGGATATGTCTTTTTGTTGGTATTCTTCCCCGTTTTTGATAAAAAGGCATTTTGTTCCCTTTTGTTAAACCCTGATATCACGAAGAAATTTCTTCATGTTCCTCGTGCTTTTTCTGTGTATGTCTGATTTTACACAATTTTATTTTCTAATACCCCCAGTCGTTTTACTTCTAGTGTAACCACATCACCCTTTTTTATCCAACCACCAGTGTTTTCAGGTCTCAATTCCATGATGCATCCAGTTCCTACGGTACCTGACCCTAAATAATCTCCGGAAAGTAGTTTGGTGTTCATGGAAGCCCGTTCTATCATATCTTTAAAAGGGTGATATAGATCATTGGTGTTTCCATCGGAAATCAGAGTGCCATTCACATGACAGGTCATACGTAGGTTGAGTTTCCCATTTTCATCCCATGCATCTTCTAATTCATCCGGTGTTACCATGTAAGGACCAAAACTCGTTGCAAAATCTTTTCCTTTTGCAGGCCCTAGGCTCATAGCCATCTCTTCCCGCTGGAGATCCCTGGCAGACCAGTCGTTGCAGATGGTATAGCCCGCAATGTGCCGGTCTGCATCTTTACTGGGTATATCTGACCCTGCACCAGCAATAATGACAGCAAATTCCAGTTCAAAATCCAGTTCGTTTGTTTTTCTGGGGTAAGGGATTTTTGATCCATGACCGTAGATTGCAGCGGGATTGGAAAAGTAAAAAATAGGAATCCTGAACCAGTCAGGATGCATTTCAAGCCCTCTTAGTTTTCTGGCAGCGCGAACGTGTTGTTCAAAAGCGTAGAAGTCCCGAAACGATTGTGGATCTGGCACAGGCGCCAGGAGTTGGACTTCGTTCATCAAGAAGGCAATAGGTTTTCCTCCCACGGAATGAGATTGAATATTTATGTCCGGCAGACAGTCATCCAATTCTTTCAATTTAACGAAATTAGTCCCCCAGTTATCCAAAGCCATTTTTAGGGTGGATGGGATTTCAAGAAAGCTGGAATTCTCTTTGGACTCATTGGCCCAAATGGCCGCATGGAGTACGTCAACAATGTATTTATCTTTTTTAAATCCGAATCGTGGCTGGATACTACCTTCCAGGGTGTAAGTCGCAAATTTCATTACAGATTTCCTCTTCTTTTCTGTTCCCGTTCAATAGATTTAAACAATGACCTAAAGTTACCTTTCCCAAAACTGTTAGATCCTTTCCTCTGTATGATCTCAAAAAAAAGTGTTGGTCGATCCTGGATCGGCTTGGTGAAAATCTGCAGCATATAGCCATTCTCATCTACATCTACCAGGATTCCAAGCCGGCTGAGGGTTTCAATATCTTCATCAATTGGTCCTACCCGCTTTGTAAGATTTTCATAATAGGAGGGATGTGTTGGAAGGAAATCCACACCATTGCTATGCATTATTTCTACCGTTGAAATAATATCACGTGTGGACAGGGCAAGGTGCTGGACACCGGCAGTTCCATAATAATCAATGAATTCCTGGATCTGGGATTTCTTTAAACCATCTGCCGGTTCGTTAATAGGTATTTTTATAATTTCATTATCGTTAGCCATAACCACAGATCGCAGAGCAGAATATTCCGTCGAAATATCGTTGTCATCAACGGTCCAGAAGCGGTGCCAGCCAAAGACCTTTTCATAATAATCGCAGACGGGTTGCATTTCGCCATCGGGCTGATTCCCGACCACATGGTCAATGTGAACTAGGCCAGTAGTTTCATTCTCCCGCCCAAAGTTATAGGCCTGAAACCCCGGCAGAAATGGACCTTCATACTGGTCTCGTTCAACAAATGTATGGATGGTATCGCCAAAGGTCTCAATGGCTGAGATCCGTGTTTCACCATTATCATCGCTGATAAGTGTAGGTTTAAGAACACTTATTGCTCCCCGATCAATAGATGTTTTCCATGCCATTTTCGAATCATCCACGGTAAAAGCCACATCTTTTATCCCATCTCCGTGGCAGTCGATATGTGCACCTATATCCGTATTTTTTTCCAAGGGGGAAGTAATTACAAGGTTTATGTGATCCTGGTTAAGAACGTAGCTCACCCTGTCGCGGCTGCCCGTTTCTAGGCCCCGATATGCAATTGGCCTGAATCCCATGGTGCTTTGATAATAGTGAGCAGTCTGTTTTGCGTTGCCCACATAGAGTTCGCAATGGTCAAAACCCTTGATAGAATAAGGCTGACTGCTCACAGGATTTCCTTAATGCATGCAATGAATTGTTGATTTTCTTCCGGCAGGCCGATTGAAATACGTATGCAGTTCGGCCAGCCAAACCCTTTGAGGGACCTGACGATAATACCATTTTCCAATAGTTCCTGTACAAGATTATTTGCCTTTTCTTCCGATTCCCAAACAGTAGTGATGAAATTTGTAGCGCTGGGGATTTGCATGACCCCAAGTTGATTTAATTCTTTTTTGAGATATGCCATTCCGGTTTTATTGGTTTCAATGGATTTCAGCAAAAATTCCATATCTTCCAGCGCACCCAGCCCTGCTGCTTGTGCAACAAATGAAGGTTCGAATGGTTCCTTTACCTTCATCAGATTTTCAATGAGTGTATGGTGTGCAAAGCCATAGCCGATCCGAACACCGGCCAATCCATACGCTTTTGAAAAAGTCCGTAGTGTAATTACATTATCATAACGGTAAGCCATGGAATCAGGAAAGTCAGGAGAATCCTGTACATATTCATAATAAGCTTCATCCAAAATAATCAATACCCGTTCCGGAACATGTTTGTAAAATCTATCAAACTCGTCCCGGGAAATCGTGGTCCCCATTGGATTATCGGGATTTGCGATATAAATGATCTTGGTATAATCTGTAATTTTCTCCGCAATGGCTTCTAAATTGTAACGGTAATTCTTCATAGGTACCCAGTGTGTCCGCCTTCCCGATGCA
>Ga0257107_1000377_pt1 | contig 17055 bp, 15 predicted proteins | sample LP_taG_2_FD_190178 | JGI IMG/M metagenome (GOLD analysis project Ga0257107, IMG submission 190178) | Marine microbial communities from Northeast Subartic Pacific Ocean, Canada - LP_J_2011_P26_500m | ecosystem: Environmental > Aquatic > Marine > Oceanic | place: Canada: Northeast Subartic Pacific...
TGTCTTGGCTCGTGAACTACCAATCCCTGAGCGAGCTTTCTTAGTTTAGGAACTAATTTGTGAAATTCTGACTTGGGGATTACAGTGTTTACACCATACCAACCCTTCTCACTGAGTGGGCTTACGGTAGGTCTCTTAAGAGAGGTAATTTCTGTTAGCAGTTTTTTCAGATTCTTTTCCTTCACGTTCATGTAAATGTGCAGGTATTTTCTGCCCTGAACTGCGCCTCTCATTAGTGTAACAATATCAAATATTTTTTGGCGTTTTTGTTTGTCCTTTAGAGATTTCTTATTGGCAATCAGGTGTGCGCTTGACTCCATGACTGTATCAACTATCTTCAGTTGGTTTTGTTTCAATGTAGTTCCCGTTTCAGTTACATCCATGATAGCGTCAACATCTTCTGGTGGTTTAGCTTCTGTTGCGCCGAAAGATAGATGAATTTGAACATTTTTGTTAGTTCCCAAACGTAACCAAGGAGTAACAATTTGAGGATCTTTAGAGCCATAAAGTTTTTTGTAGGATTTACATTTTTTGATAAACTTTGACGCATTCGTAAGATACTCTGATGAAATTCTAAGTGTCTTTTTCTTCTTTCCATAATCCAAAATCATGTCATCAAGAGACTTGTACCTGTAACTGTCTGGAATGGCTATTACGAGTTTAATTTTTCCGTATTCTAAATCAAGTAATTTTTCAACATCCGCTTTGTTTTCATCAACCCAATCCTGTCCAGTAATACCTACGTCATACAAACCATCTCCAACTAGAGTTGGAATTTCTTGAGGGCGAAGCATTTTAACTTGAATGTCTGGATCATCTAAGAATACACGATAAGTCCTTGATCTTCGTCTAACTTTTGTCCAAGACTCTTCTAGAAGTTTGAATGTAGCCTCCTCTAGACTTCCTTTAGGAATTGAAAATTTTACTGGTGCAATTTTTATCATAATATTTTCAGCTAATATAAATGCGATCTGTCAATTTTTGCTTTCTTTTCTTGCATGAAGCTTCATGTGTCCTTTTTGAATTCCCTCAGTTACTAATGCACGCATGGCAGCAAAATTTTGTGCCAAGCCTGCAGTAGCAATAATGCATGAAAGCTCGTTAGCGGTAGAAACTCCAAGTATCTTTGTACAAATTTTTGCAATTGGATGGTGTTGAATAATTCCTCCAACTATACCGACAGAAAGAGGTAATTCAAAATTTCCAATTAAATTACTATCTGCATCTTTTGACCATTTTGTCAGGGAACGATAAGATCCACTTTTAGCTGCATATGCATGAGCTGTAGCTTCAATAGCCCTACTGTCCTGTCCTGTAGCATTTGCAACAGCTATTGTACCATTCATTACACCTTTGTTATGAGTTACCGCTCTATACGGATCGTTTTCAGCAAATTGAAAAGCCAAAATTATATCATCAACAACACTCTCTCCGCCAACAGCATCCTTATCAAATACTGCAGAAGCACTAGCCATCCTTCGCGTAGAATAGTTTGACAGAATTCGGAGAAGAACTTTTCCTCCTGTTAGTTCTTCTATCATTGGTGCTACTGCTTCACACATTGTGTTTGTTACATTTGCACCCATTGCATCTCCAACATCAATCACTAATTCTACAATTAACATGTGACCAGAATCTGTTCGTATGTCTTTACAAGTGACTTCTTTTGCACCCTTTCCCATTTTGGAAAGCGTATTGGTTTTTGAATTAGCTAGGTCTAGAATTTCATTGGAAGCACCAATGACTTTGGGTATTACTGTTTGTACATCAACATTCACCACTTGAATTTGTCCTATACTGTATGATTCTTCAGCTTCAGCTTTAAAACCGCCATGAATTCTTGCAATTTTGGCTGCTTTTGATGCAGCTGCAATTACTGATGCTTCCTCAATTACCATAGGAATGAGATAATCTTTATCATTAATTCTAAAATTAGTTGCAATTCCTAAAGGAAGTGAAAATGTACCTATCGCATTTTCTATCATATTATCTGCCTTTTCATAAGAAATTCCTCCCGTAGCGTCACCTATGATTTTTAATTCATCATGTGACAAGCCGGAAAAATCTGCAACAATGCTAAGCCTTTCTTTTAGGGTTTTTTCAAAAAATTTTGTTATGGATGAATTTGACATTTTATTTTAGTATCCTCAGTAACTTATCATCATCCTTGTTCGGAAAAGCTTTGCCATCTGTATTAGAAGTGATCAGATAAAGATAACCATCTTGTCCTTGAATGACATCTCTGATTCTGCCCATTCCACTGAAAATATTTTTAGTTTTTATCTTATCATCACTAACGTCTAGACTAAATAGACCTGAACCTCGCAAACCTGCCATGATGAGAGAGTTTTCTAACTTGAGTTTATCATCATAATAAAATACAATACCACCAGGTTCAATGGCTGGATCATAGCAAATCAGGGGATCAACAAATTTTTTATCGCCAAAGCATTCTTGCTCTGGCCATCCATAGTTTTTTCCCGGCTGAACCATATTGATTTCATCATTTTTGGATGGACCAATTTCACTCACAAAGAGATTTCCAGACTTGTCCCAAGCCAAACCTTTTGGGTTCATATGTCCATATGAAAACACTGGAGAACCCAAAAAAGGATTATCATCCGGTATAGTACCATCATCATTTAATCGTAGAATTTTTCCTTCTAGTGATTGAAGATCCTGAGAACCATGTGAGGAATCAGAAACTGATCCTGTACTTGAATAAAGCTTTCCGTCAGGACCAAATTTAAGTGCCCCTCCATTACTAAATGCCGACCCCGGTATATTATCAAATATTACGTCAGCATCAACAAGTTTATTTTCTGACTCGGTAATTCTGAGAATTTTGTTCCATAACTTACCATCATTTTCATATGTCAAATAGACATACAGGAAATGGTTTTCAGCAAAATCTGGATGAACTGCAAGACCAAGCAATCCACCGTCAAAAGCATTTACAGTTCTTAACGTAGCTAACGGATCTTCTAGCAGAACACCAGATTCAATAACTCTGATTCGTCCAATTTTTTCAGTTACAAAGATCTTGTCTCCACCAAAATCAATAGCTCTAGGTTTATCCAAATTAGTAGCTAAAACTTGTACAAACGGATCATCAGATGTAAGCATTGGTTCAGGTATTGGCGGAGAATTAGGAGAAATCCATATGATGACGGCAAAAATTATCGCTCCGACTATTCCAGCAATTCTAATTCGTTTATCCAATAAGAAACAAAATATTGAAATCCTAATAATTATTTCGAAGTTGATAAAGGCGTATATAGCGCAATAATGAATTTTTGTTCAGCGGGGTGGGGAAGTCAGACTACGTAAACGTAGGACAAAGTCATCCCGTCGGGCTCATAACCCGAAAATCAGTAGTTCAAATCTACTCCCCGCTATAGATCTTTAATTGCTTTCAATAAATTATAGGCCCCTAGTTCATCAGCATAGAAGACTAGGTCCGGATAACAATTTAGCATCCAGTGTTCGTTTGCAAATCGAGGAGGTGGTATAGACATGCTACTCCTTGGATCTTTAATAGGGTATAATTCCATATTAGCACAATTGTTATCATATTCAAATGGATGTGTATTATCAAACTCCCAATCAAAACCGTTACTTACAGGATCTTCTAGCGGATAATCATGTCCTCTAATTAAAGTAATTGTGTTATCTTTGTAATTAACATCAATTTCTGCATATAGTGCATTGGGATAAAGATAAATTACTTTTGGATGGCTTGTTACAGCATCAAAAATAGTACGCGTTACATATTCATTATGTAACATTATTACTTTGTCATATCTTTTTAATACGTTAGGATTTTTGTCTACGGTTATATCATTAATGATATCATAACCCATCAATTCAAAAGCTTGGATTCCATTTCCACTTGAAGTGTATAATAATTTTGATTCTTTTATTGTAGTTGTTGTACAACTATCACATTTTCCAGCATAATACTCATAAAAACCATCGTGTGCATATGCAGTTGCAGTGAAGAGTGGATATACTACCACTGCACTTTGAGAATCATCATGCCACAAAGCAGTTTCATTATAACGATCCATTTTGTATGGATTTAATCCAAGTATGGGTGAAGTCCATTTTTTTATCCCATCAGTATCACGGATATAGCTATCAGGATGAACATATGTTTCAAAAAATGCCGAATGTAGATGAGTGAAGTCGTGTTTATCACCCGAAATAATTCTTGATATAGTTACATCCTCAATCGGTATAAAGGAAAGTCTTTCTGCAGATATCTGCATAATTTCATTGCTAATAAGCCACTGAAGTCCTGAGACAAACGTAGAGTCAGGAATATCTCCATCAGCCCACCACCCTGCATTGTTTTTGATCCAGGCAGGGATTACATGTACAGTATTAGTTGAGTCATCAGTGTCTTTGGGAGTTGACGAATCAGTGATTACAATAATCCGATTATTAATTAAATATGTAATTCCTTCTGTGAATTCAATCTCAGTAACTTGATTGTCTGCCCACCATCCTGCAACGTTTTTAATCCAGCTGGGGATTGGAGGTGCTTTGTCAGTTGGTGTGAACTCGTCATGAACAGCCCAAGAATTTAAAATAGTAGCTGATGATGCAGTGATTCCTATTAATAAAATGAACATGATAATTTGTTCAGTCGTATACTTACAAAATAATTTCATAGACTTGTGATTTTCTTAACACATTAAATACTATCTATCCTTTAGTTTTATTCTATAATTTCAGAATAAATATTTAGAAGAGGTTTTTTGAAAAAAAATTCTGCTGGTTTAAAAAACATTGAACCATGGAATTGAAGTGTTAAATGTTGTATTTCTATTTCTTTTTTTAAGCCTTTGAGATGGTCGTGTCAAATGACGATGTGCCGAAATATCTGGTAAGTAAAGTTTAGATTGTATTTTCCGAGGAATTTCTAGTTTAGATTTTGAAAAAAATTTGTCGCCACATTTAACACATTCAAATCCCTGTTTAGTTCCATTGGATTTCATCTTCTTATTACATTTTTTACAAGTTGGATTAGCGAACAAAATGTTTTTTGCTAGTTGAATCACATCCAAAAATTCTACATTAAGTACTCTTGAATGATTTTTTGATGCTTTTCTTATCCCGCCACCAACACGAATCTTATCTCCAGGAATAAGATTTTGTGTAATCTTGGTAATTTTTGTTGGTTTATAGACTCCGCATCTAATCTTACTGCCTTTAACTTCAATTGAAAAAAATACATGTCCACCTCGCTCAGTGATTGGTTTACTACAAACATTTCCAACAAAAAAACCTGAAGTGTACGGTTTAAGATCATTAGGTTTTAGCTCATTTTTTAAATGATCAGCTGTTCCCTGATTTGATTTGAATACCATATATCCATCTAATTTCTCATCAGCACTTACCATGGTAGATGCCAAAACTACAGACTTTACAGTTTCACCACGTATTCCGTAAAAAACAGGATCAGGTCCACGTGGCGTTATCAATATTCTATCATTTTTGTTATCATAGCTACTAAAGGTTTCAGGAAATGTAATTGACTGCATTTTCTTCACGCTATCTTTACTAACTATTCTTTTTTTTCCGAATTGGGATTTTTTTCTATAACATAATAGCTCAAATGTATGATCAGAAAATTTGTATCCTACTGCACCAATAGCACCAACCAATCCCTGACCATTCCCTAGATAAAATGAATCAATTTTGTTTTCTGAAATAAATTGCTTGGCTTTTTTTCTACTGATTAATTTCCAAAGTGCCAGATTACTAAATTTTTGAAATGATGTAGGAATTGATTCATTCTGATAAAATACAAGTCCTGGGTTTGCACCATTTTTTGTATCCGAGTGGTTTACTACAAACTGCATGATTTGATTTTTTATTTTTTTAGGATTGGTAGTTTTGATAATCAATCGAACTGCCCCATTACCTCTAGTTTTCCATGGAATGTTGGGATTGAATCTTATTAATGACGGATAATCCAACATCTCAACTTTCTGTTTTTCAAGAAATTTTACAATTTCATAGGAAAGAAACGTAGTACACATTCCCTTAGGTGAATCTGTATCATCAATTCCTATGTGTATGATTTTGCTTCTTTTCAACATATACTTTCAATTATTTACTCATTTTTGAGTTTTAAAATTCTAGCTTGGTTTAAATTAAAAATATACTGCATATTAGAACACTGATGATAGTTATTGATGAAAAAAAGATTTATGAGATTATAAAAGAACGAAAGCCAGTATCTGTGGCATTAAATGGTCCTGATGGATTACTTCCAAAGGTACAAGAACTTACACTCAAAATTGGTAAAAAATTTGGAATTCCTGCATATCTTCTTGCCGATACTACATGGGGTACATGTGATCTGAATTCTATTGGTGCAAAAATTTTGAATGCTGAAATATTATTCAATATTGGTCACACAAATAAAATAGAAATATTTGAAAAAAATGTGGTTATGATTGATGCATTTGATGATATTTCTTTTGATAAAGTGACAAAAAAATGTGTTGAATTAGTTAGAGGTAAAACTATTTCATTGATTACAGATAGTCAACATCTTCATCAGATTGAATCTGTTCAAAAAATATTAGAAGAAAATGGAGTGAATGTTAAAATTGGAAAAGGAAAAGGTCAACTAAATGATGGACAGGTTTTTGGATGTGAATTTTATCCTGCTGCGGAAACAATGGATAAAGTAGATGCTAATGTTTTTTTGGGCCAAAGTAATTTTCATGCTGCTGGAGTAGCTTTAGCTACAAATAGACAAACTTTCATTTTAGATCCATACTTTAATGAAATACAAGATATAACTGAGTTTGCAAGAAAACTACAGAAAAAAGCAACATTAGCAATTTACAAAGCTGCTGAATCTATAACTTTTGGTGTGATTGTTGGATTAAAAGAAGGACAGATTTCTAAATTAACTGCGCTTAAGTTCAAAAAAGAATTAGAAAATCTTGGTAAAACAGTTCATCTTATAGCGTTAACAGAAATTACAAATGAAAGATTACGAAATTTGAAAGATATTGATGCTTTCATTCAGGTAGCATGTCCTAGAATTTCTACTGATATGAAATTTGATAAGCCTATATTGTCAACCCCTCAGGCTACGGCACTCATAAAGATACTAAAAAAAGAAAACATTGATGAATATTTTCAGATTCAGCATTGGCTATAAACAAATAATAATCATAATTTGAAAATTCTATCATGCCAAATTCAGTTTTACCTGGTGACAAGGTTGCAGTAATTGAAGAATATGGATCAGGGAACAACACATACGATGATGGTGATGGGGTCATAAGATCTACAGTTGCTGGTGAATATGATATTGATAAAAAAGAACGCATGGTTAATGTAAAAAATCTAAAATCAACATCAGTTCCTAAATTGGATGATATTGTAATTGGAACAGTTGCAGCTGTAATGGGCTCAATGTTTGTAGTATTAGTCAAGTACATAAATTCTAAATCTGTTCAATCACAGGTTGAATGTATTTGTGCAACATCAAATATTAGAAAAAATAACATTGCACTGGTAAATGATCTAGTAAAAATAAAAATTCTTGGAACACTAAATGGGGCTATACATGCAACTATCAATAGCCCGGACTTGGGGGTATTATTTACTAAATGTAGAAAATGTGGTAGCGATGTTAAACCACTGCGTGATATAATAAAATGTGTCGAATGTGGTTGGACTGATGATAGAAAATTATCTAATGATTTTTTGAAAAGTGATTTTATAAAAGTGAGAGAATAATATATGAAACATATTTCGTTCCAAGGTGAACGAGGAGCATACAGCGAAGCGGCTGCGACCATATTTTTTACTGATAAAATTGAAACAATTCCTTGTTCAACTTTCGCTGAAGTTCTAAAAAATACTGAAGGCGGTAGGAGTGATTATTCAATTTTGCCTATAGAAAATTCACTTGAAGGAAGTGTGGGTGAAAGTAATGATTTACTCTTAGGAATGAATCTTAATGCAATGGGTGAGATATATTATCGTATACGACATTGCTTAATTGGTACTGGTTCAATTGGGGAAATTGATACGGTATATTCCCATCCTCAAGCACTAGGTCAATGTAGACAGTTTATTCAAGAACACTCATTGAAAACTATTCCATGTTACGATACCGCTGGTAGTGTAAAGATAATCAGTGATTTGAATAAGAAGAACATTGCATGTATAGCAAGTAAAAGAGCTGCAGAAATATATGATATTCCAATAATTCAGGAAGGAGTTGAAAATAATCAAAACAATTACACAAGATTTCTTGTATTTTCCAAAATAAAGAATGATGAAGCTGAAAATAGTAAGACATCAATAGTTTTTTCTGTAAAACACGAGTCTGGTGCTCTATATCATATTATCAACGAGTTTTATCAATACAAAGTAAACTTAACGAAAATAGAATCTAGACCTAACAAAGATACACCTTGGGAATACAACTTCTATGTTGATTTTGAAGGCCACGTAGACAATTCTTCAATTAAAGAAATGTTGCAAAAACTTAGAGATAATACTTCATTTCTAAAAATTTTAGGTTCTTATCCTATTGCAAAGCTAAACTAGAACCCTCGTGGTTTTTTTGCACTAAAAGCTGCGCTTAACCCAATAACAACCACACCCGCTATGATAACCAAAATATGATATGTGAAGAACAATGGATCTCGAGATAACTCAAATGTTCCAGATATGTTGAATTCAGATTTCCCAGTATTTTGAATTTGAATTATGTTTTCACCATAGACTGTATTTGTCCATGAAAAAGTTGCTTTTTCACTATAACTATTAGATATGTTATTTTTTTCATCAGGAGTAAAGATTTTCACATCAAATGTGTCACCAATAATTATCAATGTTTGAAAAGAGTTTGCAGGTGCATTAAATCTAATTTTATCAGAATCACCAATCCCAAAAGTATCATTCGTCTGTCTAATTTCATTTGGGTTTGTAAGAGAATCTATCATAGAAGCAACACCAAGGCTAATAATTATGCCTCCCACTATTAAGCCGATAACTGTGTATTTGTTTAACATAAAAAAAATTCAAAGATGACAAATAAAAAACTAACTACATAACATTAACATCATGGGGCTGACTTTCAGCAAATCCAGCTCGTGATATTTTAATAAATTCTGCATTTTCCTGCATTTGCTTTATGTTATGTGCACCACAATAACTGAGTCCTGAACGTATTCCACCTGTAATTTGAGTGATAATGTCAGTAACACTACCTTTGTATGGAACTAAAGCCTCTACTCCCTCAGCAACATAATCGTTGACATCATCAGTCAGTTCAAAAGATCCAGTTTCTTTTGTTTTCCTTCCCATTGAAGCCGCTAAGGATGCCATTCCTCGATAAATCTTAAATCGCTTACCATTTTTTGTAATTGTTGAACCTGGACTCTCATCAGTTCCGCCCAAAATACTTCCCATCATTATTGAAGACGCACCAGCCGCTAGAGCCTTGGTCGCATCACCTGAATTTCGTGTTCCACCATCTGATATGATTGGTATACCACTATCTATGCCAACTTTAGCACAATCTAAAACAGCTGTTAACTGAGGAACTCCAGAACCAGTGATTACTCTAGTTATGCAAATAGAGCCAGAACCAACTCCAACTTTCACTGCGTCAACACCTGCTTTAATCAAATCTTTAGCTCCATCTGCAGTGGCAACATTTCCCGCAATCAGTTCACAATTTGGAAATGCCTTCTTGATGTTTTTTACCGCGTTTATTGCATTTTCACTATGACCATGTGCAATGTCAACAACTATTACATCAGTTCCTGCATTAATCAAAGCTTCAGTTCTTTCCATAAAATCACCCTTAACACCAACAGCTGATCCAACAAGTGGACGTCCTTTCTGATCCTTTGATGCGTTAGGGTATTTTTCTAAATTAGAAATATCCTGACTAGTTATTAGACCCTTAACATGATTTTCATTATCAATTATAGGCAGTTTTTCAATTCTGTTATTTTTTAGAATCTCTTTGGTTTGTTGTAAATCAATACCAGGTTTCGCAGTAACAACATCCTTTGTCATTAACTCCTTAACTAATTTAGAGCAATCAGGTAGCTCAAATAAAACATCTCGTTCAGTTAAAATTCCTACTAATTTAGAATCAGAATCAGTAACTAAAAGTCCTGAAACTTCCTTTTCGTTCATTATCATGAAAGCGTCTTGAATTGTTTGTTCAGGATTAATTGAATATGGATTTTCTATCATTACGCTTCCAGAACGTTTGACTTTAAGGACTTCATTTACTTCCTGCTCGATTGTAAGAAATCTATGTATTATTCCTATACCACCCTCACGAGCAATTGTTACGGCCATAAAAGATTCAGTCACCGTATCCATGTTAGCACTTATTATTGGAATGTTCAAGGAAATATTTCTAGAAAGATGTGTTGTAAGATTAGTTTGAGAACGGCTTGTTATGTCCGAAAATTTGGGTACAAGAAGAACATCATCGAATGTTAATCCTTCTCTTATTACCAAATGAACCTTATACAAAAGGAAAAAAAACCGATATAAGCGTTTCTTATCTCATGATAATTTTTGTATTATTGTAATTACTTCTTTTGTTTTATCAACATTATGAGTACGAATTATATCCGCACCGTTGATAATGGATACCGCTTCAGTTACTAATGTACCTGCAAGCCGATCTGACAAATGTTGTTTTTTTAGAATTTTCCCAATAAATGATTTATTTGACACTGATACAAGAATTGGTTTATTCATTTTTATTGATTTTAAATTTTTTAAAATCAACAAATCTCTTTTAGTCCAATCCGTGTTAATCTTTGTAAAAAGAGTGCCACTGCCAGTTTTTCTAAAAAATCCTATTGCGGGATCTAAAACAGTTTTTGTGCTAGGAATACCTACAGATTTAGCAATATTCAAACTTTCTTTCAATAGATTTTTTGTTTTTAGTAATTGATCACCAGTTATGAATTTTTTACTAAAAGCACACAAAACTAATGATGGACAGAATTTTTCAATTATCTTTGGCATCATCGGATCATATTTCAATCCTGTAATATCATTAATTATATCAACTCCTAATTCTAAAGATTCTTTGGCTACTTCCGCTCTACATGTATCTACAGAAATTGGTAAGTTAGAAACTTGTTGAATGATTTTAACTGCTTTGATTATACGTTCTGCTTCAGTTTTTTCTGAAACCATTGTTGAAAGATATGGTGCAGTAGACATACCACCAACATCAACAAAATCTGCACCATCATCTTCCATTCTACGAACCGAATCCGCAATTCTTTTTTTACCAATTGAGATAGATTTTTTATAAAATGATTCTGGACTGGTGTTTAAAACCCCCATTATTCTGACAGGATTTGAATCACCAACAGAAACAGTTCCTAGCTTATTCACATAATTTATCATAAACCCTACCAATTTGAGTTATATGACGATATTAGGTTGGGCAACAAGATATAATGAGATTATCAATGATTTTGGCTATTCAAAAAAAAATGACATTCAATCATCAAAATTGTTGAATTCGCTACTATCAAAAAAAACTCGTATAACAGAGTTAAAAAAACTAATAGAAAATGAATCAATTTTCATCATAGGTGCAGGTCCTTCATTACTTTCCTGCATTCCAATTTTAAAAAAATATAAAAAAATTACAAAAATTGTAGCTGATGGTGCAACTAGGGCTCTAGTAGAAAATAATTTGAAAGCAGATATTGTGGTTACAGATCTTGATGGTGATATTCCTACACTCAAAACAGTTGGCAAAACAAATACAATAATGATTGTTCATGCTCACGGTGATAATATTGAAAAACTTCACCTTGCAAGTAACTTCAAAAATTGCATAGGAACAACACAAGTAAGGTCTTTCGAAAAAATTCATAATTTTGGAGGTTTCACTGATGGTGACAGATGTGTATTTTTAGCAAACCACTTCAAAGCTAAAAAAATAATTCTTTTTGGAATGGATTTTGGTAATACGATTGGAAGTTTTTCAAAGACTAAAATCGCTAACAAAAATATGAAGATTAGGAAATTGCGTCGAGGAAAGCAATTATTAGAATGGCTAGCACAAAAAAGCAGATCTGAACTATATTCTACTACTAATGTGAAAGGATTTACGAAAATCAGGTTTGATGACATCGATAATATAATTACCTCTAAGAATGCGTTTTAATATCGTTCACGCATAAGGGAAAATATGGGGTTTTCAGACGAGCAGATTCATAACATTTTAGAACTAAAAGAACAACTTGTAGAAAAAATTGAGAAACACTTAGAAGAAATTGAAAAACTTGAAAAAACTATTTCTGTCCTAACCACAATACTCAAACAAACAAGTTTTACAAAAGCTTCAGATCTAACACTTAGTACAGAAAAAAAGAAAAATACAGATTCAGTTATAAAAAATTCCGATGGATCAACTATTGCAAATGTAATTGTTTCAGATGATAAACTTTCAATTGTTTTAGATGAAAATATATCAATTAATTCTGAAACACCTCCTCTGAAAACTTTTTTTATAGACCGTATTATTGGTGAAATGAAAAATAAAGATAATCAAGAAGTTGAAAAAGGGAAAATAAGAAAAAATGATGTTATTAATTGTGTAATCACTAACAATGGAAGTGCGATAAGAGAAATTATAATAAAAAATTATCGTCAGAAAGAAAGAGTGGATGAAATTATAAACACTGCAACGTGGTCTTTGACGCGAATGTTAGAAAATTCAGTGTGATTTTATGGATAAAATTGTTGTGTTAGATTTTGGTTCACAGTATAGCCATTTGATATGTAGACGGATTAGAGATTTTTCAGTATATGCTGAACTTGTTCCATACGATATTTCTTTGGAGGAATTAAAGAAATTGAATCCAAAAGGAATAATCTTTTCAGGAGGACCGTCTAGTGTGTATGACTCTAGGGCACCTACACCTACTAAGAAAATTTTCCAGCTACAAATACCAATATTGGGAATATGTTACGGACACCAGATAATTGTCAATAATTTTGGTGGGAAAGTAAAACGTGTAAATAAAGAATATGGTTCAGCTGTACTTTCCATTGATGATAATTCTGATATTTTTAGTGGAGTTGGAGATTCTATTAGAGCATGGATGAGTCATGGGGACGAAGCTAAAGTTGTACCAGACAATTTTGAAATTATTGGACATACGGAAAATGCACGTGCGGCAGCAATTTCAAACAAACAGAAAACCGTGTATGGAATTCAATTTCATCCAGAAGTGGTGCATACGGAAAATGGAAATGAAATCTTGAAAAATTTTGTTCTAAAAGTTTGTCATGCGAATCAAGATTGGACTCTGGAAAGATTTGTTGAAAATTCTATAGAAAGTATTTCTAAATTAAAGGGGAATATTTTGTGTGGAGTTAGTGGAGGTATAGACTCTACTGTTACTGCATTATTAATTCACAAGGCAGTGAAAAAGAGGCTTCAATGTATTTTTGTTGATAACGGTCTTTTGAGGTTAAATGAAGCTAAGGAAATTGAGAATATGTTCACTAAGAATTTTAAAGTTGACTTCACAAAGATAGATGCACAAAAACAATTTTTATCAAAATTGAAGGGGATAGTTGATCCCGAAGAAAAAAGGATGATTATTGGAGAGGAATTTGTTAAAGTTTTTACGAAATTTGCTAAGGGTAAAGATCAGTTTACTTGGCTTGCTCAGGGTACTCTTTATCCTGACGTGATTGAAAGTGGAGTATCAAAGGGTCCAGCATCTGTTATCAAAACACATCACAATGTCGGTGGTCTACCAGATTGGCTAGATTTGAAAATTTTAGAACCATTACGTGACCTGTATAAAGATGAAGTAAGAAAAGTTGCAAAGATTCTTGGAGTTCCTCAAAGTTTGCTTATGCGACATCCATTTCCAGGACCAGGACTAGCTGTAAGAATTATTGGTGAGATTACAAAAAATAAATTGGATATAACGAGAGCTGCGAGTAAGATAGTAGAAGATGAATTACAAAATGCAAATATCTATGACAAGGTTTGGCAAGCATATGCCGCAGTCGGTGATGATAAGGCTGTTGGAGTTGTTGGAGATGAGAGAAAATATGGAAACATAGTGATGGTTAGAGTTGTAGATTCTGTAGATGCTATGACTGCTGATTGGACTAGGCTTCCAAATGAATTGGTTGAGAAAATTAGCAATCGGATTACAAATGAAATTGACGATGTTACTTGGGTATCCTACGTAGTATCAAGTAAACCACCTGCTACAATAGAACCACAATAATTACCTACTCAATAGACAGGCACCAAAAACACCAGCTGAATCACCAAGGTTATTTTTGATTATTGGAGTTTCAATCGAATCACTAAATACTTTATCATAAACTGCTTTTTTACCATCATCATACAAGAACGGTATATTTGAAACACCCCCACCTAAAACAATAACATCAGGATCTAGAATATCAATTACGTTTGCTAGACTGGTTCCAAAATTTTCAAGAAATTCCTTTTTCAATTGCTTTACTTTTTCGTCAGAGAGATCTTGCATTATTGATTGTAACGGTTCCGCTTTCCCAGTAATTTCTAGCCAACGCTTTTCTAAGGCTGGACCACTGATATACGTCTCAACACATCCCTGCCTTCCACAATAACATTCATTTCCATTAGTATGCAATGTATGATGTCCCCATTCGCCAGCAATGTTTGTTCTTCCTTTGTGTAAAGTTCCATTAATTACAATTCCACCCCCAACACCTGTACCAATTATTACTCCAAAAACAACATCATATCCTTTAGCAGATCCCAGTAATGATTCTGCAAGAGCAAAACAGTTGGCATCGTTTTCCATTACAATTTCAAAACCAAGTACATTCTCAAGGTCATTTTTTAATGGCATTCCTATGAGACATTGGGTATTGCTATTTTTGATCAATCCTGAATTAATGCCAGTAATACCGGGTGTACATATTCCAACAGATGTTTCCTTGTCTGTTTTCGCTCTTAATTCGTTTATCAAAGATATGATAGATTTTACAATCGAGTCATAACCATTTTCTTGGTGTGTTTCGACACGTTTGCGTTGAATTGTGTTGTATTTTTCGTCTAGTAAAATTCCTTCAATCTTAGTTCCGCCAAGATCAATTCCAATTTTATGCACGAATATAGTTTATTCAGTGCGTTTTGAAGTTTTTCTTTCAGTGATTAACTGCTAAAATGAATCCGAGTGAATTTATCCCATTGGTGGCATACCGCCACCAGGACCACCAGAAATAGCAATAACATCATCAATTCTGAGGATCATGCATGCTGCCTCCGTTGCAGATTTTATAATTTGTTCTTTTACTGCAAGTGGTTCAACTATATCCAGAGAATATACGTCTCCAATCTTGCCTTCTCTAGCGTTGATACCAGTAGTTTTTTCACCACTATTTTGTTTTGTGCGTAATGTAATAAGAGAATCAATTGGATCCATTCCAGCATTTTCTGCTATTGTTAGTGGTATTACTTCAAGTGATTCTGCATATTGTTTAATGGCAAGTTGCTCCCTTCCATCAAAACTATCTGCCCATACTCTTAGTTTTCCAGCCAAATATGCTTCAGGTGAACCACCACCTGCTACAATCATTGGTTTTTCAATGACATCTTTAACCACCATCAAAGCATCATGAATAGAACGGTCAGCCTCATCAACAACTCTTTGAGAACCACCACGGATTAAAACTGTCACAGAATGCGGATTATTACAACCTTCGATGAAAACCCACTTGTCTGATTCAATCTTTTTCTGCTGAACAGTTTCAGCAGAACCCAAATCCTTTTCTGAAATATCGTCAAGATTGGATGTGATTCTTCCACCAGTTGCTTTTGATAGTTTAGTCATATCGCTTTCTTTTACTCGTCGAACAGCTAAAATTCCTTGCTTAGAAAGATAATGTTGTACAATGTCATCAATTCCCTTTTGACATATTAGCACGTTGGCACCAGCACTTTGTAATTTATCCACCATTCCCTTAAGCATTCTATTTTCTTCTTCTAAGAACATCTGCATTTGAGATGGATCAGAAATTCTTATTTCAGAGCTAACCTCCGTCTTTTCCACTTCAAGTGCAGCATTTACAAGTGCAATTTTTGCGTTTTGGATCTTTGTAGGCATACCACTATGTACAACTTCCTTGTCAAGAACTATGCCATTAATCAAAGCAGTATCTTGAATTGAGCCTCCTGATTTTTTTTCAACTTTAAGGTTATCAAGATCAACAGAATAGCCGTTTTCATTTTTATCCGCAATTTTCAGTACTGCGCTAACAATTAATTTTGATAAAGATTCACTATCATCAGAAACCAATTTAGATTGCATGCTTGTTTTTGCAATTTTGATTAATGATTCTGTGTCATCGGGTTGAATTGATTTTGCCAGTTCTGCTAATAATTCAAGAGCTTTCAAGGATGCAGCTTGGTATCCATCAATGATCAATGTAGAATGTACATCTTTTTCAAGCAGTTTTTCTGCCTTTTCTAATAGAGATCCTGCAAAAATAACTGAAGATGTAGTTCCATCGCCCACCTCAGTATCGATTGTTTTGGAAATCTCAACCATCATTTTTGCAGCTGGGTGTTGCGCATCAATTTCCTTTAGAATTGTCGCCCCATCATTTGTGATTGTGACATCTCCTAGTGAATCTACTAACATCTTGTCTAAACCGCGTGGACCTAGACTTGTTTTAACCAATTCTGCTACTAATTTTGCTGCAGCAATATTGTTTTTTTGCGCATCTTTTCCCTTCTGTTGTAACGCACTTTCTTTCAAAACTAATACAGGTCCATTAGGTGTTTGTTGAATAGATGCCATTAATAGAAATTTTTTGTAAAATCCCCTTAATATTTTATCAGATTACGGTTTTTAAAACTACCCGATCTTTGATATCAATTAAACCATTACTCGATATTCGTATTGCTGGTAATGCCAAAAATGGTAAAAAAAGTGGTACAAGGTGTGGTTTTTCAAATTTGCATTCAGCATCTTTTAACATGGCATT
>Ga0257107_1000379_pt1 | contig 17023 bp, 19 predicted proteins | sample LP_taG_2_FD_190178 | JGI IMG/M metagenome (GOLD analysis project Ga0257107, IMG submission 190178) | Marine microbial communities from Northeast Subartic Pacific Ocean, Canada - LP_J_2011_P26_500m | ecosystem: Environmental > Aquatic > Marine > Oceanic | place: Canada: Northeast Subartic Pacific...
AAAATGGCCCGAAGGACTTACTATTATGAATACTAAGATGGTAGAGACCACTTATGAAGCCGCACATACTCTCTATGCATCAAGGATGGATACTATCAAGGATGAAATTTGGATGGGTGATGCACCATTCACCAAAGGAAATCCAGAGTTATTTGAAATGGATGAATTAGAGGTTTTTGATATTGATTATCCATGGCAATTTGAGGTAGGTGAGGTTTTATATAATAAATTTAAAACACAAAAATTTGAATATAGTGGAGGACATTTAGGTTAAGTGAATACATATAAGGAACATTATCAGCATTGTAGAGAAGTAAACCCAATAGAAGGTGGAGTTTATAATAGTGTGTATGATTTGACGGTGGACGATACACTATTTAATTTTGATAACCATATTGAAGTTATAAAAACTATTCGAGAAAAGATTAATGATAAAATAGATAAGAATGTTGGGTGTTTTAAAGATTCACACGGACATGCTATTAGAGTTAATGATTGGAGAGATATAAAAGAACTTTATACTTTAACTGAATATTTTATGCCAATAATTGAGAAAAATATATTCGGATGCTCAGCCAAGATAGAATTTTTACATCCATATAGGAATGTTCCGAATCCAATTACATGGCACCATTGGGCATTTGAAAAGGTAGATGAATCGGATCCAAAAGCAGTGCAATCATCGTGGAAATGGCATTATGATGATTGTCCTTCAGAATTTATAAAAATGTTTGTAAATTTAAATGAAGTTACACACTATAGTGGATGTTTGAAGTATATAGAAGATAAAGAAGGAGATATACCAGTTATACCATCTTATAGAACTGCACCACATGCCGAAGCATTTAAATCTCAAGAGTATGATGCTTCCAGAATACCACCAGAAGTAGTAAGAAAAAAGTTAGATGATGGTGGTAAAGTTGTTAATGTAGTTGGAGAACAAGGGAGTTATGCTATTTGTACTCCTAATATTATACATAGAGCAAGTTGCCCAAAACCTGGTACGGAACCAAGAGATGTTTTGTTCTTTTTTATAAGACCCAGTATAAAGAAATATAGTAATTATTTATCACCCACTTACAGTTATAAACCTGAAAGAAACGTAAAAATGTATGAGTTAGATTGATGAAGGAATTTGAATTAAAAGATTTTAGAATAGAAAGTAAAGATAAAGATCATCTTGAAGTTTATTATAAGGATTCTAAAATTTCAAAAAATGTTAGTAAAGGGAACGATGCTTTATATGTGAAATTAAGTGGAGTAGGTGAAGGACTTGGAGTTAAATTGGTACATCCAGGTAGAAAATCACCAGATAGTTTTGCTTATGAATCTAATACTGATATGTGTGACCAAATAAAGTATATCCAAAATAAAGAATTAGAAATTTTTCCAAAAATATATGACGTTTTCCATGATGAAGAAGAAGATAGAGTGCAAATTTTGATGGAGCATGTTAAAGGAGATAATACAGAGAATGAGTGGAAGAAATATGATTGGATACCATCACCAGATAAGGCCTTTTTAAATAGAGAATTTAATGTATCACTTAGTGTATTAGATGAATATAATAAAATAATACTGGAAAATGGATTAATACCTGATACAAGTTGGTTTAAAGTAGGTAAAAATTTTATAGGTGATAAAATAATTGATTTTCATAGATTTAGATATGTGCCAGAGAGGTATTATTTTAAGTCAAGAGGGAAAACTGTAAATGATTTAGAAGAGTTGTATGACGGGTTTTTGAAAAGATATAAAGCAATGCCTCAATCTCCCCCAAAGTGGTATAGAGCAGGTATCTATGAGGGATTTAGATTTGATAATGGTTATGAGTTTAAAGGATATAGTAGTGATAATGAAGAATATGATTCTTATCGTAAATTAAATTTTCAGTATTTAACACTTACAAATAATTCAACAGTTTTAGACATTGGTTCTAATCAAGGATTTTTTTGTTTTCAAAGTGTAATTCATGGTGCGAAAAGAGTTGTAGGTATAGAAAAACAATTGGAAGATTATCAAACTGCGGTAGATATAAATAATAATATATTTAATTTTGATGAAATAGAATTTATAAATGGAGATGCAAAAAATTATGTTTTAAAAACTGAAGAATCTTTTGATGTGGTTATAATGAATTCTGTTTTACATCAATTATATCCAAATTTTGGAGATACTGGTGACGACTGTGCTGAATTTATGAGGAAGATATCTAAAAAGGCTAAAAAAGTTTTGGTATTTGAAACTCCAGTAGATCACCCAAAAATGAATATAACTGCTGAAAAGATTTATACTCACCTTAAAAGATATTTTTATATAGTAAAAATTAGTTATGTTTATGATGCATATTCTACGGGATATAGGATTATTTTTATATGCATACACAAGTAGCTAAAATAAATAAACCCTGGGGATGGGAAAGATGGATAAGTGTTAATGAAAAGTATGTGATGAAACAACTTTTTATGAGAAAGGGAAATCGTTGCTCTTTACAATATCATGAAAAAAAACATGAGACCCTTTTTATGCAAGAAGGTGAAATGAAAATGACTCTTGGAACAATAGACAATCCTAGGAAGGACGAAGTTATATTGAAACCAGATGAACATTATATCATAGAACCATTTACAGTACATCAATGTGAAGCAGTTACAGATATTTTATATTTGGAGGCATCTACTCCAGAGTTGGAAGATGTGGTTAGATTGGAAGATGATTATGGGAGAGAGGGGACTATTGAGCCATAATTATAAAGTATTTTTACCTACTGCTGGAATTGGATCTAGGGTAAAAGGACAAAGTAAAAATTTAAATAAATGTCTTATTGGTATTGATAATAAACCTGTAATTTCACATATTATAGATAAGTTTCATCCCAAGGTACCAATAGTTATGGCACTTGGGTATGGTGGTGATTATGTAAGACAATATGTAGAGATAACATATCCAGAGAGAGATTTTACTTTCATAGAAATAGATAATTATGATGGTGAAGATTCAGGATTAGGTCTTACTATGAATAGTTGTAAAGATGAATTACAATGTCCTTTTGTTTTTGTTTCTAATGATACTATATTTGAAGAACAATTATATTTTGATGAAATACAATATAATTGGTTGGGATATTCTACATTTAAAGCGGGTAGTGATTATAGGTCATTGGTATTAGACGATGATGGGAATGTTACAAGACTTAATGATAAGATAAAGAATTCAAAAGAGTTTTCATACATAGGAATTTGTGGTATAAAAGATTATAAAGAATTTTGGAAATTTATGGAAGAAGAAGAATCTCTTATTATGGGAGAGAGTTATGGGATTAAAAAAATGTTAGAAGCCAATGAGTCATATATGACTTCAACATCATTTAATTCTTTTAAATTCACTTGGTATGATACAGGAAATGAGAGGGCATTGGGAGTTGCGAAAGAAAAGTTAAAGACAGAATACCAACCTAATATTTTAGAAAAGGACGATGAAGCAATTTGGTTTGCAAATAATAAGACTATTAAGTTTTCAGTAGATAAAAAATTTATAAAGGATAGAGTTAAGAGGTCAAAGAGTTTAGAGCCATATATCCCTACTATTATAAATCATTCGAATAATTTTTATTCTTATGATTTTATTGAGGGTAAGGTTTTATCAGATAAGGTGACTGGTAAAAAGTTTGAATACTTATTAAGTTGGTTGGATAATTTTTGGGATGAATTTATCTTGGGTGAAAAAGATTCTGAAAAATTTAATAAATCTTGTATGGATTTTTATAAAGATAAAACTATTAGTAGAATAAATTTGTATTATACTAAATTTAAGAATATGGATTTAGATAATGAAATAGTTAATGATAATAAATTTCCACAAATGAATAGTTTATTAGATAATATAGATTGGGAGTGGATATCTGAAGGAGTGCCCGTAATATTTCACGGTGATTTGCATTTTGAAAATATATTAATAAAAAAAGAATCTAAAACCTTACCATTTGCTTTATTAGATTGGAGACAGAATTTTGGAGATGAACATCGGTATGGTGATTTGTATTATGATTTGGCAAAATTACTACACGGATTGATTATATCACATGATTTTATTAATCAGAATTTTTACCATTTTAGTAGGGATATGAATAATGTTTATTATGATTTTCATAGGAAGAATACTAATATAGAGTGTGAAAGAATATTAGAAAATTATGTTAAAGAAAAAGGATTGGATTGGAAGAAGGTTAAGGTAATGACTGCGTTAATATTTCTTAATATTGCAGGATTACATCATTATCCATACTGTCATTTATTATATTACTTAGGTAAATCAATGCTACATGAGGAGTTACAATGAGATATTTTATAGGACCTATGTCTAAAAATGTGGTGGATGCCGTTTTAGAATTTAATTATGAATTTGGAGATTGTTTTGGATTACTACCATCAAGAAGGCAGGTGGAATATAATGGTGGTTATGTAAATGATTGGAATACAGAAGAATTTCATAGTTATGTTAGATATGCTAGTTTTGATATGACTACGTTGATTGAAAGAGACCATTCAGGAGCAGGTCAAGGTTATGTTTATGATGATGGTTATGAATCTTTAAAAGAAGATTGTAAATTTGTAGATATAATTCATATAGATCCTTGGAAAAATCATCAAGGATATCAAGACGGACTTAAAGAGTGTATTAAAAATATAGAATTTTGTTATAATACAAATAGAGATATGAAATTTGAAGTTGGTACTGAAGAAGCAATACGGAAATTTTCAGTTACAGAATTAGATTCTCTTTTAACAGATTTATATGATAATTTATCTGATGATATTTTTGATAGTATAGAATATGTAGTTGTTCAATCTGGAGTAGGATTAGATTTAGGTAATATGAGAAATACTGGAAAGTTTAATCCAGATAGGTTAGAGAAAATGATTAAGGTTTGTAAGAAGTTTGGTAAAAAGAGTAAAGAACACAATGGAGATCATTTATCTAACGATGAATATAAAGTTAGATTTGATATGGGATTGGATTCAATAAATATAGCTCCAGAATTAGGTCAATTAGAAACGTTAATTTATTTAAATCATATGGATAGAGAATCAATATCTAAATGGTATGAGTTGTGTTTAAAATCTAAAAGATGGGAAAAGTGGGTAGATAAAGATTTTGATATAACTGATAAAAAAAGGTTAATACAGATTTGTGGACACTATTTATTTTCTGATGAAGGTTTTAAAAAAATTAAACCAGATATAGATACTGAAATAGTTTTAGAAATTAAATATAAATTAGGAGAGTTATATAATGATACTAGATAAAAGTTTGGAGTATTTTGCAACATTTTCAGAGAAAGATTCAGAAGGACTGAGAGGTATGTTTGCTGATAATGTTTGTTTAAGAGATTGGGAAATACTTGCAAATGGGATAGATGAAGTTGTAGCTGCTAATCAAGATATTTTTGATAGGGTAGATACTATTGTTGCTACGCCTATTAGAGTATGGGATTTTTTATCACAAGAAGATAATGTGGTAGTGGCAGAATTAGAAATAGTTGTGAATGATGAGGAAACTTTATTAGTTACAGATATTTTAGAATTTGACGATGATGAGAAAATAAAGTCTATAAGGGCATATAAAGGATGAGTTCACCAAAAACTATTTTTTGTGATCTAGATGGAACTTTAGTTAAACATTCAAATCCAATTGATGTACAAAATCCAGATTTAGAATTAGAAGTATTACCTGGTGTTTATAAAAGATTAAGAGAGTGGGATACTAAAGGTTATCATATAGTAATCACTACTGGTAGAAAAGAAAGTGCACGAGAAGCTACAATTAAGCAATTACAAATAGCTGGAATAATTTATGATCAATTAATAATGGGATTTGGTGGTGGAGATAGAGTATTGATAAATGATAGGAAACCAAACAGTGATAGAAATACTGCTATGGTTATAAACTTAGATAGAAATATTGGTATATCTGATTTGGATTTGTGAAAAATAATATATTTATTTTAAAGAATGATATAGAAAATGATAAAGAAAAATAATTTTAAAGTTTTGATTGCATATCCTAATTTAAGTATGATGTTGACACCATCTTACGCAGTAGGGTTATTCACTACAATTCTTAAAGAACAAGGTTATATTGTAGATTTGTTTGATTGTACTCCTTATATGCCAACTTATGAATTTGTTGGCAGTAAAGGAGAAGAAGCAGAATCAATGGATGAATCAGCCAGCGCTACACGGGCTAATAAATTTATGGCTAGTCGTAAGTTTGATCCTATAAAATTATTTGGAGATTTAAAAACTGATCTTCTTGGTGATTTTATTCTTAAGTTAGAGGATTTTAAGCCTAATGCAGTAATTTTTTCAACTGTAGTTGAGGATACTTGGCCACAAGTGCAAGATTTGTTGAAAGTACTTTCTAATTATCCAGAAATTAAGTCAATTGTAGGTGGAGTTTTTCCAACTATGGCACCTGAAGATGTAATTAGTGATGAGAATGTGCAGTGTATATCAGAGGGAGAGGGGGAGCACATTGTAGTTGATTTTTGTGAAGCAGTACGTAATTCTATTCCACCTATTAATATTAATGGTACTCGGGCAAAAGATAAAGATGGGCAAATTATTTGTAATCCACATAGACCTTTGGTAAATGTAAATGATATTATTCCAGATTTTTCATTGTTTGATGAACGTAGGTTTCTTCGACCTTTGGGTGCTAAAATTTGGAATGCTATTCCTATTGAAACTTACAGAGGATGTCCGTATCAATGCACATTTTGTAATTCACCACAACAAGTAGTTATTGCTAAAGAAAAACAACAAGGTATTTATACTAGACGTAAAAGCATGGATACATTACGTCGAGAACTTGAAGTAATGATTGAAAGATATGATCCTAATTTTCTTTATATTAATGATGATGCTTTTATGGCTCGTCCTAAAGCAGAACTTGCTGATTTTGTAGAAATGTATAAGGATTTTAAATTACCATTTTGGTGTCAAACTCGGTTTGAGGATATAGATGAAGAGAAAATAGATTGGTGTCAGGAAGTAGGTCTTTATCGTATGTCTTTTGGTCTTGAACATGGTAATGAGGAGTTTCGCCGAAAGAAATTGCGTCGTAGGATGACTAATGATCTTATATTAGACAAGGCTAAAATTCTAGGGGATTATAAAGTTCCGTATTCTCTTAATATTATAATTGGCATGCCATATGAGACACGAGAGTTGGTGTTTGAAACTATTAATCTAGCGAGAGATATGGATACTTTTGATTCACTTGCTGTTAATATATTTGCTCCTTATCGTGGAACTGTTTTGAGAAAAAATGCTATAGATGAAGGTTGGTTAGATCCGAATAAGCAAGCTACTTCATTTATTGCAGAATCTATTTTAGAGATGCCACCACCATATCTTCAACCTACTGAGATGCTTGGGCTCCAACGTGTTTTTCCATTATATGTTACTATGCCAAAATCTAAACATTCTGATATTAAACGAGCGGAGAGTTTTGATGAAGTTGGTAATAAGTTATTTGAAGATTTATCTAAGAAATATTATATAAACAAGTATGAAACTGATGAAGCAGATCGAATGCTTACTTATGCAGGTTAAGGAGTAAATATGAAAACAGCAATTTGTTTTAATGGATTAGTTGGAAGTACTAAAGGTAAAAGTCAAGAATTAATTGGTGATTTTGATAAATGTTTTGAGATAAGTTCTGATCTCTATAAAAAACATATTATAGATAAAAATGATGTAGATATTTTTGTTCATTCATGGTCTACTGGGTTAGAAAAAGAAATAGTTGATACATATAAACCAAAGAAATATATAGTTGAAGAGCAGAAAATATTTAAAATACCAGAATACATCACACATCATAATGAAACTAGAAAACAAACTCATTATAGTCTTTGGTATACTAGAAAAGAAGTTATGAAGTTGGTTGAAGAATATGAAAAAGAAAATAATTTTAAATATGATTGTGTTATGTTAGCTAGGTTTGATTTAGCTTGGCAGACAGATTTGATATTTGAAGAGTATGATCAGAAATATTTCTGGGTTGGTAAGTGGCCAAAAAAGTGGTTTCAAGGGAAGGAGTTGAGTGATTTAGATTATTGGAAAATAAGTGATGGTGGAAAGTATAGTAGTCAATTTGAAACGACATGGTGGGGATATCCACATAATGATCAAGGTCTTTTGGGTATGTGGTTTTTTTCAAATTCAGAGAATATGAGTAAATTTACAACTTTATATGATTGTTTAGATGAATATTCGTTACCAAATAGATGTCCACTTGATGTAGCAGGACAAATTTCTGCTCATCAACAATCTTTATATCATTTGGAACAACTTGGTTTGAAGGACAACCTAAGATTTACTGAGAAAAATTGGCATGACGATGCTCCAACAGTTCGGAGAAGATATTTTAAGGAGAAATAAAAAATGAAGTTATATCTATGGGATGACGTTCCTGGGTATATGGGAGACCGTTCAACTGGAAATAGGTTATACCTTTGGGATGCAATACAGCATTTGAATAGTTTAAATGATTTTGGTTTTGAGATTAAAGTACTTGAGGCAGATTATATGTGGGTTAAGAGTGGATTGGTACATCTTCCCAATACATCTACTTACAGACAATCTGAAATTTTTAAAGATCTTATACCAACTGGTACCAACTGGTATCAACGATCCCTATTATATGAGAATAAAACTGGTATATTTAACTTGAATCCACATATGACAGTTGAGGAGCTGTTGCCATATTATCACGACGGAAAGAAGCTTCCGTTAAAAGATATTCTTATTAAATGTAATGGATTTGGACCTTTTAAGATTTTCAAAGGATACTTGAATGGCACGCCAGATCAGATAGAATACAATTCTCCCTTTATCAAAGATATACACTTTAATAGAGAGTTACTTCAAAAGACTGGTGACGTTGCAGAAGATATTACTATGACTGTACATCTGAGGAGAGGAAGTGGATGTAGATGGCCAGACAAATACATTAATGAGGTTATGTCGGAGAAATCTAGGAAATTTTTTGCAGATAAAGTTTTAGATGGCCCGAGGAGATTGAGGAACCCCGTAGAAAATATCTCTCTTAAAAGGATTTTATTGGATGAATCTGAGAAAGGTACACCAGTGAAATGTAATCAGATACATCACGGTAATCTATGCCCTTTACATAAATTTTACGAAGATGAAGTATACTTTAGTATATTTGATAAAATAATAGCAATAAATTCAGATGCTAAAATATGTTTAGTTCATGATACTTTTGATGAAGATTATAATCATTGGTTTGAAAGATATCCAAAAAATTTAGTAACAACCAGACAATTGCTTAATAAAGAAGATTTTTCTGACCCGATATTAAAAAATGAAGAAGATGATATTTTACGTTTATTTATAGATTTACTGATACTTTTACAAACAAGATTCACTGTTTTTCCTAGCGGCTCAACTTTTTCTGGGTTTACTGATAACTACAACTATATAACAAAAAAGCGCTATTATCGCTCAATGAGACTCGATGCATTTATAGAAGATAGTGCTGATTCTTATTACGAAATAACGGAATGGTTTGAATCAGTATCTGATGCTGACAGTATACCATTTCATAGAATGAGATAAAAAAAATGAATATATTAATTACAGGAGTGGCAGGATTTGTTGGGTCTAATTTAGCAGATTGGATTGTTACTAACACAGGTCATAGAGTTATTGGAGTTGATGATTTGAGTGGTGGTTATAGAGAGTATGTTAATGATTTAGTATATTTTTATGATTATAATATATTAAATGATGATATTGAAAAGTTATTCGGATCATATTCTATTGATGGAATATTTCATTTAGCAGCATATGCAGCGGAGGGGTTGAGTCCGTTTGTGAGACAATTTAATTATATGAATAATTTAGTTTCTACTTCTAAGTTGGTTACATTGGCTATTAAATATGAACTAAAAAAGTTTGTATTTACTTCATCTATGGCAGTGTATGGAGATAATAAGGTACCATTTAAAGAATTTTATGCACCAAAACCTATAGATCCTTATGGGATTGCTAAGATGGCTTGTGAAAGAGATATACAAGTAGCTGGGAAACAACATGGATTAGATTGGAGCATTATTAGATTACACAATGTCTATGGTGAAAAACAAAATATTTGGGATAAATACAGAAACGTTTTTGGTATTTGGATGACACAACATTTGAATGGTAAACCTATGACAATTTTTGGAGATGGAACACAGAGGAGAGCATTTACTTATATCGGTGATATAGTAGAACCATTATGGAAGGCTGGAGTTGATGAAAGATCTAGTAATCAAGTTATAAATCTTGGTGGTATAACTAATGTAAGTATAAGGGAAGCTGCTGAAATTTTAATTGAAGTTATGGGTGGAGGTAAGATTGTAGAATTAGAACAAAGACATGAGGTACATAGCGCATATTCAACACATAGTAAATCTGTAAAGTTTTTAGATTTTGAACATAAGACCGATTTGAAGGAAGGTCTTACAAAAATGTGGGAATGGGCAAAACAACAACCAAACAGAGTACAGAATGTATGGGAGAATTATGAATTGGACAAAGATATATATGAGTTCTGGAAGTGAAAAAAGAGACACCTGAGATAAAAAGACATATAAATACACTAGGTTCTATCGAAGAAAGGTTAGATTATTTAAAAGATATATATAAAGATGAAACTATGTATTGGGTCACGGCAGGACCTAGTCTTGGAGAGCATAACAAACAGAGGTTAAATGATTTTTTGTCTGATAAGTTAGTTTGTTCGGTGAAACATAGTTATGATTATATTGGAAAATGTGTAGATTTTCATTTGTTAAATACTTGGAACCATAAAAAAACACATTATGTAAGTGATGATACTATAGTTATGTATGCGTTGGCTAAGTCATATTTTAAAGAACATTTGGAGTTTGCATCGATGCATCCGATGGATATATTTGTGCCAATTTCTAATCCACCATTTACAATGCAGGATCAGACAACACAAGCTACTCGGGAATTTGATAATTTACTTAGTTTTAGACATGGGGTAGAAATAAAATGGGGTCCTGGACTGACATATGAATTAGCAATACCTTTGTCATTACTTTTAGGATGTAAACGTATATTTACCATAGGTTGGGATTTAGGTGGTCAGAAAGGTAGATTACTTCCAGATCAAAATGCAAAGTGGGATAGTAGTCAACATTTTATATCAGATAAGTCTTCAAAGGAAGTTTATGATAATGAAAAGGGAACTCAACCTCAAGATGGCGAGCTTATAGAAGCCATAAAAAGTACTACTGAGTTATATAATTGGTTTGAAGAACATGATTTTGAAATGGTAATTATATCAGATAGAAATCCAGCAGATGAAAGATTTAAAAGAATAACATTAGAGGAATTAATAATATGATATGGCATGAGTGGCCTGATGGTAGGGCAATAAAGGGAGGATCTGTTGTATTAAATAAGTTTAATAATGCATTATCTGAAAGAAAGAAAAAATATCCTAATTATAAACCAAGTGAAGAAGCTTTAAATATTGCGAAGGTTATTGAAGAAAAAGGATATTATTATGTAGAAAATTGTCTTGATATAGATCAAATTGATAGACTTAAAGAAGCATTTGATAAAATTCTGTTAGAAAAACAACATGATGGTTATACTCATGTTTTAAAAGGTGGAGGACCTGGTGATATAGATGTGCGTATAGATCAGAAAACTATAACAATAAAAGAAGTTTTACCTTTTTTGACTAACGATTTAATTATTGATATAGCTGGAGCTTACTTGGGAAGTTATCCAGCGTTTTGTGCACTAGGTTTACGTAAAGAGTTTTTAAATAGAAATGAAGGTGGAACTCAAATGTTTCATGTTGATCCTAACTCCCCAAAATTTTTAAAATTTTTTATTTATCTTAAAGACGTTCCTGATAATACCCATTCTTATGTTGAAGGAAGTCATAGAAAAAAGTTTTCAGGTTGGGAACATCCATATAGACAACCTACAGAAAAAATTATGGAAATTTATGGTAAGGATAAAGTAAAACGCTTTATAACTAATAAGGGAGATTTATTGATGGCAGATACTCATGGATTTCATAGAGGTACAAAACCTGTACAAAGTGGACCTGAAGGTTCTTTTGGAAAACAGGTTTGTACAATACAGTATGAATGTCATCCAGATTATTTTAATCCTAACGGATTTTCTTTTATGCCACGATCTCTCTTTCAAACAATAGACTCAAAATATAAAAATATATTTGATTACATAGAGGTGATATAATGAAAGAAAAGAAATATGTTATTTGTATTGCAACTTCAACAGATTTTGCAATAGCGACAGCTGTACTTATATACTCATTAAAAAAGAATTTAAGGGTATATAATGATTGTGATGTTAAAGTATTATATAATAATTTAGACAGTCACTCTCAAAATTTAATTAGAAAAGTTAAGGAAGATGTTATTTTTGAAGGTCCAAAAGATAATTCCTTTTATAAGCATATAGATAAAACAATTTATGGGAAAGATAACTATGATGTGTATTTATCTTTTGAATGTCTACATCAAGATGAATACCAAAAATCTATATATCTCGATGCGGATATGCTATGTATAAAGGATTTTTCAGGAATTATATTGGGAAATGAAGGTGGAATATCGTGGAGAATTCCGAACCTTGGAACTATCGTTGTTGGAGAGAGACTGTTAGGTAGTGAAACATACTATAAGTTTATAGATGCTGCTATAAAACATAAATTTGTAAATAATCCTGGTGGAGATCAAGATACTTTAAGATTTTTGTATACCGTTGGTTCTGATGTACAACCTATTCATGAGAAGTATAACTTTCAAGCTTTTGGATGTGGAGGACCTGGAACTAATAAAAACTTTTTAGATCAAAAAGATGATGTAAGAGTAATACATTATAGTGGGAGAAGAAAACCCTGGGGTGGAGTTTATGATGGAAGAAGTTTAGATGAAAAAAATTGTATGAGTTATCCATATATGTGTTTTCATAGTGAAGCGATTAGGATATGGTATAGATATTATGAGGAGTTTAAAATAACACACATATCTGGTAATACTAAGTTTGAACTTTATCAAGTACAAAATGGTACTATAATTGAAGATACTTTGGTTGCTTTGTAGATGAAAAAAATATTAATGGTAGGTGGGGCAGGTTACGTTGGTTCTAGATTAATAGATGATTTAATATCACGAAACTTAATTTCAGGTATATATGATATAACTGTTGTTGATTGTTTGTGGTTTGGTAATTATTTACCTGATCATATTAAAGTTATTAATAAGAATGCAATAAATCTAGAACCTGAAGATGTAAAAGGTTTTGATTGTGTTATATTTTTAGGTGGATTATCTAATGATCCTATGGCAGATTTTAGTCCACAACAGAACTTTATAGAAAATACATCATTACCTTTATATTTGGCTTATATAAGTAAAAAGGTTGGTGTTAAAAGATTTATATATGCTAGCAGTTGCAGTATATACGGTTTCACAAGTAATAGATCTGTAACTGAATCTACTGATCCTAGTCCACAATATCCGTATGGGATATCTAAGTTGTTAGGAGAGACGGCTGTAATGTCTTTAGAAGATGACAATTTTAGACCTATATCATTAAGACAGGGAACAATTGGTGGATGGTCACCAAGAATGAGATTTGATCTTGTTGTTAATACAATGACAAAATCCGCATTATCAGAAGGTAAAATAACAGTAAATAATCCAAATTTATGGAGACCTTTAGTAGATATTAGAGATATAGTAAATGCGTATAAGAAATCAATGGAAGCTCCATTAGAATTAACAGGAATTTTTAATATATCAGGAAAAAATTATACAATAGGTAGATTGGGAAAAGAAATACATAAGTATTTGGTATCTAAAGGATATGAGGTTGATTTGGAAATATCGAATAAAGAGGATGTGAGAAATTATAAAGTAAGTACACGTAAAGCTGAAGTGGAATTAGGTGTTAGTTCTAAATATACTCCGATAGATTCTGTTAAAGATATATTTGACAATATGGATTTAAGTAAATGTGATTTAAATGAAGTCAAGTATTATAACGTAAGAGTATTTAAAGGATTACACGAGAAGTTTGAATTATGATAAAACTGTTACACGTCAATGACTATGTGGTTGACACTAAGAATTTTAAACCACTGTTAAATGATTCTATTGTAGAGGAATTTGAGCAAAATATAGCAAATTTTGTGGGAGCAAAATACGCAGTGTCATTAAATAGTGCTACAAGTGCTATATTTTTGTCTTTATTAAATAAAAGTAAAGAAGTATCACTACCTAGTATTATTCCACCAGTTGTGGCTAATGCAATAATAACATCTGGAAACAGGGTAACATTTCATGATGATGTAGAGTGGGTTGGAGGTTCTTACATTTTATATGAGTTTGAAGATTATAAAATAATAGATTCTGCACAGAAGCTAGAGAGGAATCAGTTTAAAGATGAAGCAGATGATGGAGATTTAATGATATTTAGCCATTATCCCACAAAACCAGTTGGTAGTACTGATGGCGGGATGATTGTATCAAATGATAAAGAAAAAGTAGATCAAATTAGAATGTTATCAAGAAATGGAAATACCTTAGAAAAAAATAGTTGGGAACGATCTATATTACAACCAGGATATAAATTTTATATGAATTCAATTCAAGCTTATATAGCTAATGAAAATTTTAAAAGGTTAGATAGTAAGATGGAAGCTATGGAAAAGGTGAGAAAGATTTATAATGAAAATTTTAATTTAAATAATACCAGTTACCATTTATATAGAATAAACGTCACTGACAGAAATAAATTTATATCTATTATGGAGGAAAAGGGAATTCAAGTGGGAATACATTATAGAGCTCTACATCTAGTAGAATGTTATAAGAAAAGTTTTTGGCATTTTAATTTGTCACTACCTAAATCAGAAATAGAGAGTGAAACTACTATAAGTATACCTTACCACGAACTATTAACAGATGAAGAAGTAGAATATGTAATACAGGAGGTGAAACAATATCAATGTTAAAACATAATATACAGGAACGAGGAATATTGAGTTATGTTAATTTTGAAGATTTAGATTATTATCCTAAAAGAATTATGCTTATGTATGGTGTACCAAAAGGAGAAATAAGAGGTCATCATGGACATAGAAACGATAGACACCTTATAACTTGTGTAAGCGGTAAAGTTAAAGTTGATTTAACTACCAAAGATGGTAAAGAGACTCATATATTAAATCCTGGTGATTCGGTATTACAAGAAACTTATGTTTGGGGTGTACAGGAATATTTAGAAGATAATACAATATTAGTTGTCTTATGTTCTGAAAAGTTTGATTCAGAAGAATATATACATGATATTGATGAGATTTTAAATATATGAAAATAGCAATTGGATGCCATGTTATGTGGTATGAGATAGAAATGATTGAAGAGTATGTAGAGTCTCTACGTCAATTAGTAGAACAAATTCCAATGGAGCATCGTGCAAATATTTATATAGACTTTTATTTAAATGTATCACAGCATTTTGAAAAAATGGAATCTGATTCAATATTACAGGTGGTGAAAGATAAATTTACTGGAATTGTAACACTATTGTATAGCACTGGTGTAAAAGTTACTTATGATGTGGATGATAAAATGTATTTTATAGGTGATTACAGACGAGATTTTAATAATAAGTTTGCACCAAAAACAGATTTTTTGATTTGGGGAGAGAGTGATTGTCTGTTACCTAAACAAACTGTGCAAGTATTAAAATCAATTAAGGATTACACGGATCAGAATAATATTTATAGATATATAGTTACATTTGCAGTTAGAAAAATGTGGGACGATAGTTGGAAGGTTTTAGAGCATCCTAAATTTACGGATTGTAAATTCAAAGAGAGAGAAGATAGGTCATGGGTTACAGATCCAAGTAGCATTTTATATACTATGACGTTGGAAGAAATGAATGAAGTCAATAAGGAATCGGGAGAAGTAGATTTACAGCTTATCAATTATCCTAAGTTTGACGGTAGTGGATTGGTTATATCAAGTCAATTAGTTATGGCTGGTGCAAATATACCATTAGGGGTTTGGGCATGTGGAGAGGACACTTCTTTTATGACTGTTGCTGGTAAAATACTTGGTGGAGATTATAAACAGTTTGTAGTGAAAAATGTATTGAAGGTGCATAATAGACACCATCCAAAGAAAAGAAGGCATATAAAAGGAATGACAAATGAATCGGCATATGTCAATAGAGAGAATAATGATGCTTGGATGGCAAATCATAAGATATGTGAAACTAATTTACATAATTTAAATAATAATTCTAAAAGATTAATTACAAGGAAAGAGTTAAAATATGAGCTCGAGAAAATATCTACCAACAATAAGTGACTTAATAGATAGACTTTCTATCGTACAGTTAAAGGAAGTCTTTATATCAGAACACAAAGAAGAATATGCTAAAGAAATTAAAGATATAGTTGAAGATTTAGATGAATTGATCTATTGGGAGAAACCAACAGGTGAAATGATTAGAGCTATTGTGGTGTTGGCTCAGATGAATCTTCATATTTGGCATAATGAATCTAATTTTAGAGCTGGTAAAGGTGAAGGTAATCTTGAATTAACTCACGGACTAAATGGAATTAGAAATACTGCAAAGAATAAGATAGAAGAAAATCTTGTAGAAGTTGGACGAAAAGATTATAAGATAGATTGTTTGGCCGATGAATTTGATGATTGGAATGTATCATGGTAAAACCAAAAGTAGTTGAAGGTTGTCATGTTCCTAAAGGTTGGGGTGAAGAAATTATTATAGAGAATAACGAGTTATATTGTGGTAAGATATTAATTTTTGATGCTGGATGTAAATTTTCAATGCATTATCATATGGTTAAAGATGAGACTTGGTGGGTAGAGTATGGAGAATTTTTGTATAGGTGG
>Ga0257107_1000380_pt1 | contig 16973 bp, 11 predicted proteins | sample LP_taG_2_FD_190178 | JGI IMG/M metagenome (GOLD analysis project Ga0257107, IMG submission 190178) | Marine microbial communities from Northeast Subartic Pacific Ocean, Canada - LP_J_2011_P26_500m | ecosystem: Environmental > Aquatic > Marine > Oceanic | place: Canada: Northeast Subartic Pacific...
CAGACAGGGTATCAATTGATAAACCTATTAATGCAACAATAGATACACCGGCAAGTTCAACATATGGATTCTATATAGATGGTGACGGGGTTCCACCAAACGGATATCCAATGGGGGCTGGAACATCATTTCCAAGTTCAAATGTTAATAGCGGTGATTATTTTTTGAGGTATGACTTTTTACCAAATAGATTATTCCGTTATGATGGAGTTAGATGGGTTAAAGTAGAAGATAAAATAAGATTAACTACAACAAATGATAATACAAGAGCAAATTGGAAGACTAAATTTGTTAATACGTCAGGTACAACTACAATAAATGGATTAACTGTAGAACAAAGACAATCATTATCAGATGCATTAAAACCAAAGGCTGACAATTAATGTTACATTTTTATGAAGGACAAATTAGAAAGTTTATAACTCAATTTATAAGAATATTGAGTAACTTTTCGATTGAATTAGGAAAAGGTAAAGATGGTACAGTTGACTTAAAACAAGTACCTGTAATATATGGTGACATGACTAGGCAAGTTGCTAATATTCTTAAACAAAATTCAGAAAACTTTTTACAATCGGCACCAAGAATTGCCGCTTATATTACTGGTTTAGAATATGATAGAGAAAGAATGCAAAATCCTTATCATATAGAAAAACAGCATTTAAAAGAAAGACAGTATGACGAGACTACTAAAAAGTATACAGATAAATTAGGAGCAGGATATACAATTGAAAAAGTAATGCCGTCGCCTTTTCGTTTAATTGTAAATGCAGATATTTTTACAACTAATACAGACATGAAATTGCAAATAATGGAACAAATTTTATATTTGTTTAATCCTGACTTTGAAATACAAAAAACAGACAACTATATTGATTGGACAAGTTTAAGTTATATTGAATTAACTAATACAACGTTCTCATCAAGAACAATACCCATTGGAGCAGATTCTGAAATAGATGTTGCAACAATGTCTTTTACTATGCCAATATGGTTATCACCACCTGTTAAAGTATCAAAATTAGGTGTAATACAAAAAATTATTATGAGTATATACGATGATGATGGCGGAATGAATAAAGGTTTAATTGATGGTACTTTACTTTCAAGAAGTTATATTACTCCACAACAATATCATGTATTGTTAACTGGAAACCAATTAAGATTGCTAGGTACAACAGGAACAAATAAAAAAACAGGTGGAGCAGGATATCACACTGGTGCGGATAGTGCCACTGCAATGGATCCATTTGAAACATATGGTCCACCATTAAATTGGCATACTTTATTAAATCAATATGGTAAAATAATAAGTGGAACATCTCAAATAAAATTAGAACAAAGTAATGGACATGAAGTTATTGGAACAATAGCAATATCATCATTAGATGATTCAATTTTACTTTTTAATATTGACAACGAAACAATACCTGCGAATACATCAGCAATACCTACAGTTAATAAAATTGTACATCCTCTTACATTTGATCCGGGTAGTTCTATTGCAAATAATACAAGATATTTGTTAATAGATACATTAGGTGATTCAACTACTGCATGGGGCGATATTAATGCAGGTGTAAATGATATTATTCAATATAGTACAAGTACTAGTAAATGGACAGTAGTTTTTGACGCATCAAATCCAGACTCTACACAATGGTATGTTACTAATTTACATACTGGAATTCAATATAAATGGAATGGATTGGAATGGCTAAAATCTTATGAAGGTGTATATATTGCTGGTAAATGGACTATGGTTTTAGATGGAGGAAGTTCTCAATATAATTCATCTACCGATACACAAAATCCTTGATTGTAGAAAATAAACTTGTTATAATATAATATGTCAAATGATATAGTTTGTTCAGGTGCATTATTTTATGCAACTCGTACAAAGAGATTTCTATTTTTACAAAGAACAACCGATAAAACCATAGGCTTATGGGGGTTAGTTGGTGGAATGTCTAAATATCATGAATCTGTATTTGAGGGTTTGAAAAGAGAAATTTTAGAAGAAATAGGACAGTTACCTATTTTTAAAAAAGTAATTCCTTTAGAATTGTTTACATCAAATGATCAAAAATTTTCTTTTAATACATATTGTTTATGTGTAGAAAATGAATTTATACCTAAATTAAATTCAGAACATTCAGGATATTGTTGGACTGCGTTTGAGTGTTGGCCAAAAAGTTTACACGCAGGTTTAAAAAATACTCTTAATAACAAATCTATTAAAGGTAAACTACAAACTATTTTAGATTTAATTGTTTAACCAGCACTAATTTTTACAGCACCGTTATCATTCCAAAGTTGTCCAGTATTACTTGGATCACTTGTAGGCAAGTCTGCCGCCATTACTTTGCCTGATTCATTTAACATTACTTCACCACTTTGATCAGGAAAACTTATTTGTCTTTTTGCTGTGGCACTACCAGTTACAAAAGTTTTTTTATATCCATCACTTTGGAATATTAATGGTTTATCAATGAATAATAAGACACCATCATTTTGAACTATTAAAACTGGTTTATGTTGTCCGCCTGTTCTTACTGTAAATTGTAGTTTAGATTGGTCCTCGCCGGCATCTGTTTTTCTTATAGTTGCATCAATACTTGCATAACGTAATGTAGTACCATTAGAATCTTGTCCTTTAAATTGTATTTTTCCTAGTATATCTGATTTTGCAGGATTGGCCGACACCCTCCACAAGGTCATAAGAGGTCCACTTGCAGAATTGTCGTTAGTAGTTTTTAGAGTTAATGCATCTGTATTTGTTGATGTGTTAGTTATTTGAACTCTTCTAAATATTTGCTTTTGGTGAAAGTCAGCGTCTTTATCTGTTACTGTTTTACCGTCAGCATCTGCATCTTCAACTTTTAATAGACTATATGTTTTTGGCATTATTCTTCCTTAATGTATTTTTTACCTGTTAATTTTTCAATATCTCTAACCATTTCTTCCATATTAACTCTTACAACTTTACCTGTGTTAACGTTTCTAGAGAAATATTCCCATTCACCTTGTTTATTGTGCGGTGAAAGTTTTGTAACGTTACCTGCTTCATCTCTTACATATACTTCAGCACTTGCTGAGTCGTCTTTAGAATATATGTGAGCGGCGCTAGTTTCTCCTGATGGGTCAGAACCTAGTACTGCCATACCAACTGCACTTGAATATGTTTTTGAACCCGAAATTGTTTGTGTACCAGTTACTAAAACTGTATTTGTTACATCTGTTTCTGCAGTTCTTTTTAAGTTAATTCTATAAGCATTAACAGTAGTTGATCCACCACTTGATGATGCCGCCTTAATTGAAATAGTATCACCTGATATGGTTGCTGTAAATGATAATTGATCTGTATCTTCTGTTGATATTGTAGGACCTGTTGTTAAGTATGCATCAGTTCCGTCTGTTGCAACTGACAATTCTACCATACTTGAATCACCATTTGCTATTGTAGAAGTAACATAATAAAATGCACCGTGTACTGCATTTACGTCAAATGTATCAATTTCTGTTGCAGTTGATGATATTGTTGTTGCTGATATAATTGAAACATTGTCACCTGTAAAAGTTGTTTCTGAATCACTTAATAAAATTCTATGTAATTTAACATTTAAATTTGCTCTAGATCCTGCTCCTCTTAAACGTACATTTCCACCACTAATATCTGCTGTAAGTGTTATAAGAGCAGTTGAGCCTGTTTTAACTGAGTTATATGTTGTAATATATGCATCAGTACCATTATGTACAACCATACATTCAATAGTTTCAAGTTCATCTTCACCTTCATCATTAACTGATATCAAGTATTTTGCTCCTCGATATGATGTGTGTGCCCATGTATCTAAATTTTCAACAGTAGAATCAAGGTCTGCATTAATAATAATTGCTGTGTTACCACTAGTTGCCGCTGAACTATTGTCACCTAATGACAATTTATATGCTGAAATACTGTTTGAAATTGTGGCACCTGTTGCTCGTAGTCTCATAGAGCCACCAGATACTGATCCATCAAATGCTTGTCCTGTTTCTGCACCTGTTTTTGTTACACCCGATGTTGATGCATATCCAGTTGTATTGTTATGAACCATTAATACTTTTTGTGTTGCTACCTGGTCGTTCATTTCATCTCTAGATACAACATAATATAATACTGAATCAGCGGCCGATATAGCAAAAGATTCAACCGTTTTTTCTGTTGTACCTATACTTTTTTTAGTAATAATAGTTGCTGTACTATCATCTGTAACTAGATTAATTGAACCACCACTTGTAGATAACGGAGCAGAAAATACAAATCCTGTTGATGTTGATTGAATTGTTTGAGTACCAACATAAATTGTACCTGATGATGAATAAATGTCTTTAAATCTTTTTACTGATGTACCTAAGTCAACAGTATTATCAATAGCAGGTATAATAGAACCGGATATTTCTAAATTTCCACTACTATCACCTTTAAGCCAAGTTGTAGTATTTGTTCCATCATAACCAGTAATCATTAACTGTCTATCACCAGTGGCTGACGCGGCATCAACAGTTCCAATAATTACATTTCCATCACCACTTGTGATATTATCTCCAGACCGATAACCCAATCCTATATTATAATTTCCAGAATTAACTGCTTTTAAACCATCAAAACCCATAGTAGTATTATAATGTCCACTTGAATTCCAATATAAAGAGTTACTACCTACACCAACATTTCTATTGCCTGATACATTAGTTCTTACAGAATTATAACCTATCGCTACATTACTCTCTCCATCTAATAGTAATTTTGAAGCATTCATACCTACCGCGGTATTATGGTAGCCTGTTGTATTCGTTGTTAAAGATCCATGACCTACTGCTACATTATTATCTCCAGTTGTCAATGCATCTAAAGCCGTAAGACCAACTGCTGTATTTTTTTCTGCACTACTTAAAGTTCCTGTTGTTGCATGACCAACTAATAAACTTCCTGTAAAATTTGTTCCCTCTGATTTACCTATGATTATATCTGTATTATTTGATGTTATTTTTCCTGTACCTGCTGTGTTTAATTGTAAATTAGAATTTGATATAGTGGTTGTTATTGTGTTATCACTAATATTAATATTTTTAAATTGTGCATTACCAATTATTGTAAGGTCACCAGAAGAACTTAATGACATTGTTTCTGTTGCTGTTCCAGAAGAAGCAGTTTTAAAACTTAATTTTGTTGCATTATTGTCTGCCGCAAAAGTGCCTTCAGATACTGCTTCAATACCAGCGGCAACTAAAATTGCGTCTGTTCCAGATGATTCACCTGGTGCTTGAAAGTCAATGATTCCTATTTTATCACCTACTGTAATTGATGTTTCTGCAGTTTGTAATGTAAGATAAATTGGTGTGCCAGCACCTGTTTCTCTTTGTTTTAATACAAGACCTTTATTATGAACATGAGTTAATCTAACATCAGAATCTACACCGTAATATGTACTTTTGTCGTCACCCTCAAGCCAAATATAATCTGCAACCATTAAATCATTACCGACGTTAACGTCATTATTAAAAGTGGCATCTCCAGCCTCTGACATATTCAACCATAGTGCTGTAATTGTTGAGCCTCCGTCATTACCTTTGAGTCTAATATCTCCGTCGCTTATTGAAGATTGAATAACAGCATCATCACTGCTTTTGCTAACTGACATATAATTTGTTGCTGAATCTAAAAAATTTACAGTACCACTTGTGTGTCGGCTGTCAACGTATGCTTTGATTGATTGTTGTGTTGCTAATTGAGTTGCTGAATCAGTACCCATAGCATCTTCATCTAAAATTGCTGAGCCACTAATACCTGTGTTTATTACAGGACTTGTTAATACAGGACTTGTTAAAGTTTTATTTGTAAATGTAGTTGTGCTAGTTGCAGTAACTGAATGTGCTTGTGCATCTACATATGCTTTGATTGATTGTTGTGTTGCTAATGCTGTGGCACTATTAGTACCCATAGCATCTTCATCTAAAATAGTTGTAACAGTTGTACTCCCAACTGTTAAATTAGTTGGTGTTACTGTGGTTGCTGTTATTGTTCCGTTTACTTGTAATGCTGTTGATGGTTCAGAAGTTCCTATACCTACACGAGAATTCGTGACGTCAAGATAAAGTAGGTTTGTTTCAAATGCCAGATCAACACCACTTCTAGTCAAATTTGACTTTAGTACTGATCCAGATATACGGCCTATAGCCATATCTAGGTCTCCTTTAATATGTTAGTAAGCAATTTGCTTACACAGTCTCCTTTACATTGCCGACTGACAGCAGTATACGTATTTATACGCCATAAAAAAAAGGGCGACCCGAAGGACGCCCTTTTAAATGTTTTGTGTTGATTATTAGTTGTTAGTTCTTACAACTGCATTAACCAAACCAATTCCGTCTTCAGTTTTAGCCTCAAGTGCTCTACCGATTACGTGGAATGGATTAATGTTATCAGATCCAGATACCGCTCTTGCAGTACCTTTTACTGGAGAACTTACTAATCTATCACCTTTGTTTACAAGACCAGATACTCTTACTGGAGTTCTACCTGTCATTGCAACAAATGGATGTGATTCACTGTTACCTGCTAATGCATTCATGGCATAAGCCGGTCGTGTAGAAATTACACCAAAGACTGTATCAGACATTTCTGAATTTACTTCAGTAATTTCTGCTGATCCGCCTAATGTAATAACTGCACCTTCTGACATAGGAGCGTCTGCTTCGAAACGCTCACCAACGTCCGCGTATGCCGCCGATGTTGCTTGTGCGTGTACTACATTTGCTCTAATGTCCACTAAATCTTTATTAGATAAGTTGTCGTCTGATCTGTATGCTGTCCAGGCTCCACCTGCATTACCGAAAGTAGTTGTACCGTCGTCTGCAAATCCTTCGTCCCAAACCCAGAAAAGGTCTTCTTCAGTTGAGGCACCTGTTGCACCTCTATTTGCTTTTATTCCTGAATAAGTTGGCATACCTGATGCCGCTGATACATTTCTGTTTATTTCGATCATATTATCTTCAACTGATAATGTTGCAGTATTAACGATAGTTTCTGTACCGTCAACTGTTAAGTTACCTGTGATTCTAACGTGACCTGCCGTAGCAATAAGTTGATCTGTTCCACCAATATCTAGTGTACAACTCGTTCCACTTACTGTTACATTGTTTGATCCAGAAATTATACTAGCCTTTGCTGTTAATTGATCATCGATGTATTTTTTATTAGCCAATTTAGCGTCGGCGTTCGGAGCAGATGTGTTGTCAAGAGTTAAACTTGCAACACCAGTTAATGCATTATTTGATGCACTAATTGATACGTCTCCAACGTCTAAACCATTATTGACTCTAAAGTTTCTTGCTGTCATGGTTCCATGTCTCCCACATGATTGTTTATTAAAAATTTAACAAATCTTTTTTGTTAAACTGTTAAACATAATTGTTTAACACTAATATTTACCAAAAATTAAATGAATTTGTGTTGTACTATTAAAAAGTCATTAAAAAAGGCCCTATATTTCTACAGGGCCTTTCTAATCTTGTATTATGCTATTATACTGCTTGTAAAGAATATTGTACTAAGGCTGTTTGTGCGCCTCCAGTACTCAATGCTTTAACTTCAACTGTTCCTGAATTGTAGTTGAAAGTTATTGTTGCCAAGTCAGTAGAACCAGTGTTTGTTACACCATACGTTGAACCGAATGCAGTTGTACCATTATGTACAACTAGTGCTTTCGATACTGCATATTCAGTATTTCCTGCATCGCTCAATGTAATAAAACATTCCATTGATCTGTATGAAGTTGCATTAAATGATGCAATTACAGTTGCAGTTGACGTAAATGATACTGAAGAAGTTTGAGTTCTTGCAACACCACTTGTCGCTAACGCCGTGTTATCAAATCCAGTCAATGCAAATATTCTAGCACCACTATGTGGAGCAGAAGTAAATGTAATGTTTGTACTTGATACTGTGTAGTTTTCTGTTGGTTCTTGCATTACGTTATCAATGTAAACTAGGACGTTGTTTACTGTCTCTGGCGCTGAGCCAAAGAAACTAGCAAAAACTGTAGATGAACCGTCACCAGTTGCACTAACTTTTGAGATAGATGGTACGTCGCCTGCCATTGCTAATTCAATGTAAGTTGAACCGTCATTACACGCCTCATACTTCGCTGTTTGCGTATTGAATCTAAGCATACCAGTTGCCGCTGTAGGTCTTTGTGCTGTATTTCCTTGCGGAAGTTTAAATGCGTCGGTTGAACCGCCTGCATCTAAAACAAAACTTGGACCTGAAGTTGCAATACCTACTCTATCATTACCGCCATCGACGAATAATGCGTGAGTATTACCATTTGATTCTACTCTAAAGTCAACATCTGCTGACCCTTCGTTGAACACTACTGCTGAACTTGCCGCAGTTGTAATTGTTAAATTACCTGTTGCGTTTGTTATTGCAGAGTTTGAGCCATCATGTTGTAACGTTAAATCGTCACTAGCACCAACTGATAAGTTGACGCTGTCTGCCGCGACTTTTAATGTACTTGATGTTTGTGCTGTTGTGAATACAGCAGTTGAAGCCGAAGCGGCCCCAATTGTTGTTCCATCAATTGCACCGCCATTAATGTCTGCTGTTGTTATTGTACCTGTTGTAAAAGTACCAGCCGCCGCCGAGTTAGCACCAATTATTGCGCCATCGACTGCTCCACCATTAATGTCTGCAGTTGTTATTGTACCTGTTGTAAAAGTACCAGCCGCTGGTGTTGTACCACCAACTACGCCATCAAATGTTCCACCGTTAATATCTGCAGTTGTTAAAACAGAACTAGCAATAGTCATAACTCCTGTTGAGTTTGCTATTGTAGCCGATGCTGTTCCATCTCCTGCTTTTATTGCCGGGGTGTCTACTGATGTTCCACCAGTAATTACGCCTGCTTTAAAGCCTGCATAAGAATCTAGTGTAATGTTACCCGCTGTTGTTCCATCTTCACCGCCAGTTACAGCACAGACGAATTCGTCTGCTGATTCATCCCATAAGAATGATACGTTAGATAAAGATCCTCTGTTCATGAATAAACCCTGGTCAAAGGCATTCGCCGCTCCACCTGAGTTATTCTTCGCTAATTGAATTAGCGGATCTTCAACTGTTAACGTTGCACTGTCAATTGTTGTAGTTGTTCCATTAACCGTTAAGTTACCACCGATTGTAGTAGCACCTGTTGAGGATAATGTTGTAAATGATCCGTCTGCTGGAGTTGTTCCGCCTACGATACCATCAAATGTTCCTGCGTTGATGTCTGCAGTTGTCGCCACTAGTGCAGTTGTCGTAACAGCCGCTGGAGTTGTACCTCCAACAATACCATCAAATGTTCCTGCATTGATGTCTGCTGTTGTTGCCACTAGTGCAGTTGTTGTAACTGCCGCTGGTGTTGTTCCACCTACGATACCATCAAATGTTCCTGCGTTGATATCTGCTGTTGTTGCCACTAATGCACTTGTAGTAACTGCCGCCGCTGAATTGGCTCCAATTATTGTGCCATCAATTGCACCTGCGTCGATGTCAACTTTTGAAATGTCAACTTCGCCTGAACCGTGTGGTGTAAGTGCGATGTTACCATTTGATACAGAAACTATTGTCTGTCCGTTTACGTCTAATGAACCACCTAATTGAGGTGATGTATCTTCAACTATGTTGTCAATACCTTCCCCTACAGTAGATGCCCATGCTCCACCGGAATAACCTTCCATTTGACCCGTTGTCGTGTTGTATCTCATATCACCGTTTGCTGGTGAACCTGGTCTTTGTGCAGTTGTTCCTGATGGTAATCTTAAGGCGTCAGTTGCTGACACGTGAAGAGTAGTGGCTGGACTTGCTGTTCCTACACCCACTCTAGAATTCGTGACATCTAACGCTAATAAATTGGTTTCAAATGCTAAATCTGTGCCAGACCGTTGTAGGTTGGCTTTTAACATCTGTCCTGATATACGTCCTATTGCCATGTTATTTTCTCCTTAAACTTTCGAAAGTTAAATTTTAACTATTTGTATTATGTAACATATTTATTATAACCGATGAAAAACCTTTGCTTAAATACCAATAAGACATGAAATATACGCATATATCGATTACTGGCAATGTGTTTGTTGAATACGACACTAGACAATGCAGTAAACTAGGTGATCTAATAGTTACTGGTTTGACCAATAAATCTGCTGGCTGTCGATATGCTGTATCAAATAATGAGTTTGAACTACAAAATATGATAAATTCTGTGAATTTAAAGAATACACCATTAATTACATCAATAAAATTATATAAAAAGTATATGTTCTTTGATAATGTTGATTATGTACCTAGTTTTCCTGATAGTTCTGCTTTAAATGTTAACGAAGAAAATTGTTCATCTCAATTATTATCTTTATTACTCGCTTGTTGGTGTGAATATAACAAAGTATTTGTGTTTGGATATGATATTGAAGACTTAAACGAGAGAGATTTTTTAATGAGAGTTGTTGAAAGTAATCCAACAACGGAGTTTTTTTATGTAAGAAAACCAAATATTACTAAAATTAAAATTTTTGATAGCATTAAAAATTTAAATGTAATGGATTATAAAGAATTTACAAGTTATGCCAAAAAAACAAAGTAAAGAACATTTTTACAAATACACAATAACATTAAAGTGGCCGCAGGTTGCTCGTAATAGATCTATTGAGACATTAAAAGAAAGACCTGATATTGTGCAGGATATGAATCACTTTATGCAAAAAATAGAAAATGTTTGTAAGTTAATTTTAAAAAAAGAATATAAAATTGATACAAAACATAATGTAGAAGGTGTAAAAATACAATTTACTTCAGGTCAAGACTTGTATGAGTTTATAATAAGACAACCTGAGTTTGAATGGGAAATTGTTCCACACGTTGGTACAGTAAACTCTCTTACTGGTGAATTTAAAAATTTTGATTTAGTTTATCAACCTACTGGATTTAATATTGTTTAGGTTTGTGCGTCAGCAAAACCAGACATAACAATTATTCTTGCTCCTAAATGTGGAGCCTCACTTATTGTAATTGAAGATGTTGACCCGTCAGTAGTATAATTTTCAGTTGGTTCCTGCATAACACCATCTATATAGACAATTAAATTTTTAGAATCAGTTGCAACGTGAGGAGATATAAACACTTGTGATGATCCATCCCCTGTGAAAACGTCTTTAGTAATTTCTTGAGAAGTATGTTCTGTTCTTAACTGTGACCAACTTGATCCATCTTCTGATCCTTCAAATTTTCCAAGTGTAGAATTAAATCTTAAAATACCTTCTTGTGGTGTAGGTCTTTCAGCAGTAGTACCTTTTGGAAGTGTTAGTTGTCCAGTACCCGCAAAAATATAATTTCCTGTTCCTGAATTATCAAATGTTAGGTCTGCGTTTGATGGTGCAGAGATTGTTGATCCTATAATTGTCAAGTCACCTACTGAACCGCCCCCAACATTTTGTAAACCTATATCACCTGTGTATCGTCCTCCGGATATGTAAACTGATTTACCTGAAAAGTTAACCCCATTGGGTAAGTTTGTACCAATAAAATGTACTACACCAGATTGATAGTCAAAGAAATACTCATCATTGTTACCTGAACCAGCGGCAAATACTCTGGTTCCACCTGAAGCGGCATTGCCACCATCACTTGATGTGTGAACATAAACTTTTACTCCATATGTTGCACCAAACTCTGGTGGTATCCAATCAGTTAATCCTGTTTTCCAGGTTCTATTTGCTGTTGATGTATTATCATTTGTTGTTTCTTGCGGTGCAGTTGTTGGATATATTGTCATTACTCCTGTTGTTGATGCTGGCATTGTTCCAGTAACTGTTGATGCTTCGTTCCAAGTTCTGTCACCTCTTAATAATAATGGTGATGCAATGGCTTCATTAGGTGCACCTTTGTTGGCATTGGTATCTGTTTTAGTTGCACCATAGCCAATTTTCTTCCAAAGATAATCTATTTTTTTTGCGTCAGATATAGCCATCTTATACTGTTCCTACTGATAGTGCTGTAACACTATCTCCTGAATTTAATTTAATTCTAACTAAACAAACGTTGCCTGTTGAGTTAGACATACTTGCTGTTCCAAATGTAAAGTCAAATTTTTCTGATGAATAACCTGTACCATCTATAACTCTATCTCCACCCGTAGATGCTATTCCATCAGACCCATTACCGCCTGCACCTGATCCTGGTTGTCCAGAACCATTGTATTGTGTTGAACAATCCAACCAACCGTTTAATCCTGATGATGTATCTGTTCCCTCACCAGGTAATGCCAACCACATACCAGATACTGTACCTGTCATTGTAATTGAAAGTTGTGATACTGTTGCTCTTCTAAATGCAAAAGTATAATATTGTGAACCTGATCTACCTGTGTTAAGGTCCGGACTTGCTGGTAGATAACCAGACGAATAATCAATAACGTTGTGAGTTATACTTCCAAATCTTGTTATTGCTTCTCTTGTTCCTGCCACAGTTTTATTTCCTGTGAATAAATTATTTGTATAAAAATTAGTTGCACCTGTATAAGATGGTGTATCTGTTGTATCACTTGCAAAATTATAGATACGTAAAGCGTCATCATCGAATGTTGCCCCTAATGAATCAGAAACAGTAATACCGCCTTGTTCATTGTTTAATCCAGTTGGTGTTGCTGTCCATAATTGAATTTTAGTTGCTGATGTACTATAACCGCTTGTTCCATTACAGTTGCTTGATCTTGCTTTGATTGTTTGTATTGAAGTTCTTGAACCTGTATATAAAGGTACTGTTGTTACACCTAAAGTATATGCTCCACCTACACCTGTATCAACTTTTGGAATACCTCCTGATAACATTGTAGATGCCCCGTCAACATTTGCATATGTAAAGTTTGTAGCATTAATAACATTTCCAGATCCTTCTGAAACTGTTGCAGGATCAACTTCATGAGGAGATGAAGTGTCTTTATATGCTTGTCCTGTAAAGTTTGCAACTGTTGTACCTGTAATTGTTACTGTTGGTGAACCTGAATTATAATACGGTATTCCTGAAATATATCTAAATGTTCCTGCTGTTCCTTGTGCAACTGTACCAATTGTTGTAGTTGGTGATGCTGTTACATCATCCCATACAACTGCAACATAATTTGTATTACCTGTTGCAGAATGTTCTAATCTTTGGTCATTTACTCCTGCCACGTAAGAAGTTAATGCTTGAGTAATTTTTGCAGTAAACACTTGATAAAAGTTTTGTGGATAAGAACTGCTAACTTCGTCATAATCTCTTTGATTTGTAATTACTAATGATGTAAATGTTCCATTTTCACCTTCAGTAGTTGAGAATACTTTATTTCCTTTATCAACGTTATTAATTTTTGCTGTTAATGTTCCTGATGCACCATTGTATGCATTTGAACAAGTATTAGTATCAATTGTACCAGAGGTATATCTTCTTGCTGAAGATGTTGTTAAACTATTTCCTGCACTTAAAGGATTTGAAGTTGAGTTATCTGTAAAGTTAGCACAAAGTTTAGGTGATGATCCTTGATAACTGTCACTTAAACTTAATGTTTTTGTACTTAAATTTGCCGGAGCCGCCGGTACAGATTTCATAGTCCAAATTATTGTTTCATCATCGTCTTGGAATAATGTATCTGGTGTACCTGATGCTCTAAATCTTGTTGTATATGAGGCTACACCCGTTCCTGTCCAATTTTTTCCTAATGTGGTACCAACTGTTCCTGCTGTTGATCCATCTTCAACTATTGATAATGTATCAGAAGAATCATCTTTAAAATCATAAAAATAATTTTCTGCGTGTTGTGATGTATTTGTAAAGGTTGTTAATGCTCTATTGGCACCTGTTAAATCTGTATGATCGTATAATGTATATTGATTGTCACCTGACCCTGTAGATACTTTATTTGCCGTGCCGGCAATATTTGCTCTAATGTCTGGTTCAACAATAATATTCATATTTGCTGTAAATGGTGATGTACTATGTTCAGTAACTAAACCTAATATTGTAGTAAATGTTCTAGTAGTTTTTGCGTTTTGTTGTCCACTTGTTAAATTAAATGTATTTGCAATAGTTCTTCCTGTGTCACCATTTGCATTGGAACCAACATTTACATTTGTAGTTCCAGCACCTTCACCAAAGTTCCATTGATAAACGTTGCTTGTAAATGTTGATTGAGCACCCGGATTTGTTGCTGTATTATTTGTAAATGTAACAGGAAATCCAGAAGTGCTTTCTTCATTAATTCCTCTAATTGTAGAATCTGTAACTGAATATGCAACTGTATGAACAGAATATACGTCAAAACTTTTATTTTGAATTGCAGGTATTACAGATGGATCTGCTGTTGTATGTGTTTGTAATCTTAATCTAATTGTATATCGTGTATCACCAGTTCCAGTTCCAATTGTAGAGCCATCATCGTTCGCACTATTATTATATGTGTGTGACAATCTTGAACCACTTACTCCGCCTGCCGCGGCGTCATTTGCAACTGTTGATTCGTTTGTGTCACCCCAGTCTACTTCGTAAGTTACACTAGCCATGCTAGTGTTAGTTGTTGTATTTTCAAGATACACTGTTGCTCCATTATTTACTTTTGTTATTGCTGAGCCTCCTGATGATGCCGCATATATAAAGAAATTTGGCACTGGTTGTGAAGTGTAAATTGTAACATAATTTGTTCTAAGTTTTGTTGCAAATGAGCCTGACGAATCAGTAGTGGCACCACTTGCATATGCTTTAACTGTAACATCAAATGGTGATCCAACGTTTGAACTATAGGTATGGGACGGCGTTGAATCCGTAGTAGCAGATGTTGTATTGCCGTCCCCCCAGGTAATGGTATATCTATCAGCACCGCCACCAACTGCCGTTATGGTTAAGGTTACAGTTAGTCCGGCCGATCCTGCTGTATTATCAGCAGTAAAATTGACAGATTTTACATAAGTTGAATTTCTTATGTTTTCCATTGTTTCGTTTAGATCATCTAACGCATCAGTTACTGAAGATGCATCACCTAAAGTTATAAGTGCACCATCACCAAAACTTGAATCTGTAGGAGTGCCAACGGTTACAGTTGTACCTGAAACTGAGCCGCCTGTGTTGGCATTAAAATATCTTAAAGTTACAAAATCATCATTAACGCCCGGATCTGCACCTGCCATTTTTGCAAATGCTGTATCAGTTATTGTTGAAGTTGTTGAGCCATCTGATGCTGTTGTAACTACTTTAAATTTGTCTGTTGTTTCATCCCAATATAATACAGCAGGATTTATTGCACCACCACGATTAATCATAATTCCTGATGACGTTGCTGTACTTGAGCCTGAATTTAGTGTAATAATATTGTCTTCAATAGTAAGATTGTTTGAATCTACTGTTGTTGTAGTGCCAGTTACGGTTAAATCTCCTGCGACTAAAACACTATCTTGAAAACGTGCTGTACCGTTTACATCTAACTTATATGCGCCTGGAGAGGTCGTACCTATTCCGATACGTGAATTACTTACATCTATATAGAGTAAGTTTGTTTCGAACGCAAGATCTACCCCTTGTCTAGTAAGGTTAGATTGTAATAGTTCACCTGGTATTCTCTGTATTGCCATAACTTACACATATTTATTTTTGTTCACTGGCTATAAACCACACTATAAATATCGATAATGTCATTAGAATCCAGTATATTGGTAATTGTCAAAGAACAAGTAGATAAGGCATACAAGCCGATGATTGACAAATTATCCAGTGAAAATTATAGTTTGAGCACTAGAATTGACTGGACAGAAAAAAAACTTAATGAAGCACTTGAAAAATTATCGACAAGAAACAATGATTTGTTTGATAATGAGGTTTCTGGTGATAAAATAGAAGGTGGAACAATAACAAGTTTTTCATCCACAGGAATACAAGATACTGCATCTAGTAAAAGAGTAACTATCACAGACGAAAAAGTAACTATTGAAAACGATATCTATGTAAAAGGAAAGATTAATTGTGATACATTATATTATCAAGGAGCAGTAGCAACAAACATTGATGCATCTAATTCTATAAGGATAGGTGGCAATGAAGTTTTATGGCAAGATAGGTTAGGAAATGCAGTAAAAAGTTCTAAATTAACCGAAGTAGGTGTTCTTAAAACTCTTAACGTTGCTGATATTTTAACTGTTGACGGTGGAAGAGTTGGAATAAATTCTTTACAGCCAGGTGGTGCATTAGGTGTTGCTAATCATGGACTAGAAGTTGTTATTGATGTTATAGGATCTACTCCTTTTGTTGGTACAAATACTTCTGATAAGTTTAGTATTGGAACTAATAGAGAACCGACACTTTTTGTATCACATGATAATAAAATTGGAATTAAAATAAAAAATCCAAAAGAAGATTTAGATGTAGCAGGAGCAATTAGATTTCAAGGACAAACTCATCAATATCTTACAGGTGCACCAACAGGTGGAAATCATGAAAGAGGAAATATTGTTTGGAATTCTGAAGCAGAATCTGGAAAGCCTTTAGGATGGGTATGTATTAAGGCAGGAGCGCCTGGAACTTGGCGTCAATTTGGAGATATTTCTTAAACTCTATCAAATTTGTGTAACACGGTTAAAACTTTATTTTCATCAGAACCTGTAACCGATACTGTTAATGTAGTTCCAGAAACAGAGTAAGTGCTATGTTTTTGAAATACACCTTCAATAAAAATTAAAATATTTCTTTCATGTTGTGGTGTAAGTGACATAGTGTAATTTGTAGTTGAACCATCTAATGTAAAAGTGTCAGAAGTAATAGCCGATACGCCATTAGTACCTCCTTGTAGTTGAACATATTCAACACCATTATAAAATTCAAGCATATTAAGAGTTGTGTTAAATCGTATTTCGCCTGGATTCGGATTGTCTGA
>Ga0257107_1000382_pt1 | contig 16843 bp, 21 predicted proteins | sample LP_taG_2_FD_190178 | JGI IMG/M metagenome (GOLD analysis project Ga0257107, IMG submission 190178) | Marine microbial communities from Northeast Subartic Pacific Ocean, Canada - LP_J_2011_P26_500m | ecosystem: Environmental > Aquatic > Marine > Oceanic | place: Canada: Northeast Subartic Pacific...
GCAGCAACCGCATCTGTAATTTTTCCTATCAATTGCTTAGTAGCTTTTTTAGATTTAGAAAACTTTCTAAATTCTCTTTTAATATCTTTCAATTCAGTTTTTCCTTCTGGTAAAACAAACTCATCTTCTAATTTTTTTCTGTCAATTTTGATTATGAAATAATTGTCATAACCTTTTGCTTTTTTATATTCAGAGAACTTTTCTTTTCTCCACGTTTTAATCGTTTCTCTAAAATCAACATAATCACCATACTTATCATCAGTATCAATTCCATATAAACCTTGACCAAATGAAGAAGCATCAGTCGCTAAATGGAAACCCATTATAGTAGCACCAGTTAATTCTTTAAGTCTAAGTAAAGCATTCTCATAAATTTCTCTAGAACCTTCACCTTGAATCATCTTACCACCAAAGTTAATCATCTTATTTGAACGATGAGTTTTAACATCAGCATATTCATCTTTTTCAACATAGATTCCATCAGGAACTCCATCAGTTAAAAACATAATGTTTGTGTTTTGTATTGCATGCTTTCTTTGAAAAGCTTTAGTAATTTCAGCAGCTAAGAAAGTAGTTTGAATAAGTGGAGTTGAACCCATTTGGTCAAGGTTAGCTACATTCCTACCACTTAAGTAATAAGGAGTAGACCTTGAATATGAATGAGCTTTTGAAATTGCAAACATTGTATAACAAGCTTCATTAAAAGTTTTGGTATTCATTTTAGAAGAAAACATCTCAACTACTTTAGAACTTTTAATATCAATCTCACCACCTTTTTGTTCAACTTCACGAATTGAAGATGAATGCCAAGATGAAGTAGTAAAATTATAACACTCAAAAGGAATATTAACTTTTTTACAAAACATAGCAATAGTAATTGCTTGCATAGTAACATCTTCTATGATTTCACACATTGAACCTGAAAGGTCCATAAACATTATAATTCCATGTGATTTAGCTTGAGCTAATCTAGTCGTTGTTAAAAAGATATCCTCAGTCATTTTATATGAATGAAGCTTTAATGGGTCAAGCTTGCCAGACTTTGCAGTCGTAGCTCTTGAATATTCAAATGCTGCTTTCTTTCTTTCAAAATCTTTAGCTAATAAACTAGCTGTTGAATTTAAACCTGCTTTTGATTTTTCCCAATCATTTTTACAAGCTTCCGAAGTATAACACGTAGAATCTCTTTGGTCATAATCAATATCTTGAAGAATATGTTTTGTTCTTGCTAAGTCAGCTTCTTCATATGTGAATAACATATTTTTAAGATTAGCTTTAGAAATTCCAGAAGAATATTCAGATTGTTTGTCCTCTTCATAACGGTCATCTTTCTTTTCTAAAAGTTCATTTTCATTTTCTCTAAAATTGTCATCAGTCCAAGTTTCATGACCAGGCTCAACAGGTTCTTTAGTTTTTTCACCTTCACCTTCAGAATCAGCATCACCATCTTCACCATCAGTATCTTCATCATCACCATCTTCTGGAGGAGTAGTACCTTGTGGGTTTTCAGTTTCAGCATCATCATCACCGTCCATATCATTAGATGGAAAATCAGCGCCAGTACCTTCAGGCTTTTCTTCTTCTTCCTCTTTATTTTCTTCAATAAAGTCATAGAATTTTTTACAAACTTTTAAAACGTCTTCCCAAGTTTTAACTTCCATAGCTTCTTTAACTAATGGAGCTTCCTCATCTGAGAATTCAACTGGAATATAACCTCTACCTTTTGAAGAAACATTAAGCCTGTCCATAAGACCTGCCTCATTAATTTCTCTATCATCGGTACCAAATAGGTTATCATCAAAAAGTCTCTTATAACCACTTTTAAATCTACGAACTATTCCAGGATATGTCTCTTGGATTTTACGTTCAATTCTAATATCTTCAACAATATTTAAATAAGCTCTAGGAATTTTTCCAATTTTCTTTTCAGAATCATGCCACCCATCAGCTGGGGTATAAAGAGCATGACCAACTTCATGTCCAACTAGTAAGTCATAAACATCCTTACCTTTGTCTTCCCAAAGTGGTAATCTTAAAACTCTATTCATAACATCAAATGATGCTGTTGAATAATTACCATGTTGAACTGATAAGTTCTCTTTGGCTAATAATTTTGCTAAATATTCTTGAGCTGATAAATTCATTATAGTTCCTCTTCGTCCCAATCTCTTTCTAATTCAGATTTCATAGCTTCCTTTAAATCCTCTTCATCCATAGAAACTTCTGGTTCACCATTGATTGTCGCATCAACTTTTTCATAAAGGTCTGTGAAAGCAATTTTAGTATCTTCATCAAAACGATTAACACATAAAGATATTGCTTTATCACGTTTGTTGAATATTGAAAATGTTTGAACGATGTGGCAAAGACGACGAGTTGAAATAACCTCATCAATTCCATCATCATAAAAAGTTTTTCTAATAGCATCTGCCCAACCAACTAAAAGCTTAGCAAATTCTTCATCCATAACTTCAAACTTTTTCATATGCTTCATAACAATTTTTTCCTCAGTTTTCATAGTAGGAAATGTTTGTTCAAGAGTAATAGTAAATCTCTCTAAAAAAGCATCATCAATAATTTGAGCACCTGAATAACGGCCATCATCTGAACCTTTACCTTTGGTATTTGCTGTAGCAATTATGTTAAAACCTTTTTTAGGAGTAACAACTTCACCTGTCTTTTTAATTAAAACTGGCTTACCTTCAAGAACACCTTGAAGACACATAATTTTATTAGTACCACGGTCAATTTCGTCAATCATTAAAACTGCTCCAGCTTCCATAGCCTTAATAACCGGACCTTTCATGAAAACTGTCTCACCTTTAATTAGACGGAAACCACCAATTAAATCATCTTCATCTGTTTCAGGAGATATTTGAACCCTAACATATTCACGATTTAATTTAGCACAAGCCTGTTCTATCTGAAATGTTTTACCATTACCTGATAGTCCAGAAACATAAGTTGGATAAAACATTTTAGATTTAATAACTTTTACAATTTCTGTAAAGTTTCCCCAAGGGACAAATGTCTCATCAAATTCAGGAACAAAAACTTCATCATTAGAAACTGAAGCAACACCTTTAATTGCCATTGCAACTTTAGCCTTTGTAGGAACAGCTGATTTTGGCATCATGCTTTCTAAGTTATAAACTCCACGGCGGACCGTAGGACATTTATTTGTATATCTTATATTGACATATGCAGACCTTGGATTTTCTCCAATAGATTCAGCAGCTTCCTTAATTTGTTTTGAAGTAAAATTACTCATTTTCGGGTAATCATTCATTAGTTTTTCAATTGTTGCATTCATATTATAACCTCTTTTTTTATTTTATATAGTATATTATATCATACTTTGCCGTTCTTAGGCAAGTATTTATGGGTCCAGTGGTGACGAGTGAGTGGTCCAGGGAATTTTAGATTTGAGTTAATAATTTGTCTAAATTTGGTTTAGTAATTTCAATTGTCACTGAAGGTAATGGTAAATTCGGTTGTTCGTTTAATGATATTAAAGTCGCACCAAAAAAGTTTAAAGTTTTAAATAATTCAAAAACTGAAATGTTCGGGTCAAAATCCATTGTGTGAGTTATCATTACGCAATCCTCAACATTGTCATAGGAATAGTCCATTTTTGACCATCATTCCTAGTACAAACACATTTAGTACGATTAATTTTATCAACCACTCCGTGTCCCATAGCACCCCAAGAAACTTTCATACCAACCTTTAAATCTAATTTGGTTGCCATAGCTAATGTCTTACGATGTTGTTTAAAGATAGGGATGATTTTATTTAAACCATCATTATCTAATGTTGCAATTAATTTTGCGATTTTATCAATGTTATTCATATATATTTAGTTCCTATTTTTATTTTATAATAGAGTATATTATATCATACTTTGGCTGCTTTAGGCAAGTATTTTCAATAAGAATTCTAACGGATCCGTTAGTTCAGCTAACTATTCTATGGTGCTGAAATTGTTGATTTTTTTAAATTGAATCTTAGCTTTGAGCTTATTTTCAAGTAGGTCTGGTTTATGGGAAATAATAAATGTATTTGTTCCATTCTCCAGAGTCAGTAGAATTTTTAATAGACTATCCACACCATCATCGTCTAGTGATGAGTCAAATGTCTCGTCAAGGATTAACAGATTTGTGTTAGTAGAATTTTTCATCTTAGCTATTTGACGCCAAGCAAATAATAAACTCAAGTCAATCCTCATCTTTTCTCCTTCTGAGAAATTGTCATAGACAAATGTATCCCTATGTCTGGACTTAATTGTCTCTTCAAAATTCTCATCTAAATGGAATGCAACAAAGAATTCTAAAACTTGAAGGTATTGATTAATAAGATTATTCATTGCAGGTAGATATTCTTTTATGACTTTAGTTCTTATCCCAGTATCTTTTAGCATTTCTGATGCTATGTCATTATATAATAAATCAGTATTTGCTTTATCATATGCCATTGACCATTGTGTGAGCTCATTAGATTGAGCAATTAATTCTTGTATTGGTTCAAACATATCAACTTCTTTAACTTGCTTATTTATTAAATTTGACATTGTATTATTATGTGTAGCTATTTTAGCATTTATAACTTGAACATCTGACAAATGATTTCGTGCACTTTCCAAAGCATCTTCTGCAGATTTTAGTTTAGCTTTAGTATGTCTCAACTCATTCATAGTTCCAAGACCGGACGCCATGATATCACTCTCCATAGATTTCTTTAAATCTTCGGAAATAGCTTGTGAACATATTGGGCATGCCACAGATGTCTCAAAGAATTTATGCCTATCCTCTAGACTCTTCATTTCATGTTGACATCTACCTTTATCAGAAATTAAATCATCTTTTACTTTTTTCATAGTCTTTAATTTATACTCTATTCCTGATTGAGGTGGACATGCATCTAATTCTTTTTTCAACGCATCTATTTTCCCCTGGGCCTCTGCTATTTCTGAATCAAATGACTGTTTAGCCTCTTTATTTAATTCTTCTAATTGGTTGATATGTTTTTTCTGATATTCTATTTTATCTTTTTGTGCACTAACATGTTGCTTATAACTTTTAGCTTCTTCACGAGTTTGTGATGACCTAACTTTTAAAACATTTTTCATCTTACCAAATATTTTAATATCTAATAAATCTTCAATGACATCACGCCTGTCATGAGCTCTTAATTGCATAAAAGGTATAAAGGAACTTGAACCAAGAACAACAATTTGATGAAATGATTTATGATTAAGCTTAAGGATATTTTGTTCTAAGAATTTTTGGTAGTCCCTAACATTTGTTTGTTGGTCTAGCATTCTATCATCTTGCCATACTTCAAAAAAGTTTGGATGTATTCCCCGTACAACTTTAAAGTCATGACCAGCTGTCTCAAATTCTATACTAACTCTACAATCTTTTCCATTTACTGAATTTACTAATCCATTCTTATTAACATTTCTATGAGCCTTACCAAATAAAGCAAAAGATATTGCATCAAGGATTGTAGATTTGCCGGACCCATTGGTACCTACAACAAGAGTAGATTTACTCTTATTAAGTTCTATTGTTATTGGGTTGTTGCCAGTTGAGAGGAAGTTCTTATATGTTAGTTTCTGGAACTGTATCAAGTATAATCTCCTGAGGGGTTTTAGTAAACATCATTCCTAGACCAATACTATTTACTTGTTCTAAAAATATGTCACAGTCATTATATAAGGTCGCTGCAAAAAGACCGGTTTGGAAACTCATATCCATATTCATTTCATCTATATCTATAGCATGTTTTTTGACTGCCAAATTCATAAAGTAATCACCAGTGCCTGATAGTGTTCCGCAATTTAATTTCCAATATTCTAGACCACCAAGCACCATTAATACAAGAGATTTATCTTCAAAATAAATTCTATACTTTTCTTTATCTAATTTTGCAAGCTGGTCTAGTTCAAGAGTATCTTGTGGCATCCAATTTTGAACTGGGTCAGCAATAACTTCTTCAACCTTTGGACTAAAGTCTGTCCATGTCTCTTCTGAACTTCCAATGTCTCCCCATACTATAAATGGCATCATCATTAAAGCACATATCATAACAATAAAAGAAAATTGCATCACAAACCAAAGTGCCCATCTGGGCATTGACATTATCCTCTTACTTCTTCGGTTGCGACCGGTGTTTCTACGCATTCAGTTCCCTCACATACTATAATATCTTTATCACCAGCAAAGCCTAGTGTAGCTTTCATTGTAGCCATTTGTTCTTCTAACATTGAACAACCTTGTGCTAATAATATAACTATTACTGTTAAAAATAAAGCTAGCCATGCTAGTCTATGTTTTGTTTTTTGTACCATTATTGTATCTCCATATCTAAGGCATCGTTATATAGACTGTTCATAAGGGTTTTTAATTTCCCTTTATCTAAATCTGTGTTCACACCATCTATATAGCTTGCCATTAAGTCAGTCGTATTTTCTATATCTTCTATATTGGTAAGCACATTCTCACCTAAGAATTCAGAGAAATTTTCAGCTATTTTTAAATCATGTGTATTTAGCTCTGATATTCGCTCAATAAATTTGTCAAACATAAATGGGTTCGACTTATTACCCACTATGACCTTAACAAATTTGTCTGTACATATATTTATATCAAAATTATTGTAATCTTGAGTTGTATCATCATAATATATTTTCTCAAATATCCTTAAAGGATTCGGTATTGCTTCAATTTCTTTTGTATCTGTATCTAATATATGGAAATATTTTTCATCATGAGCATCAGCCCATGTGAATTCCATTTGACATCCAAGATATCTTATATTAGCTTGTTGACTTGAGGCGTGATAATGTCCAGACAATACTGTGTCATAATGTTTGAATGGTTCTACTCCCATACCATTTCCTATTGGCTGCTTAATACCCCTCATCATTTCAAATCCTTGTAACTCTAAATGGGCCATAAGCATACCATTATTTTTTCTTATGAATTCAAATGAGTGCTCACTATTCTCTGGATTAATCCACGGCATTAAATGAATATCCAATCCATCATAATTTAGTGTGGAAGGTTTCATTATAATATTAATGTTGGAGGTATAATATCCTAAGAGTTCTTTTAAAGAACAAAGCTCATTTGTATTCTTATGGAACACATCATGATTCCCTGGAATTATATCCATTGTCATACCAGCTTTTTTCATTGGCTCTAGGAAATGCATACGATTAGCATTAAGAGCTTTAAAGTTTACAAATTTCCTATGGTCATAATAATCTCCAAGATGTATTATATGTTCAATACTATTTTCTTCACAGTATGGAAAGAATATTTCCTTATAGAATCTCTCTTGGAAGTCTATAAATATTTGTGATGAATTTCTAACACCACAATGTGTGTCATTGAGTAGTGCTATTTTCATTTAATTTTCCGCAGTGAGGACAGTATAATTTGGTTGGAGTCCATTCATGTTCCATAGTAGCTATGCTCCAATAAGCTGAACAGTATAGACATACAAAATGCCATATAGTTTCTCTATCTGCTTTCATTTTAAAACTACTCTAGGCTGCTTAGGGGTCCATCCCAATTCTTTTAATATAGTTGTATCAGCACATGTAGTTACACGCTCATGCGGTGGATTAGCAAAATTAATTTGAGGTGCATACATTGGCATCATTTTAGCTGCCACTTCTTTTAAACTGATAGATTCTCCAGTTCCAATATCAATTACTTTACCTACTATTATATCATAGTTTTCAATCAAAGTAAACAGCCCGCTACATAAATCTTCTATATGAGTCCAATCTCTGCAATGTTGGCTATTAATATATTTAACTGACTTAGGATTATTTTTCATTCTATCATATAACATATCCTCTCTGCCTGGAAAAACTGTATGAGGTCTAAATCCAACAAAATCTTTTCCATCATGTTCATTAACCTTCTTGGTCATAGCATAAGGATTAGTCCACCATTCTATAGCATTTGAAGAGGAAGCATATAAACATTTTGCATTATGTTCTTTACACCAATCAAATACAGCTTTTGTTCCATTGACATTTACATCCCAATATTCTTCTTGTTCGTCAAGAGATTTCCTTACACCTACTAAAGCAGCAAGATGAATAACCATATCAAATCCATACCGATGGTATCTACTATTAAATTTTCTTACATCACCATTATATCCATATACTATATGTCCCTTTTCTTCCAAGTATGGTGCTAAGTGAGAACCTATATAGCCATGATGGCCAGTCATTATTATATTCATTTACGTATCTGGTTATTAATCAATATAGCTTCTTCTAATAATTTTAATGGGGAACCAGCTCTAGAAGCAGAAGTAGCAAAAGCTAATGTATCTTTTGGAAAACACATACCACCAAATCCTTGTTTTAAATCAGGACCTGGAACCATCATATGACTTGAACCAATTCTCTCATCCATTGCTACTAACTCAGTAAGTGAATCAAAATCTACATCTCCATATAAATTTCTTAATTCATTAAAGAATACAACCTTAGTTGCAAGGAAACAATTAATAGTATATTTAGCAAAGCAAGCATTTCTTAAAGAAGTAAAACGTACTTTATCTATTTTAATACCTGCATTTATAAATATGTCATACCAGTATCTAGCATTATTACCACCAAATATAGCAAACTTTTGATTTTGAAATTCCTCTACTGAGTCAGCCTCAGTTAAAAACTCTGGGTTATGAGTTAATGCTACATCATCATTTAATAATTGAATTAACTCTAATGACACAGTACTCTTAATAAGGATAGGTACAAATGGTGCAACCTTACGTATCCCTTGCACATATTGTTCAACCATCATATCATCACATTCACCTCTTGGTCCTTGAGGAGTGGGTAGACATAATATAATACCATCATAATAATTATAATCTGTATAATCATTAATGCCATCATCTAATAAAATTAAATCTTTTCCAGGGTCTAAAATCTGTATATAATTATCTTCGTCTTGATTTAACCCTAGTTCTACAGCTTGGCCTACTACACCATAGCCAATAATTAATAAATCTTTATGTGTCATTCCATTACCTTTTCTAAACCTTTTTTCTTCTTGGCTTTTTCTTCCTTAGCAAAATCTTTAATTGCTGAATCAGTCTCTTGAATCTTAGATATTTTCTCTCTAATTGTATCAAGGAATGATTGGTCAATAGGACTATGGATATCTACACTAGAAACAAAGTCTTCTATATTTGCTTGGGCCATAAATTTGAATTTGATATCTGTTTGTTTTTTCTCTTTAACTATTCTGCGTATAAAAGCAAAGTAAGCTATTTGAGTAAAGTAAGAGAATGCATTTGGCTTTCCCGTACGGGTGGCCGTGTCTATTCTATAATTGTATATAGCTTTAAGACAATTCTCTACTCCATCCATAACCATTTCATCACGGTAAGTATACCGAACAAAGTTTGGTTTATGGGAAAGGCCCTCACATATTTTCATAAAGCAAGTGGCAATATAATCTGTTACTATAGGATTTTTTTCTCCTTTTTCCTTAGCCTCTTGGGCTTCAGTCACATAGTCAACTACAGCATAACTAAACTGTCTATTGTTAACGTAATGGGGTTTGTCTCTAGGTTTGATTTTTTCAGTCATTTCTTTCTCCATGTTATATACATTATATCACAAAAAGGCCTTAAAGTAAACAGTTAGATGGAAAAAGAACTACCACATCCACATGTTGTTTTAGCATTTGGGTTACTTATTTGAAACCTTTGTCCTTGCAAATCTTGTATAAAATCTATTGTTATTCCTTCTAAATATTGATAGCTCATAGGGTCAATAAGTAATTCAACATCATTCTTAATAATACTAGCATCACCTTCTATTCTCTTCTCATCTAATTTAAAGCCATAAGAAAAGCCTGAACAGCCACCACCATTAATATAAACACGGAGTTTTTCATCTCCTGACTTCATGGCAGCAACACGCTTTGACGCATTGTCACTAAAATCTATATTTGCTGGGAGTATTTCCATATTTATTTTACAAAAACTGTTTACAATAGCTTATTTATATGTTATAATAGAATAGATTGCCGGGGAGGCTAGATTAGAGAGCTTAGTGAAGTGTATTATCACCTTTCATTCTTCTTAATTGTTCTTTTGTTTCATCATCCATTAAAGGATTTCCACTAACTTCATCTAGAATTATCTTCATATAATGTGCTTTAACATCTAAGTTAACTTCTGATTGTATCATTACATTAAAATCCTCAAGGACATGTAATTTTTGAGATGAAAATGGTAACCAAGGAGTCATAACAAAATGATTGTTACCTTCAACAATTACTTTCATTGGTTCTTCTATTCCAATTAAGGCACCACTAGATTCTTCTATATCATGCACATAGGCAATTATTGATTCACCTGAAATCAATTTAAAAAGTTTAACTGGTACGTCGTCTAATTTCCGTGGTAGTTTATTTTCCATATATCTATTTATAATAACTTGACTTCATGTATCTTAAATTTAAATTTCTCTTTAGCATATATTTGTACCCTTTCAGCTGAATGATTTAAGGTATAATTCTTTTTAGATTTCCAATGTAAGTCATCAGCTATGTCATACAACTTAGTATCCTTATCTGTCTTTCTTAATCCTCTACCAATAGATTGTAATACTCTTATCTGACTTTTACTGGGCGAGGCAAAAATTATATTATTTAGATTAACTATATTGATACCAGTAGAGAATGTACCATAAGAACATACTAATATAGCATCCTTCTCTGTTTCTGTTATAGCTCTTATTTCTTCTCTTGCATCAGCTGAGGTTTTACCACTCACATAGAATACTTTTCTTTTACCCATTTCCCATACACCTTTAGCTGATTCATCAATCAATCTAAATAATGGTTCACCATGTTTTTCCACAAATTGAAATAAGATTAAGGTATTACCCTTCTGGTCTAGAGCTAAACTCCTAATAAATTTATTTCGCGTGTTATTTCTTACAATCCAATCTATCTCATCTTGGTATTTCATTTTAGATACTTCACGACAATCTTCTTCTTTATGTTTTAGTAATATAACATCTATAGATAAATTAGCTAAATCACCTCTGTCAATAAGTTCTTTTGAAGTGGTTATATTCTTATGAGGACCGAACAAACCTTCAAGAACAAGCTTGTGTGTTTGGGTACCATCAAGAGTACCTGTTAATCCAAATCTATACCGAGCTTCAGTACATTTAGTTAGTATACTAGTAAGAGATTTAGCTTTAAAGTTATGAGCCTCATCACCTATAACCATACCGAACTGTTGGAAGTATCCCTTTTGCATTTTATATATTGATTGCCAAGTAGATATATAAACTCTTTTAGTCTTATGACCTTTATCAAGTCCTGCCATAATCTCATGACAATTTTCAGTGGCAAACCAATCATCATCATTATCTGCATACTCACAAAAGTCTCCATACATTTGTTTGACAAGGGAAGTGGTAGGTACTATTATTAATACCTTATCCTCATTATGCATTAAAAAATATCTCATAAGAAGATATATTATTAATGATTTACCGGAAGCTGTAGGAGATACTAATAATCCTGAACGAGTTTTTAATCCATGTTTAATAGCTTCTAATTGATAATCTTTTGGTATCCACGGAATTGGTAAATCTTTAATCCAAGATAGGTCATCATCATATACAAATCCTGGGTGATTATATTTTATTGTTGATGGGTCATCCCATGTATCAAGCTTTATATTTCTTTCTAAACAAAAAGCTTTTATATAACCAAACAATCCAGCATATATAGATTGGTCACGTAAGTTAAAGAGACGAATCTTTCCATCCCATAATTTATTTCTAAATTGAGGTGTGAACTTATAACCAGGGACATAAAAAGTAAATGCCTCTGCTAGTTCTTGTATGATTCCTTTATCTTCACAATCAACATAGATAAAAGCATTGTTTTTAACCTTGACGGTTAGTTGTTCCACATTAATTCAGTGTTGGTGGTTTAATAGTTGGAATATCATCTCTACTTTCTAAGAAACGTGTAGTGATTTCTTTAAATTCAGCTTCAGGCAACATAGCCTTATAAATTTTCATCGCTTGTGCCATCATTATTCCTGCACTTGTTAGTGGTTCACCTTTCATTGATAGTTGTTCAAACTCTCTATATAACTCTTCCATCTTCTTTCTCCTTTTCATATAATTTAAATTTTTCCATATACTCTTCTTCAGTTAGCTTATGCCAACCACAACATCTACCAGTAGGTGAACGTCCACAACTACATGGAAATTTTTCATGGGGTGGAATGCCTTTAATTTTACGCACCTGCTTCAAAGCTTCTCCATTTAATTATGTTACCAATATTTTGATGTCTCCATCTAATAGTATTCATAATTTCTTCTAAGGTTTCTATAAGAACCTTATCATATTCTACTAAGGCTTGCATTTTCTGAATATCTGAATCCGCATCATAGTAGTAATTCATTTGTCCTTTAAGTGGTTTATTCAATCCTTTATATGGGTCATACACCCAGCCAAATTCATCAATCTGTTCTCTACTTAATTTGCCTTCATAATATAACCACTTATCTTTAAGTAATGTCTTATACTCAAAGTCTCTTTTCTTTCTACCCATCTTAGCAATAGTAATTAACTCTAAGTATTTACTATGCATCCTTGCTGTTTTAATTGTAACATCATCTAATTTAAACTCATCTATAATAGAGTCATCCTTCCACATCTTTAATACTTCTTCAATGTTCACCCTTGACCTCTATACTTTTTAAAAGATGCTCTCTTATTTTTATTCATTGACGAGGTTTTAATCCATCGTCTGCCTATACTGGTTTTTTTACGGACACCACTCCATGTCTTTTTTATAATCATATGTTATATTATATCATACTTTAGGCCGAATGTACATAGCTTTATAAGTTAATGGTACCATTTGTTCAAGGGATTGGTCTCGCCATTCATCTAATTTTTCTGTTATTTTATAATAAGTATCTAATTCGTTTTTAGGTGGAACATCATTATTAAAAAATTGTATATATGCATTAGTCATTTCTATAATTTCATGTATACCAAAATCACCACGGGCTTTTCTTAGCCATAATTCAGTTATATAATATTCAGCTTTATTTTTTAATTCTTCTTTATTTGATAAAAGACCCATTTGATAATACGCTGGGTTAGATAAAAAATTTGTTTTAACTAATCCACAGTCATTAGCACTCTTACCTAATATTTTATTTATTGTTTTTAACCACCAATTACATATATCTATATAATAACTTCCATTCATTAATGACCAGGTTGGACACCAAGAGACTTGTATATTTTGATTATGTTTCATAAATTTTAACCATTGATGAGTTGATTTTTCTACAACATCCCATTTAGAATTATGTCTCATATATTCTTGAATTGTTCCTATACCATCTATACTTAAAAATATTTGACAATGTTTAAATCCCTGAAGCATATTAAATATTCTTTCTTTAGGAACCCAACTTGCATTAGTAAATATAAACATTTTTACATTTTTTTTATCTAATTTTTCTATAAATCTAGGAAAATCTGGATGTAACATTGGTTCACCACCAGTTATTTTTAAATATTCTAAATCTTTTAAATCTTCTTTTTTCCATTTCCTTTCAATATTTATTCTACCACTTGGTGCGAATGGAACATAAGATAATCCAATCTCTTTTAACTTATTATTTTCTTCCACCCAAGAATGACTAAGGTCAGCATTGCATGTCCTACAAGCTAAATTACAGTAATTACCAAAGGTGACTTCTATATATTGTAATAGAGGATTCTCAGGAATTATATTCCATAATTCAATTTCTCTTTCTCTTATACTTTTATATCCATGCTCTTCATTAAAATAACATGTCTCACAACCCTTTACACGTTCTCCCTTTAACATTTTTTGTTGTATACTTTTTATAAATGGATGAGTAAGATGGTCAGATAAATTTTTATATTCTTTTATGTCAGGCAAACCATTAATATATTCTTCTTTTTTATCAAACACACAACACACACTTGCCCTATTTGTCGGGTGTATGTATATATGATTAAAGGGTAATGGACAGAATGTTTGGGACATTAAATTCATCTAACCAAGGGAATGTTTTTTTCCAATCGCAACCTCTCCTTTTGTCTATATTTGTTAACTCTTCTTTTAGTTTATTTATTTTTGCATAATCAACCGGTGTATCATCTATAGCTTTCTCATATCCAAGCATCATTTCCTTAATACTTGACGCCCATATTCCATCATCTAATTCTTTATAAAGTCTTTTAAAATCTTTTGTAAAAAATCCTTTAGGGAATAATTCAGGTATCATATGACCTGGCCATACCACAAAGTTTGCTGATAGATGTATTAAATTTTCTTTTGTATTATATTTATTTAACATGTTTACTAATTCAGGTTGGGTCTTTATTGACATAGCATTCATTGTCATATGAATTTCTGGTTCAACTTCTGGATATTCTTTAACTAATATACTAAAATTCTTTTCCCATTCTTCAGATTCTCCACCCCACCGTATGTATTCATATGATGGTCCCCAACTATCAATAGAACAAATAATCCTTACCTTATCAACATAACCTGTACCAACAAGAATACCTATCTTATCCATTGTTTCACGAAACTTTTTAGGCCGTACTTTTAAGTTACTAAATATTGTTAATTCCAAATTAGGACAAGGATGTGTTTCAAAAAAATCTAATAGTTCATATAATTGTGGTTGGAAAAAAGGTTCCCCACCTAATATATTAAGCTTAGTTAAATTATAAACACCGTGGTCTAACCATTCCCAAAATTCTTTTATTATATTCTGATATTTCTCTTCATCATTAAAAAATTCTAATGCATAAGGTTGTATATCTTGTTTGAGACCAAACTTTTTATTTTCAGCTTCCCATGTAGTACTATATTCAGCAGAACAATATACACAAGCTTGATTACATAAATTGCTGAAATATATTTCCATTAATTTACATTCGGTTTTATCTGGCTCTATATTATTTGTAAAAAGTCCTTTCCCTATTGGCAATGCATTAGCTTCCATCCTATCAGATATAGCACCAGCATCTTCCATCTTTTTACAATATTCACATCCTTCTTGAAATCCCTCAGGTACTTTTGGCCATATACCATCTAACATAAGTTTACGGGTAGCTATTTTACTAGGGGTGTGATGGAATTTCCCAAAGTCTCCCTCTGGGATTTTATCATATTTGGTTCTATGGCAGGACGCAGATGTTCCTTCTTTTAACTTAACACTAGACCAAACCCATTTCAATGCGCATGTAGGGTCACCTAGACCTGTATGCTGTTGCCAATTACTAATCATATTGTATTTATATTAATTTAATAAGAGCAGTAGATGTGTCTATTATTGGTAATTTAAATTTAAGGAAATGAAATTTTTTATATGCAATCTCTCTTGAATCAATATCTATATTATGTTCGTATGGTTTATTTCTCCAAACGCCAATGCCTGTCTCTCTATCAATAATATAAAACTCTTTATCTAATTTAAGAATATCAAATATGACCCGCCAACTTGTACCACATCTTGGTTGTATATTTGTATCATCAAATGGCCATACTGCATGCTCTTCACCAGGTGGTAGCATATCATGTAAGAATATAAATCCTCTTGGTCTTAAAACTTTTGTTGCATTATTAAAATCTCTTAATACTTGTTCATGTTCATGTGCACCATCAATAAATATAATATCAAATTTTTGTAAATTAACTTTAAAGAAGTTATCACTTACCATACGGAGGGTACCACCTGAATTCGGGTCTACTCCTATTTTGTTGGGGATTTTAATTTTATCAAAGCATTCATTATATGCGCAACCTATTTCTAAATAATCTTTAGCTTTAATTGCAGCTGCATAATAATTAATTATGTCTACTCTAGATAACATTACATAATACAAAGGTTAAGCTTATAAGAATGCGTAATAAGAATAATCAAAAGTTACAACTGCAGTTAAATATTCTACTTCAGTTGTGGTTATATCAAATGGTAGAGATGAAATACTTGTTGGGTATGCATCCACAAATTTTATTTGTTTAGTGACGTTATTAGCAGAGTTCATTACTGTTAGAGTTAAATCCCTAACATGATTAGTTGCTGTATGAACTGATTCAACATTAGCTTTTAACCAATCGAATATCTCTTTATAATTTAAAAGGTCTTCATCAATTAGATATGAAACTTCAAATGAGCCAAAAGAAATTTTATCTCCAACTCTTCCTACATCAATTTGTTTAAATTGTAAAGGTGCACCTTCAACAGTGACATCCGGTAACATCATTGTTTGAATAGTAAATTCTGCACCAGAATAGCTTAGGCTATCCAGTGTTAATACAAATGACGATGGGTTTAAAAAGTTTGGCATATAACTATTTATACTTAAAAAAAACCCGCCTTGCGGCGGGTTTAGATATACTTTTTAAAGTATTATACTCCAGTAACTTTAATTTTTCTGTAGTATACGTTAGCGTTTTTACCCGCTGTAACAAATGGATTGTCAGCCATCCCGTAACGAGTTTTGAATCCGATACGTGGTTGGAAGTCATTCTCACCAATTGTTTTCATCATGCTTAATGGCACGTATGGGCAATAGAACATTCCAGCGTCATAAGGGTTTGAACCTTTATAACCAACTGTGAAATAATCTAAACCAGCATACGGGTCAATATACACCTTAGTACGACCGTGGATAGTACCAGCAAATAGAGAACCATTGACATCACTGTCAAAGTTATCGCCACCAGTAATACCTAAGCCAGTATCAAGAGCGCC